>Ga0209363_1000377_pt1 | contig 16688 bp, 14 predicted proteins | sample WorMetexBAHAMAS3_FD_187385 | JGI IMG/M metagenome (GOLD analysis project Ga0209363, IMG submission 187385) | Marine gutless worms symbiont microbial communities from Max Planck institute for Marine Microbiology, Germany - Inanidrilus exumae... | ecosystem: Host-associated > Annelida > Digestive... | reverse complement strand
TTATTAGGCCACATCGCAGCAGTAGTTAGATGCGGCCCACTGCTACAGATGGAGTAGCATGGTCTGTCTATCTGTCTGTTTGTCACGTTTGTGAGCCCTCCAAAACAAGTAAACCGATCGAGATGCCGATTGGCGGTTAGACTCTGGTGGGCAGTGTCACATAATAACTTTCCCCCGTGAAAAATCCGCCCACTCGATGTGGCATGTTGTCAAAATTCTTTGACCACTTCATACTTTTAATGACAGATTTAAATGTGCTGGCGGGCATGTTTCATGTGTAACTTTTTTATTTATTTCAGTTTTTGCCCTTTTCGGAGCAATGCCTTACTCAACGTTAGGTGCACTGTTTGTAGTTTTTATATGATCACAAATTGTCAACAGTATCAGCAGATACATACAATGCATGTTAAACAAGTGTGGAAAACTGTCACTAAATCACCCACCCACGTGCCCAGTAGCACAATATTAAACTTTAAAGCCAATGGAATAAATATTCTCACCTTCAACCATCACAAACCCTTGGATCGATTCGGATGTCGTTTCATTATATCACTATGTCCACTCAGAAAATCAAAGTGCAGTGTTTGATTTGAATAAACTCAAAGTTAAGAAATGCGCACAAACAGCAAATCCAATTCAACGTGCATTAACAACCTGATAACGAAAGTACAGAATATTCAGGAAAAGACTTTTTTGTATCTACAAAACTATGTTTTTTTAGAAAAACGTAAACTTATTAAATAACATGAGACAAAAAGTCCATTTACTTAATGACAACAATCAACTTCTGACTTACCAAGAGGCCGTTTCTTCTTAGCAATTCGGTTTGCTTTTAGATCTGTACTATTTTTTGTTTTTGTTTTTGGTTCCATGCAGTAGACTAAGCAAATTACCTGTTAGCTTTTGGGTGCATGTAAATATCACATCGTATATTGCCGTATTGTTCTACAACATAAGAAAGCCAAGACCAAGAAATTTTTACCAAAAATCGGAGGCTGTTTGCCAGGACAGATGTTGTGAAATGTTTGGTCAAAAAGGACGCCCAGTTTCTCCGTCAGTACTGCCACAAAGGATTCCATGTCATTGTCGTCAACCAGCCGATCAGAAAACACTCTACATACAATAACAAGTCACAAGGCATTATGGAAACATGTATAAGAAAAGTGTACTAACTAGGTTAAGAAGTGGACCCACATCGAGCCCAAATGACGTACATATAAATGAGTAAATTCCGGTGATATGGCACAGATATTGATGCAATACATAATTTATTTACAGTTTCACTTTGAAGTCTTGCTTTTCCACACTGGTTTGGTCAATGAATTATTAAATATTTAAGCTAGAAATGCAGAAACCCAGAATCCATGGCATCTCTGAGTTTACTGTCGTGACGTGACCATCACGGGAATTTGTAAATAACTGTTAGAGTATTCACAAAGTACTACAGGAACTGCAAAGACGTAAATGATTACAGGCAGCGCAGTAGCGCTGCATTGTTGTAAGGCCCATTCAAAAATCAATAGGAAAATGGAACATTCTACCCCCTGTAAAATCGTAACTCCTGAAAATTTCATTATGCTTATCTGTGGCTGATGCTAAAAACTGATTTTACGCCGTACTGCAGCAATAGCTAGATGCGGCCTATTGCTACAGATGGTCTGTTTGTGTGTCTGTTGGTCATGTACGTACGTGAGCCCTGCAAAAACAACTAAACCGATCAAGATGCCAATTGGAGGGTAGACTCAGATGGGCCCAGGAAACCATGTATTTGATGGGGGTTCAGATCCTCCAACGGGAAGGGCCACGTTTTGGGCGTTGTCCGGACCACTGAGAAGCACTGAGTCACTGCTGAAGTGTATGCAGCAACAAATCAATAACAGCATCAGCTCGACTGCTGTAGCCGACTGCACTGCTCCCTGCAATGTAGTTTCTCAAAACTGATGAAGACTTAAAATCCATGTAAAGTATGTGAACTAAAATGGACTAACAAAATTCACGATTTAACTCGACGCTGAGAACGACACATCTGAGATGTTACCGGAAGCATTCGTGAATCCACAACCGAGTCAGCGTTACTCTGGTGTCATGGTAGACTTTGTTTGCCCTCATCAGACCTTGAAACACCTGGACACGGTACAACTGGTCAGTAATGGGTATTCATTACTGGTCAATACTGGTCACTATTAGTGATTCCTGGTCCTTAGTCCTTACTGGTGACTACTGGTAAACTACTGGTCACTAATGGTCATTATTGGTCAATAATGGTCAGTATTAGTCACCACTGTCAATACTGGTTATTACTGGTCACTACCGGTCATTATTGGTCAGTCAGTGGTAAAGCGGTCAAATGGCCAAGTACTAACATCTAGTGAGATGCCTACTTGATAAGGTGAAAGGCAACGATGCCATACGGCTGGCTGACAAGCAAGAAGCTGACGCTACTTGGCGCATGATACTAGGGAACAGCTATAGGAGACTGGTACAGTATGCAGATGAGCAAAGAAAGTAGCCAACGACCATGATTGGTGGATGAAACTTGTTCAATCAATCAATAAATAAATAAATCAATCAATAGCACAGTTGTGCAGGAGAAACTAAGATCTAAGGTAATAATCTTAATGATACCAGTTCTTGCAATTAACCTAAACCTGGTAATGATTCACAATTTTTAAACTGATTAATCAAACATCTTTAATCACTAGTTAATTGCTTAAGATCCATTAAAGTCAGTAACGCAAAAATCACTAGTACACCGTGTTTCAGAAAAAAACATCCACTCATATTGTTGGCTAGAAGTTGAGGAATAGTTGTCTGATTTTAATAATTTTTGACATCAAAATTCCGTACATAATTTGACATCGCATGACAGCTTAGTTGTCCACCTCACCTAACTAATGTGTCTACACTACCTTGTAAAACTTATCGCACGAAATTCGTCAACGTACATTACAAACAAGCCTTGTTTTGTGACAAAAAGTTACGTTCCACAATTCATTAGGGCCTAAATGTGAAAATGTTTACTAACACATACACAAAATGTTGATTTGCTGATGTTATTTTGTTCAGTGTCACTGTTTGCAGTAAGTTTTACACAAAATGTGTTATAACGCTTCACAACGGCTGCATGTGACTGAAAAAGTCAAAGAACACTGAAAACAGTCAAGGCAAATGTTATAAGCATCACTGGCAAAGAATATATAATGTATATCAGTAAACAAGATGGAAACAGCTGTTGACTGTTGAAAACTGTTGTTTCAACAGTTAGTGAAAATTTAATGCCATAAGTCAACAACCTGTATGGAAAAGTATGTAATGTACGGCAACAAAACTCGTGCAATAAGTTTTACAAGGTAGTGTAGGCACATTAGTTTGGTGAGGTGGACAACTAAGCTGTCATGCGATGGCAAATTATGTGAGGAATTTTGTTGTCAAAAATTATTAAAATCAGACAACTATTCCTCAACTTATAGCCAATAATATGAGTGGATGTTTTTTTGAAACACAGTGTATAAACTATTTCTGGGATTATGTCTGTGCTGCAGGTGGTCTGTTAATGATGGCGTACGACAAAGATAGGCATGATTAATGTTTTCAAATTTTGAAATGAAATTTAAATTAGAACGAAAAATGGTTAAATTAATAATCCCCCAACAAGCTTCAGTAAATTAACAAAACATGACATTTTGTATGTCAGCAAGTAACGAGTTAATGGAATCAAATAAGTAATTGCAAATTTCAACCAAACAAAAATTTCTTAAACGATTAAAATTTTAAAGTATTAATTGAAAGACAGGGAAAGACGTCGACCCTGGAGATGTCGCGCAAGTTGAACAGATAGTGTATCTTGGTGGGCGTCGGCAGGAACCGCGCAACAATCTCGTGGTACATCTCGATCGTTGCCTGCGTCATTATCTCGCCGACTGGCTTCAGTTCCTCCTCGAAGTCCTGCAGTTTCTGACTGATCATTGAGCCAAATATCCGCTTGATTTGTGACTCCTACAACACACATACGACACAATCACGGGCAGGAAAAAGAGGGTTCGATGGTGTCTTTTATAATCTGTGACCGTTGCTGACACTTTGAATAGCAGCGCCGGTATGGCTGAAGCTGAAAGGCGTGGCTGGTCACTGGCTCGTAGACGGTAGGCCACATCTAGAGAGGGTGTGCTACAAATAGCCGACAAGCTGCTCACTTTCTACGCATCCCTCCTCCACCCTACACGTCACGCATAGACTAGCACACACCTACCAATTCCTCTCCTCTCCTTCTGCTAGTGCTGAGGTCCAGAGTAGGCTGGACCTCTCCTCTGCCCACAGTAACAAACAAATGAATGAACGAATGACATACATCCACAGACACACATACAGACACACAGACACAAACTCGTGTTTTATGACTATTTCGTATTTTATTCATAAGAACATCTGCAGCATTTATACACTGTGGTTAAAAACGTCCCCCTATTCATATGACTGTAGTTTCTACAAATGTTGATCAACTTCTATAATATTTGGCACATGCTGTACTAAACTAATTTGCAACATAGCAGTTATTGATTTATCCACCTCACCTACATACTGCTGCTACACTACCTTTGGAAACATTAATTGTTGTATTGGGCAAGACAATGCGCCAGCACACCGTGCAGGTCAGGCGATCAAGCTCCTTCAGCATGAAACTCCAAAATTCATTCCTCCGGACTTCTGGTCTCCAAACAGTCCTGATCTTTAGTCCTGTTGACTGTCGAATATGGGGCATGATGCAGGATCGTGAGATAGCACTTGATCGACACATGGAATAGCTTGTCACAGGGCACTGTGAACGATGCTATTGACAAACAACAAACCTGAGGAAACGTCATGTTGAATAGGTTGAAGCGACTCTGGAGGCGTTCTGAGATGACGGTGCGGCCGCCGCCTGGAGGTCCCATCGCCACCACCAGAAACATATCCTATACACCACCAGCAAATCGTCAACTACCATTTTCGCTTTCTGTTTAGCCGGCCAGCGTTTCCAGAATTATCCTGCTAGTTAGAATAGAGAGATGCCACTCCTATCGCCCCGCTAACAACTTCAAGTAAGTATGTCCGTCCTCGTAATACCGGTACTCGAACGGAAATGTACGTTGGCCGCCTCATGTGCTGCCCCCTGGTGAGTCACGCTGAGTATGTGTCGTGCGCCCTACTAAGGTTGGATAAAAGAAGGGACAAACGGACGGACGGACGGATGCCAGACTGTTACGTTACGCTTTCTGCTAAACGCGGCCAGCATAATTAATTTCATGTTCATCATTCCAATAACCTCATATCAACTACTGCTCCTACAAACACACTTCTTTATAAATCTGCCTGTTCAGATTTGAATCTTTTTCGAATTTCACTCAGGAATCAGTTTTCAGAAACTTCTTTTCCTTCCCTTTTCAGTTTTTAGCGACCATGTATACCCGCCCACAGCCCACGTACACCAGTCGCTTCTTGCAATCAAGTTTTGTCTGGAGGTGCAGATCGCCATACTTTAATTACACGTTTTACGCAAACTAATTTCGTTCACAACTAGTTTTAAAGCCACACGACCTCAAAAATTGTCACCCCTAGTAACGACTGGCATGCTGGGCGTGAGTATGCATTATCGTGTCCTCTGAATTCACTGTAATTTGACCCAGTCGCTTACCTCAGCACTTGCTGAGCTCCTGTTATCCAAGCAATAAACTAAGATTTCGGAAGTACATTAAATATTCTGCGTATGCATATTTTTCACGTGAATAGTGTAATAAATATTTGCACTTGCTAACCGCAGAAGCAGTAGGACACGTAAAATCAAAACTCACGCGGATGTATCTGACGGTCTGTCGGACGCGGTCGTACCAGAAGCCGTAGTCGAGCCAGAGTCGTATGAGCTCGAGCGGCGGCTGAGAGCCATATGTGTCTTTGGTCGGCATGTTGAAGTCATCCATGAACGTCAACATCTTCTTCCCACCAACCGGCACGTAGACGCCCTTCGTACGCTTTTCCACGCGGCTCTCGATCAGATCTTGAATGTTGTTCGACGACGTCTGTTGCAACAGTCAACATCAACCCCCACACTGGTAACTAGACAGCACTCACAAGAGTGCAAACACCCACGCCAAAAAACCGGCGTCCAGTGGCAAGCGAACATGGGTTTTCCAACCTCACTGCTACGTATCACATCTGTCAACTACTGCACTGTCTATAAATACGACAAAATATCCAGAATATGTTCCAGACCACATTTAATCAATTCCTCTTCGGTCTATAATTACCCAGTCCCCAAACTTCATAAAAAGCCACCTCTGTGGACGAATGTGAATCCGCTGCCGCCCGCGATATTGGGAGACATGTGCCCATGCCCCGTATTATCGAGGAGATGACGCCTATGTTGTTGGTGTTGTGGTGCAACCTGCGCAGAGAGGTTGACAGTGAGCACGCTGTACGTCACTGGATCCAGCTTGCTGAGGACGCCCTGTGCCACCGACGTCTTCCCCGTACCGACTGGACCGACGAGCATCACCGGGAAGTTGCTCGACACGAGGCAGCTCACAAGGTAGGAGTAGCGCACAGTGTCGACGGTCGGCACGACCAGCTTGTAGAACGGCAGGCTACATACAGCACGTCACATTTGGACTCAACGCTGTGTAAATGGTAAAAACTGGATACACTGGGATCCCGAAAAAAAACAAAAAAGCACTCGACTTTTGGTCATAAATTCGGCAAATTTCGAAATTCAAAATTCTTTCACAGAAAAGAAAGAGCAAGTGGTCAAAGAATTCTGACGAAAGGCCGCATCACAGGCGGCTGATTTTTCACGGGGAGGGGCCGATGTAATGCGACACCTATCAGTTAGAAGCATTGCAGCCGGCTGCCCGCAGTCTCGCAGTCGCTGTCACCGTTATTGGTTTTTGGCAGCGCAAACTGCCGTATCACTGACTCGCAATGCTTTTCAGCGGGCTGGATAATCCCAAAAATTGTCCCTTCCTGTGGGGGGATCTCGACCCCCACACGCTTGCGTTGGCCCACCCGAGTCTACCTTCCAACTGACATCTCGATCTGTTCAGCCGTTTCATCAGGGCTCATGAACGTGACAAACAGACACACAGACCACGCTACTCCGTCTGTAGCAATAGGCCGCATCTTATGCACTGAGTGCATGCAATGTGGCTCAGAAATTAAACCACACATATTTCACAGTGCCGTATTATTCTACTACTCATTTTTTTCGAACAGTTTGACGTCGTGCAGAGCCAACACCCTCAACCGACAGTTAAAAATTTGTTGCAATTTATGACATATGCGTGATAAATTGGTCTGGTCGAATTTAGACTACGGGGGACAAAGCTTCTGGGAAAATAAGTGAGATATAACGACAACGTTAGTTTCAGCGGATCAGCAGATTCACAGTCGATTGCCTCAAACAACTAGAGTGCAAAGACCCACGCCGGCAATGTTTTCCGACTGGTAACCTTGACCTTTGACCTTTTGACCCCAAAATAAACGGGTTTACAGGACTCATCTTGGAACATTTCTGTGCCAAGTTTGGTGATCCTAGCTACATCAGTTTTTGAGATATCGTGTGGAAAAACAGACAGACAGACACATAGACAAACGGAGGGTAAAAACCTACCCCTCGACTGCCGTCAGCTTTGGGTAACGAGAGACAACTGTCAAACCTCGGGTTCAGCTTCCATCCTTGTTTCAGCTTCTCTTCCCAGTGTATCCATGACCTGGTCTTCGGCTCGACGTAGTACTCGTAGACCGAGTCTTTGTTTGGAAAACTGCCGTCGATCTCGCGCAGGTAAGCGTCGATCTTCTTGCGACCGTCCTCGTCGACCGAGCAGCAGATGGACCAGATCATCGAGAACATGAACCACAGCTCGACCATCTTGGGAAAGTTGTCGGCGTCCGTCACGTCCACCTTTGTGCGACAAACACGAAACAAAAAACATAGCTCGGTTAAGGAGAGTCCAAAACGCGGCTGCAAGAGTTGTAACATAAAAGCCATTACATCTGTTGTCGGTCGACACGCTGCACAAACTCCACTGGTTGCCGATTCAATGGCGAATCAAGTTCAAGCTTGCTTCTCTTACTTTCACGGCTATGCAGTGAAACGCCACCTTACCTCGCTTGTCTTACTATTCCTTACCGTCCTTCCTGTGTTCTTGGGTCATCTTCCTCCTCTAACCTCTAACAAGTTCCTCGTATTAATCTTATTTTCGGTTCTCGTTCTTTCAGTACAGCTGCCCCAACTATTTGGAACTCCTTTCCTGGCTCAATCCATTCATCCAATGCATTTAATTCTTTTCGGCGCCATCTTCAAACACTTTTTCCAAGCCGCTTTTAATAACCCTTAGCGGCAAACTTCAGCGCCTGTGTCTAATGGCGCTTTATAAATGCTTTACATACTTACTTACACACTCTCGCACGCTGCCCGTCGTTTTATGGCCAGTTCCCTCGTCAAAGTCTGCCTATCAGCCGCGTCATTATCACTGATCGTCGCCGCACGCGCCTTTCCAACATCTGTAACCATTCATTTCCGGTTTCTATTGCTCCTATAGGATCCCGCAAACAGCACAGGGACTCCATGCTAAAGACCTCGGCGAAATTCCAATGCAGTCATCCCAACAAAAACTCCAAATGCAGGTGGCATAGGTTAAAATCTGCGATTTTCAACTGATATATGTTTAAAAAAAATTTTTATTTTACTATACTTATACTACCTTCGTGGTGAATAAACGTAAACATATCTTGCTACAGCTCAGAGATGGCGCAAGATCGGTGTAACTTTGTGTGTCACCTCAGCATCCTGTCTACCAGTCTTCAGAGCACGTCTGAAGACCTTCCTCTATATATGCGTGAAAAGTAACCCGTTGTTTGCGATCGTATATCTCTGCTAAACCACAGCGTTATTGTTTAAATGCAATAAACATTTAATTAGTACTTCTCAGACAATGCACGTTGTCAACCTAGAAAGCCCTCACTCGAGGTCGCACCGACCCCTTTAGCAACAATTTTTGGCTGCCTGTTACTTATTTACAGTTACCAACTCGGGTCTACTTTTACCACGGGCGGCCGTATCAGTTCACAGTACACCAATTTCGTTTCACTTTCAGCCAAAACGGAACAATTTTTTTCATTCTGTGAACTTTAAGTTTGACCTGTGACCTTGGTCTATGAATATATGCTCAAGATGAGCTATCATGCCAAATAGCTAGATCAAAGGTCGATTCATATAAAAGTTATCATCCAGACGCTCACATACACAACTAACCGACTGCAACACACGACCATCGAAGTAATATCATCAAACAAAATAGCGATGCGAAGGCTGGTTAGTCAGCCAGTGGGGCTAACACCGGTCGTTTATAAAGTTCAACGGAGTACATACGCCGTTGGCGGGAGTTCCGAGTGCGTCGAAGAGGCGACACAGCGAGATGATGCCGTTCAGTTCGGACACGGCGATCAACTCCTTGCAGTTGTTGGCCCGCTTGAAATTCTGCAGGCTGACGATGTGCTTGTCAAACAGTCGTCGCAGCTCGTCCATCAGAGTCTTGTCCTTCTTGCGCTCCAGCCAGCTGTCGATGTACGGCCGCCAGCCGAGGTCCGAGTAGTCGCAGTAGACCATGCCGCAGCGAGACACCGTCGCCGGAGACGCCACTGCTAGATCACCCACTTCGAACAACAGAGACACCTACCAGCAAACACGCACGAGCTCCTCTTTAATGTCAATTACCCACATGGACCTGGAATGGACGGTCCTTCCTCTGCTTGCTCCGGAACAACGCCTTTGGTTGTTGTTTTTTTACCAAACCACAGTAAAATTTGGCACGAAGGAGTCAACGCTGTTCCTGTCACTAAACAAACCAGATGCAGTCGGAGACGGCAGACTTCGGTGCGGCCATCTGGCGAACTAAACGAAACATAAGCGTTGTCATTGATTCTGGCCTATTCTGTCCATTATTTATAAACAACGATATTTACAACACCGGAAGTACATAATACATTGCACACTGTCATTACCAGCGAGCAGCAGGTACGTAGAACTAGATTTTACCTGCACTTCATCGTAAATAGTTTTCCCAACTTCATTGTCATTTTTAACATCAACTGACTATACGGTATTTACCACAACCCTAACCCTAATCCCTTACTCTAATCCTGATCTTCAAAAATTTAATCAATTCTTCTCTGGTCCATAATCTACCTATTCCCCAAATTTCATTTTTAAAATCCATCCATAGCTTTCCGAGTCATTCTGTATATAAACAGACAAACAAACGGGGATCAAAACATGACCCCCGCCAAGCTGCGAAAGGGATAATAATGACGTGGATGCGGATGCGGATGGTGATCGTGATAATGAAGGTGAAAAGGCGGCAAAGACCTGCTCCGGCATCGAGATGCGTTCTCCGTTGATAAGCGTAAGAATCTTGTTGTCATCCATCACTGAGTTCATACTCTCAATCCACACCGCATCCACCGGACCATCGAAGATGATCCACTTCTCATCCAGCTTCTCATCTGATCTCAACAGCATCATCCCATCATTCTTATCTCGTCTAATACGTATATAATTTACACAGTCAAATTTCAGACGTCTGACCATATTTCTTTAAGTGTTTATCGCCTGCGAAGCTACGACCGTATGGCATACGTTATTATGGCCGCCGTAGGCAAGGCCATTATATTTTACGCTGTAATTTATTTGTTATTTTTCATATTTCGTCAGCATAGATGAAAGACCAGCCATGGGATCTCAACCAAACTTGGCCAGTAGGTCGTAAGTGGTGTCGATTTACAAATGCCCCAAAAAATTTCGGAGGCCTCCCCCCAAAAATTTGGGGCGCAAAAAACATAAAATTTTGGACCACTTTTTCCGCGACTTCGGCACTCAACACTGCATATCTCTGGAACAAAATGTCGTATCAACAAACGAAAGTGATACTGTCAATCTACAATGCGTCCCCTAAAAGCTGACCTGCGATCCGTGACCTCTGACGCAGAAACGGCTGAGATATGCTTGCTTATTGTGACCCAACATTTGGCGGCCATTACGTCGCAACCATCAAAGTTGCGACATCTCTAGTTTTATAATTAGAACTATAATACGACATTTGAATTATAGAAGTTTGTAGGCCCCTTTCTATAAATCTAAATATGCCGCGTTTATACTTCAATTGTTATGTCTAACAACCAATTAGTGGTCCACATAGACTAATCAGTGTGTGTGTGTGTGTGTTTGTGTGTGTGTTCCCGAAAATAACTCTGGAAATAAATGATCTTTGAGCTGGATATCTGTCAAGCCGGTTCAATTGTCATTATTTAGGTCACGTTTGAAGCTCAAGGTCATAGTTAAAGGTTCACAGTCACAGCATGAATACATGTGCTCAGGTGTGACCTATAATGAGGGCTTTCTAGTTGATGACGAAATCAGAGCGGACCTGCACAAGTCTGTCGCATGATGCTTGACAGTACTCCATCGTTCCACTCATTCGTGGACAGGTTGAACTCTCCATACAACTCTCCGAGTGACAACGCCTTTGGGTTCAACGGATAATCCTTCAACAAAAAGACACCAACAAATGTCAACAATGTTGATAATAATAACGGCATAGAAAGAGTGTTAAGATTATTTAAAATATTAAAACATTAACTAGAAGATGTATTCTGACGCCCGAGCGTCGACGTGGATGCCTTCGCCACGGCCTGTGGTGACCTTGACCTTTGACCTTTAACCTCCAGAAAAGGTCATCAGTAAGGGTCAGTGGTTATTTCCTGTCAGTTTCAACAAGACTGCTCAAGCACTTCATGAGATATGGTGTTCACAAGATTCGACCTCAAAGGCCTGCTGTGACCTCGACCTTTGACCTTTGATCTCCAAAATCTAACCACGCCATCAGTAAAGGCTCTTGAATATTCCTTGTAAGTTTCATCGATATGGCTCAAGATGTCCATGAGATATCGTGGTAACAAGATCTGTCAGGATAAACGGACGGACGAACGAACGAACGCGGCAGACAGACAGCGCAAAGACATAATGCCTTTGCCAACAATCTATCAAGTGTAGATGGCACAAAAAAATAAGTGTTAAAATTAGTGCCAAAGTTCAAAGTTTTTGGCTGATCAAATTTCAGTAAAGGTAAGTCCCTATAGTCATTGGCAGGAAACGATTGCAGAAAATTTCTCCTTTCCTCAGAGTCCAAAGGCTCATCTATGGACGTCGACTGAATGTTACGATAATCTTTATTCACCGGAATAAAAACAACCGGTGGCACAGACAGAAAAAAACTTGACTAAATTCTGTCCCGTTATGTTAACCTTGTTTATTTCATTCTCGCCCGTGACGCGGATTACAGCAACTTTTCCTGTTGATTAAAATTGACAATAAATAATAAAACCCAACCTTGACGAGGGCGAAGCCGGGCTCCGCTTCCTTGGCGATCCTGGACAGTGTGGCTTGCAGTGTTCGCCAGGTGACGGTCTTGCCAGACAGCGTGGTGCCGACGATCATCGTGCTGTGACGCGAGTTCTTCGTCTCGTACAGCTGGATCACCTTGGTCACGGTCTCCGTCAGCGGCTGGTACGCTCGCTCTTTGAGTTCCGCCAGCAACGCCTGCTTCAACTGTACATCGAAGACACGCTCGACGTCACTGACCGGCTATGAATTTGCTCTACGTCGAGCCCACTTAATACTGAAATGGTTCGCCGTTTCGCCATATTATTAGACAGATACGTAGATAGATAAATAGATAAGATCATTTATATAGCGCCTATAAAGTCAAGAGAGTCACTAGGCGATTAGGAGTGAGTTAGTTGGAGTTTAACGTCCCCTTTCAGCACAAATATGGCTATATCAGAGACAAAAGGCGATTAGGCCGCTTCGCATGCATATCCGAGATGCGGCCTATTGCGGCAGATGTCTCATGTAGAATATTGGACCACTTTTTGTCAGTGTGTTTGTCACAAGGACACACTGTGCAAAAACTGCTGAACTGATTGAGACGCCGTTTGGGGGCTGACTCATGTGGGTCCAGGGAACCACGTAATAGATGGGTCAAGATCAGACGAAGCCATTTGCAGCCGTGAGGGGTGACAAGTCGGCGATGCGGCCTTTTGTCAAATTACTTTGTACGCTTGTTTTTTGCGTCTCAAGAAAACAAGACACTCGATTTTCAACAGCCCCCCTCTCCCGGACAGCCAAGTACCAACTATGTAATTTGTACAGATCTAGTGACATCTTGGAAGGCTGACGGGTAGGGTGGCCGTATGCTTAATAAGCAGTGTCGTCGGTTTTTCGTTGTGTTTTATTAGCCACACAGGTCATCACTTAGGTCTCAGTACTCTGCATAACGGTGTTATCTGGTGATTAGCACTCTAGACAGTATTACGCTGAAGTCATAAGCTTTTACGGCGGCACCTTAAAACACGTTTTCCAAGCAGCTTTCAATACCCCCTACGGACTAACTCCAGCGCCTCCGACTGATTCATGTGACTTATGGCACTTTATAAATGTTTTATTACTTAATTACTTCTGAGGGTCTTTGCCCTCTCCTACTCCCATGCGGGCTTCTCTCATGGCCCTACTGGGGGACTTTCATCCCCCGATCACAATTATTGCTCGGCAGGAAATTTCCTAGCTCGGGCCTCCGAATGGTATACAAAGAAGAGACCTTGCTGTAGTCGATGACAGGCGACTCGACGCCAGGAAACAGGTCGGACACGATGCCGTTGAAGAGTGGTACGTCGACTGACGACAGCTTGGCAATGTTCATGTCTTTCATCGACAACAGCAACAACTACACACGCATGCACACACACATACATGCACACATACACGCACACATACACGCACACATTAACCGCATTCGGTTCACAGTGCACGGGCGGATACAGGGTGAGCTAGTCCTAGATCCGTCACTGCAGTGGCCCACTGACTTAGCATTCCTGATCCATTCATGTCTCGCTTATACTTACAGGTGAAAACAGGGATGTTAAACGCGGTGGCCCAATAAAAACTGCACATTTTCAATAATCATTGTTCAATTGTTTGTATTAGCCTATTATTTTTTCTTACTGTCTGCTACCACATAATGGTAAAATAAAGTTTATACATAATGATATGATGCACTGAAATATGTGTGCTTTTTTCAGGGCCACCCTGTTCATTTTAGGCTAGTTTACTCTAATCAAGTGAAAATCAAACTCCGCGCACATAGAGGCCTAATGGTCATGTGACGACAAAAAGTTGTGCATAGTCGTTTGGTCAAAAAATAATAATAGCCTAGAATGCTAAATGACTGTCATCAAGTGATTAAAACGTCGTATCTTGGCGTTTGGCTTCGTCAATTTTCAGGCCGCATCGCACACACTGCATCAGATGCGGCCAATTGCTACAAATACCGCACGTAACGTGGTCTGTGTCTCTGTGTTTTTCACACTTTTGTGTCCTGCAAGAACGGCTGAACTGATCAAGATGCCGTTTGGGCCGCTGACTCATGTGGACCCAAGGAACCATGTACTAGACGGGGGTCGAGATCCATCACGGAAAAAGACAATTTTTGGGGTTGTCCGGCCCACTGGAAAGCATTGGGAGTCTTGCAGCGGTAAATGTAGCAACAGGGATCATTCAATCCTCAATATTTGCATGACAGCCGACTACAATGCTCCAAACTGGTCGGTGTCACATTATGCTGTCCCCCGGGAAAAATCCACCCCTCCTGCGATGCGGCCTTTCGTCAAAATTCTTTGCCCACTTCTTTGTCGACTTAGACAGTACTCACACGAAATCCGGCGTCTGCCACGTGGCGTCAGGCCTGTTGGCTGCCAGCCGGCCAATACAGACTAAAATATTTAACATTCTTTGGTGAAAACGAAAGTGAAAGTGAAACCTCCTCGTCCTGCATGTTCGGGTTGGCGCGCTTCTTGCGTCCGGCGTATCGCAGCACGGAGACGAGAGCTCGTAGACCGAAGTCATAGTGGTCTTGCTTTGACAGCTGCTGGACGGCCAGCGAATACAACGTGAATACCTTCTTTGCCAGAACCTGTACACGCACAAGACAAAGTCTAAGACCAGACATCAGCTTGCGCTGCGAGACCACAGATACAGGGCTACAGTAGCGCGTGGTGTGCCCGTATACGTCCCAGCTTTTGCTGGTATTCATTTGGGCCTGACCACAAAGAGACGGCCGGGCTGATTTGAGCGGGATGGCTGGTTACATATCGAGATGGTTTGCCCGTCCAAAGACGGTCACCCTTCCCAAGTTCCCAGTGATCAAACCAACGCGCTATCACTAAGCCAAACTGCCACCAAATGAAAATATCACAAGCAAAGAGACAAGAAACCTTGGTGTTGTTGAACCCCTCGCCGAACAAAATAATCTCGGCAATCAGAGTAGAGTCCGGTACCACCATCGAGATCGGCCGAAACATTGACTTGAGGTTATCCGGCAGTTCTGTTCTTCCGGCGTATCCGGGGTTCATGGTGATGAAGATGCCGCACGACCACTCCAGCCTGATCTCACGGCCCTCGAAGATGAACCGCTGCATGCCGTTGGACAGAGCCGACATGATGGAGAGGATCTGCTGTGCGACCACCGACAACACCTCGATGTTGATCCGGTTGAACTCGTCAAAGCAGCCCCACGCACCTGTCTGTGACGTCACCACCACAAAGAAACGAGCTCAATCAACGGCGGCGCCACAGGTATGGATTTTAAAAATAAAATTTGGGAAAACAGGTAGATTATGACCCACGCAGAGAAGAGCTGATCAAATTTTGGTAGTGACAGAAAATTGTGCGTGGCCTCTTGAATGGCGCCAATGCCAATGGCGAGTGACCTTAAAGATTTCAGCTGTTTGAAACCTTTCTAAATCTCATACCTCGGAAAATGTACATATTAGCTGGGATATGTTCACATACGAATTGGAAAGCGTACATGGCCTCTACGTTTTACTGGCTTATCGAAAATGGAGGAGTTCATAAGGTCGCAGGCAGTCATGTACACCCAAAGAATGATAACATATCAGAAACAACGCAAGATACATGTAGAGGAGCTTTTACTACAGATAAAAATAATAGGAAGTGATATGTGGCCTACTGAACAGCGACATTTACAATGATCCTGAGTGATTTTCAAGGCCATTCATCCGACGTTTACTTCATACCTATTTGTTTGCTCGATACTAGTGCATCTAGCGCATTAAGGGTTTTTGACAATAACTGCACTGTAGAAATATCTACTTAATTACTTACTTACTTATATTAATGCACTAACGTGACTGTGGCAGACCTGGGCAAGGCCAGAAAACATGCGTCCCATCGACTTGTAGTCGAGTCCCTCGGAACAGTTGACGACGATGACGTACATTCCCAGCGACTTGCCGAGGTCTTTCACTGTCTCCGTCTTCCCGGTGCCCGCAGGACCCTTCGGCGACCCGCCCTTGTGAAGGTGCAGCGCCGTCGTCAGCGTTATGTAGCACCTGGTAAGTAACACACCGTCAACTGCTCAGCAATTCACCATCGATCGCCACAGTGTATTACCACGTCGCAGTGGTCTAGTGGTAACATGCCTGACTGTGGCGTGAGAGGACCGGCGTTCCACCATTGTGCCACGCAACCATCCGGCGACATCCGATGTCCGATACACTAGCGGATTTAAAGGGGGCCGAGCCGGCTC
>Ga0209363_1000373_pt1 | contig 16760 bp, 16 predicted proteins | sample WorMetexBAHAMAS3_FD_187385 | JGI IMG/M metagenome (GOLD analysis project Ga0209363, IMG submission 187385) | Marine gutless worms symbiont microbial communities from Max Planck institute for Marine Microbiology, Germany - Inanidrilus exumae... | ecosystem: Host-associated > Annelida > Digestive... | reverse complement strand
AGATTCAGGTTGCTACCACAGACATGCTTCCAGGCACAAACCAGAGTCTGAACACTGAAAAACTTCCATCAACTGGCAGGCCGTCTATAGTGACCCATAGTCCAGTCCAAGTAAATCTCGTATGGGAAGTCCCTCTGTGTTAGTTCCAGACTCTGTGAATAATCGCTTAACAGCGGTGTCGATATCAGATGCATGTTGTGGTAAATCACCCGGCTCAGTGTTTTTGGACCGTGCGATCTCTAGATGTAAGGGGTTTTGAAGAGCTAACTATCTGACTGTCACGCGTTAACTCGCGGTGGCAAGTTACTTCCTCGTTACGACCACTGATGAGTATGCGACGCGTGTCACCGGCATGTGTTAGGCCTACATCCTATTAGGTCTAATCTAATACGTTCCGGGACTATGTATGTGTGTATGTATGGTAATTTATGTTCGCGCAACAGCTTACAGCCTAGACTGTCACGTAGGCTCTACAGACCGTGCTGCTGAGCTCAGACTGCGATTCATAGGCTATCTTATCGTGACGCATCTCATGGTGACGCATTTACAGGCCTTGCTGACTGTTCGGGAAATTTCGACTTCATCAGGCGGCCTATAGGGGGCGGGCCTATGCATATATCACTCACATGCATTTGGGTCATGCATATATCAGTCGCATGTATTTGGGTCATGCATATATCACTCATATGCATTTGGGTCATGCATATTTTAGTCGCATGTATTCAGGTTATGAATACTTACACGGTTGAAACTATGTCGTAGTGACCTATTTTGCAGTCAACGCGATGCATCAGCAGAAGTATAGCGAATAGCTCAGCCTTCTACAGGAATATTTAGCGCCTCAAAGTCGGCATAGATGATGTACGGCGCCCACATCTGTTTGTGATGGTTTGTGAACTTTACAATGTTTTGTCCTTCTTTTGGCATGACTGTGCGCTGTGGCTTCCCGCCTATGCCCTGACAGTCATTTTTGTGTATTCTTTTTCTGAAATATGTGTATAAGGCGCGGCTGGCTGTAATAAGCTGGTGCATTCGTACTGCCTGCTAGTATGCTTAATTGGGGCCAGGGCGGCTCCCATAGGGTGGTCCGTTCACTCTCCCTGCTGCTACGCCCCTTTCAGGGATGGTTTGCTACTATCAACCTACCTACCAAATTCGAAGTCTTTCTCCACCCACTATGAAGACATTAAAGGCGTTACAAAGTGTCAAAAAATGGGGTGGTCTGGGATAGTTAGGGGTCACCCAAGGTCACTGGAAATAGCACAATTTGATAGAGCACACACGAGTTCCTATTAGCCTTTTATAGTAATTATGTTCCTATCGTGCACTGTTTCGGAAATGTAGCGAGATAATGGTTGAATTGGATTTTCAGATGCCCCTGCTGCATTTCGTGCCCCCGTGATGGGTGGCCACATTCAGTTTTTATCGAGGTCTTTTGCATCAGAAAAGTAGAATCTCCATGTGGTGTTTTTTCGAACTTTGTGTATTGCTGTGTTTTACAGAAAAGTTTATCTTGGCTACAAAAAGAACAATCCTTGCAAGAAGTATGCAATAAAAGTCATGAAGAAGGTGGACATGATAAACAAAAACATGGCCAGCCAAGGTATATTCTCACTCTTATGGAGTAGTTGTCTGTGATTATTTATAGCTGTTCATTTACTTCAAAGCCTTAGCAAAAACAATAAATGCTTTCAGCAAGAGATCTTTACAGAACAGTGGCTAATGATGATGGATATGCTGTACTATTATGTTGTCCCATGCTAGCTGTACCAAATGCACAGCCTGCCAATCAAGCCAATGTATCAGTCTCGTTGAATACTTTCAATTTCTGTTTAACGGACCTTTCTTTTACCATGCAATGCTATCTCAACGTGTTACTTTTATACACAGGTAGACTAGCTTAAATACGACAAACCATCCTTTAAAGGGGTGTGGTCAGGGTCACATGACCCATTTTTACCCATGCGGAGCTAGCTTTGCACGGGTAATAGCCATGATCGCGTGTCCGTATGTCTGTGTGTGTCTGTCTGTCTGTCAATTATCGCTAATAGGAAGTCGACAAAGCGCTTTCCAGCGAGCCATAGATGAACCGTGTATGTTACCCTCATTTCCCCCAAAGGGTGGCTCAAAACAAAAAATTTTTACATTTGGCGTTGCCCTTTATTTCTTCGTTGCAGGTAAACGTAGACATTGCAAACTTAATATGTGGGTTGAACATATCAAGTCCCAGCCTACGGATGACAAAATGTCCGTGAAATGGGCGTTGCCACGTCACGTAACCCATTTTAAACTTGTAGTCCCCTTAAGATATCTCTGGAACGGCTTAAGCTAGATTTTTCAAATTTGGTGTACATGTTGAGCATAGCAAGTCCCAGCCTACGGACGACAAATTGTCCCTGGTCACTGTCACGTGACCTCTTTAGTTTTTGGAAAATAAGCGAAATATCTCGAAAACGGTACGAGATAGCCTCATAGTTTCTGTTAAATTTGAATAGGAAGTCATATGCGTTTTATCGAATGGTTATGTTGTTGATGACCTTGGGTGACCCCTAAGCACCTTAAACCACCTCAATTTCTACAATTTGCATTGCCTTATGCATCTTCATAATTGGCGATCGCAAAGACTACAGATTTGATGTACAGGTTGAATGTGCAAGTCACAGCCTATGGACGACAAACTGTCCCTGATTGGGGCGTGGTCAGGTCATGTGACCCATTACAAACTTTTGGGGCTGCAGTCATATCACTGGAACGGCAGTTGCAGGAGTCTATGTTGAAAAGTGACAAAATTCGTTGTAGATATCTTGTGACTAACTGTGTCAGTCTATGAACTTTTTGAACGCCCCTCGTATCACCAACAAAAGGGCATGGTTATGGTCACGTGACTGTTTTAAAATTTTGCCGTTAGTCCTGATGCAGCGCGACGCACGGGTTTGTCAGCGACAGCTGAGCTGCTTGTTCAGTTTAGATGCCCACAATTATATCTCTGGAATGGCTGAAGCAAGAGTCGCTAAACGTTTTGTGCAGGTAGAATATATCAAATGCTAGCCTTTTGGTGACAGACTAGCCCCAAACGGGCGTTGTCAGGGTCACATGACCCGTTTTTAAAAAATTTTGCACGTAATTATATCTGTGGTATCGGTGAAGCTATGCACTTCAAATTTTTTGTGATCATTGATACACAGGAGTACTAGTGCACTGCATTCATGATATATTACCCCCGAAAGGGATGTATTTAGAGTCATGTGACCTCTTTACATTTTGGGAAATAAATGATGATATCTCATTAACGGTGAAAGATAGAGACATGGTTGCAAGGAGACACTAATAGGAAATCGTATGTAGTCTATTGAATGGCGCCATTGCCAATGCCCTTGAATGACCCTGAAGGTCACTTTGCTGTTCGAAACCTTTCAAACTCCCCTACTTCATTAAACATAGCACAAATTTACTAACATAACACATTGCATGGTCCTTCTGCATCGCTATTCATATCTTAGTAGTGTACGTTAATAATAGCAAGTAGGTAGGTTTTGTGTAGCAAGTCCTAGTCCACGGGATGACAAACCACTCATGAAAGGGGCGTGGTCAGGGTCACGTGATTCGTTTTATTTTTTTTTGGGCCCCATTTATATCTCCAGAATATGTGAAGCTGCATACGTCACGTTTTACGCACGCATAGGCTATGTCAAGTGCTAGCGTTGGGATGACAAATCACCAGTGCAAGGAGCGTGGATCCAGTAAAATGTTTTGGGATCTGGAACGGCTGAAGCTGATGTCGTTATATTTTGTTTACGTGTAGGCTATCTCAAGTCCTGTCCTACGGATGACAAAACACCAATGAGCAATTCTAATTATTGGGGTTCGGTCATCTCTCAGGCAGCTGAAGCTAGAGCGTCAGAGTTTGACAACAAACTAGTCCCCAGTAGGTGTGGTCATGACTCTGACCACGTGACCCATTTTTTAAATTCCGAGGCCTCAGTCGTATCTTTGGAATCTGAAGCTAAGCTGTTCAAATTCAGCATGCTGGTTGACAATGATGAGTACTAGTGCATGCATAATAAATTACTTTAAGAGTCACGTGACCTCTTCTTTAAATTTTGAGAAATAACTGATAATGTGTCAGAAATGGTGCAAGAGACGTTGCTAATACAGACACTAATAGGAACTTAGGAAGTGATATATCGCTCATTGTCGCAACAATTCTGATGATCTGGGGTGATCTTTACTGTTATGCTCATATTGCAAGAGTTTTGAAATGGAAATCTTTATCTTTGCCCCATAATATCCCTGGAATAGCTGAAGCTTGAGTCGTCAAATTTTTACATTTGTAGGCTACATGGCTTGTAATTTCAGCTGTGTTGTTGAAACTGAAGGACTGCTTAAAATCAACTCAGTCACGTACACTGCAAATATGGTAATGTATCGGAAATGATGCGAGGCAGACACATTGTTACTAAAGACGACTTGTAGGAACTGATGCGTGGCCTGTGAAATACTGCAATGCCTGTGATATTGAGTGACCTAAGTTATTTTTCTTTTGCAAACCTTTTAAGATTGGATTGTCATAAGTTGTGCAGTATTTAAATTGGATTTTTCATAAGTTGTGCAGTATTTAACAAGATTTCAAGTGCAATAACTACAAACAAGAAGCTCTGCTACCACCGAGGGACCGCGTGACATGCTGTCGCGTGGTCCCTCGGTGGTAGCAGAGCTTCTTGTTTGTAGTTATTGCACCCTAAAAGAGAAATAGAGCAGGTTTTTACGGGATAGAAGCAGCTAACTGTTAAGACAGAATGAAGGCAACTCAAAGCATTGACTGCAGCCTGTGAACGTCACTCACTGGAGCTTGTCCTTTCACGAACCACCCACTAACTCATTCAGAAAGAGACGCTGCACTGTTTATGCCAGCCTTATGTGGCATTGTAATTATGACTGGACTGAGAAGGTTAATTGTCTCATGAAGCAGATGCAGATGTAGACATAGAAAGAATTTGTGCCTTTATGCCCGCATTGTCTAGACACTTAGCAGTATTGTAACTTGCTAGGATTCCTCATATGTCACTTTGCTGTGATTTCAAGAATTTATTCAAGAATTCGGTGTTGCTGACTTGCCGTGCATTTACGCGGGATGAATTGACGTGGCATTTAGATGACTATCACTGTTCTGTGGAATAGTGAGGGACAGTTATCAGGAAACAGTGCCCAGAAAGACCACCGAGAAGACTGTAAAACACCGCGTTAGTGGTGTTTGTTCGATGGTAGCCAACCACCACGATGGCGGTGAAAGTTTGGTGGTCATAGCAACACTATCTAGTGTCCCAGATCACTGATGCTAGGTGTATGACTGTGCGCTATACAAGTCGACGTATACTTTACTTTACTTTACTTTATACTCCAGCAGCTTGGCCAACTCTGATGCAAGACAGTGGAAGAGCAGCCGTATTATAGTGATGTGTTTCTGTGTTGCAGTGATTACAGAACGTGATGTGTTGGCGTTGTCCAAGAGTCCATTCGTTGTGCAGTTGTTCTATTCCTTGCAGTCTAAACGCAACATTTTCCTGGTCAGTACAAGCCGTTGACCGCTAGTCTTTACTGTCATGATGAAGCTAAACTGATGTACATGCTTAACTGCGGTAGTGGCTATGCACCGTTGCACGTAGTTGCCTGACTAATTTGTGATATTGCTTACACGGCAGGTAATGGAATACTTGATTGGCGGTGATGTGAAAAGCTTGCTGTCCATGTGTGATTATTTTGATGAAGACATGGCAGTCATGTACACTGCTGAAGTCACTCTGGCGCTGGACTATCTACATCGACATTCCATCATTCATAGGTAAGGCCGTCAGTTTTTCACGTTTGTTGTGGAATTTGCACAATTTGTGAATTTGAGTTACTGTCGCGACTTCTTGCTTTTTGTGAATTTTGACTCATTATCCCACCTGAAATCACATGTTGCAGGGCTAATGTTTTGCTGATGTTACTTTCGTTTTAATGGTCACCTTGAAGTTTAATGGTCACCTTGGAGACCAGTTATCCAGAATGCACTGGACCGGATTTCCACCAAACTTTCTCACATGGTGTTCACTTCATTTAGCCACAATAGAAAACTTGCTATGCTGATTCCCTGAAAATGCCCCCTAGAATAAATGAGGGATAGAAAAGAGCAGTCTGTTACCGTGTTTTGTTTAATCATATTTGCCAGATGGCGCCTATAGTTGATGCAGATGCCAACAGCTTGGTTAGCATCAGTGAGGAGGTGTGCCGGGTGGGCTCAGGCTGGGCTTTGCCGTTCATCTAGTTTTATCTGTTAAGGTCACAAAAATGTGAAATTATGGGTTTTTGTGGAATTAAATATAAAAGTTGTGTACAAAACTTGTTGTTATCTGGATAATACATGTATTGTATAGACAAATTTCAAGTGTAGTATATACTCGCTTATAAGCCGACAATTTTTGGCTGAATTTCGACGTTCAAGTTGTGGGGGTCGGCTTATACGCGGGTCATGCCACGCAGCCAGAGTCGACAGTCAGCATGACGGCTGTCAGCGACGCTCACTGTGTGTGTGCTGCACACGGTGTGGACCATTAGTAGGTCACTAGGGCTACGTGTATGCGTGAGGGAGAGCACGTCGTCCGGGTTCTGAATGACCACGCAGACTGATGCTGTAACTTGACACCATTCCAACACTCCGACGGTGCAAGGCCATCGTTCAGTGATGAGATCGAACGACGACAGCACCCATCTCACAGACGGTGAAGGTGACGACATGTATGACGACTGAACTGCTGAACTAACACGTGAACAGTTTGCTGCCTTGTTTAGCGCCGACTCGGACGCATCTGATGACGACTTTGGTGGCTTTGAGCCTGCCAAGTAACGCTGTTATGACGGACATAACGTCACGTAATGTAGCTTGCAGTTACTGCAGGTGTATGACGTCTGCTTACAATAAAATCGGTCACCTTCGATAGCACGCATGTTCCCGTCGCCATTGTTGTGAACTCGCTGACACTCACGCATTGTCAAGGCCTAGATCTAGGGTACACGTCCGTCGCTGATTGTCGTTACCGAAGCGGGTCACTAATAATTGCTAGATTTTCTGCCGTAGGAATGGGGGGGTCGGCTTATACGCGGGACGGCTTATACGCGAGTATATATGGTATGCTGAATGCCATAAAAGCCTACAGCTTGTTTTATTTCTATCCAGTTAATGTTGTTTGCGAGCAAAAGAGACAAAAGCATTTTCTTATATACCTAATCTATTTGTGTTGCTGTGGTTGTGACCACGAATTTACTGCAATTTGTTTTTTGATTTTTACTGTGAATTGACCGTGATTTTACAGTTTTTGGCCATGAGGAATATATAGCCTTATTTATCATGTATGATTAGTAGGGCTGTTGAATTAACGCATTAAGGAATTAATTGCGATTTAAAAAATTAACGCCAATAAAATTTTTAACGCAAACTAGTCAAACAAATAGCAAGATTTAATACAAACCTTAAGATAATCAAACTTTTACTCCTTTAATGAACAAGCATTTACTTTCCGGTAGCGGCACTGCTGTAAATTTCGAGAAATTGACCACCTTAAGTAACGTTCTCACTGCGATCGTAACGTGATGGCACGTTATGGCTTTCAGCCGCAATTGAATGTGAATCCGGGGACGGTCTCAATAATTTAGCATTGAAGGCATGATACAGCTGTCAACAGCATGCACAAGCTGGATTTTTGAAACCGTCCCCCGCTTTCGCACATGTTCGATCATGAGTTACGACCACAATGCGCACATTATGGCTGCAGTGAGAATGCTACTTTAGAAGGACGTGCCAGTGTCTGGCCGGCCGCATCCGCGTCCATCTGCGGACGTGCGAAATACGAAAAGCTTGCGGACGCATCCACCGCATCTGGCCGTGTCCGTCCGCATACGGTCATTTATTTCTACCTAGGACCCATACACCACTACACCTGTAACACAACACAAAGCAAATGTGATTAAAACTGCGATAAATACATGATTAAAATAGTTAATCGTGCGATTAATTGCTCAACAGCCCTAGTGATTATTTGCAGGCACTGTTTCAACCTTTTTGTCAGTTGTTACACATTTCCTATCTGATTCTATGTGGTCTTTTGGCTTGATCTTTTACCTTTCAACCACAGAATTTTGCTTCTGGTGAAGGCATGTCAACTTTCTCCACATTTAAACTTATGTGACTTTTCTTTACAGCGAAACGGTGTAAAATTGTTTTATTTTTAGAGTTCATGGGTTTAACTTCCATTCCAGGCGTGGCTGAGTAATGAATCTATGCGAGTTGTTTGTGTCTATGTCATCAGTCAGTGTAGTTGGTTATCAGTGTCTGCACTTTATGGGTGAGGTATGTATACCATCCACTGCATTGGCAATGCCTGACCATCCAGACATAGACGTAGATGAGTACATGTAACTGAATGTCACGATGCCTACAGCATGTGCAGCGATGCTGACTGAGGAACTTTTCATCAAAAGCGACTTACTGGGATGTTATGTGCTTAACTATGTGTGTTGTACTGGTGATGATGCAAAACAGAGATTTGAAGCCGGACAACATGCTGCTGAGTAACACTGGGCACATTAAACTAACGGACTTTGGATTGTCAAAGATCAACCACAATAAACGTATGTAACTTGGACTTTTGTGGAAGGTTTCGTTGTTTCGTTGCCCCCCCCAGCCCCGTGTGGGGCTGGGGGGGCAATCCCCCCTTATCCATTCATTTCCCCACTTTCTACTCTGTCTTTTAGTATCTTTTACTTTTCCCCCTTTTTCATTCTTACTCGCTTTATCTATTTTCTTGCTTTTCCATCCCTTTCCATTCTACCAGTATAGTCCCACTCCGTTTCCAGGCTGGATATCATAAGAGGCAACTAAACCTGGCTTTAGTTTTTTGTATGTGTTGATTTTGTGTTATATGTATTTTTAGTTAAGTATGCATGCTTATTTTTGTCATATTTGATTTAGTTTTGTCTTGTGGTGTGATAATTGTCTTCCTTGTTGTAGGCGCTAGCGTAATAATTTAAATGAGCCTCTCACTTTCCCTTTTGGGTAGCTGCTGGACAAAAAGGTGGTCAGGGTTGAGGTTAATATGTCACTGGCCTTCCTTCACTAGGTAGGGATAGCTCTCCACCCTTGACCTTTCGTTTCTGATATAGCCATATTTGTGCTGAAACAGGACGCTAAACTCCAATTAACTAACTAACTAGTTGCAAGGATTATGCTAATTAGTTTCGTTACTTTGCCGCTGGTACGTGGGCAGTGTATTGCTATCATTATGTCTGTCTGTCTGTCCGTCTGCTTGTCTGTCCACTTGCATATTTCAAAGACAACATGTCCAGATTTAAAGAAATTTTCTGTGCATGTTACCTGTAGCCGTGACATGCCCATGTGGCTCAGTGGTCAGCTCACTCGGCCACCATGTGCAGTAGCACGTGACGTGCTCAGAGGCAGAGGTTTGCACCTCCGCCCGAGTGCGTCCGCCTACCAAAGAATTGTTTCTTATAATTCCTATGCACATGATGAGCAGGGAGTTAATCCTGGGCAGATAGGAGGGTTCGACTGTGTCCTCTGTTTATAGAATTTATAGAGGACACCGTCGAACCCTCCTACCTGCCGAGGATTAACTGATGCCTTGATTAGTAGCGTCAAGGTGTCAGCCATGCTCACGTGAGAGCCGAAGCAGACAGATGTGACTAAGTCCCCTGGCAAGGTGCTGAAGATGTGCCGGTCAGGGCTGGCTCTGAATAAGTGCCAGTCCGGTCTTAGCCAGACTGTATTCCACGCCTAGAGGGGGTGCACTTAGAAATACCTGACAAGCTGCTCATGCCTACTGTTCCTTCCGCCAGCCTACACCACGTGCAGATACACCACACACACCTACTAATTCCCCTTTTGTGCCTTCGGCTGTCGCATTGGACCGGTATGAAGGTCTCAGCGCTGGGGTCCAGAGTAGGCTGGACCCCTGCCTGCAAAGAACGAACGAACGACCTGTAGCCTTGGCTCAGTGCAGCTCAGACGATGATGCAATATATTATAAACTTCTGGTTTTGTGGATGACATCATATTTTCACATAATGGCCAATTTGCCAAAATCAAGCGCAATGTTATGTTTGGTTGAATTTGCTTGGTTGGGCACCGGTGTCGAAGTCTGATGTCTATGATTTCCTTGTTTTTGTTGTGTCTACTTTTTCAGAGCTATTTAATGTTGGGTCCGGTCCTCCAAAAAGTTTTTTTATCGATTAGGGCTCCTTCCTGTTGCTCATTCATTAGTTTTTCTTTGTTGTATGATATCTGACCATTGTCGGCTGTTCTATGTTGATGCATGTCAGAGATCGGTGTTGCTGATGTGTTGTGCACACCATCTTACCGCCCACCAGGAATTCCACGAGAGTTCATGCGGACGCCTGGTCAGATCATGTCATTGACAAGCCGTCTTGCCTTTGTGAGAAACTCTTTTACTCCATTCTTTCATCATCTGAGTCTAATATTAACTCATTCTTCAGTATTAATGACATATTGTGTTGTTTTGTTACCTGCACGATGCTAGCTATAAGCCGTCGTCGTGTGTCTGTCTGTCTGTATGTCTGTGATAGCCCAGGGACTCTTCATATCAAAAAAACGTCACATGACCCTGACCAAGTTTCCCAAGAGGTGACACAAAACGCGATGTTGCTGTTTTTGCCAGTAAAATTCAACTTTTGTCGAGAGAATTCTGCTGCAAATGTTTTTTATGTGAAAACTTCCAGAGGCATTGTTGTAGCTACATTATTCCTCCATCTAACGGTCCATAGACGAATTGCAGGCGACATCCTCATCTTCCTAAAATTTGTGCTCAAAGTTACCCGCCCTTGAGAAAATGCCAATTTTGACAGATTTCTCTTAATAGTGCCTCAGTCGTGAAAGCTAGTGAAGACAGCTCAAATATCACTTACAGGAAGTCGACAATGCGCTTTCCATCGAGCCATAGATGAACCCTGTGCAGTATCCAAAGGTGCAAAAGGGTGGCTCAAAACGAGAACTTTTACATTTGGCGTTGCCTTTCATATCTTCGTTACAGGTAATCGTACACACTTCAAAGTTTGGTATGCAGATTGATCATAGCAAGTCCCAGCCTAGGCATGACAAACTGTCGCTGAAAGGGGCGTGGTCGTGGGCGTGTGGAAAATTTCGAAAACTGTACAAGATAGCCTCATAGTTTCTATTAAATTCAAATGGGAAGTCATATGCGATCTATCAAATTGTTATGTTCCCTATGACCATGGGTGAGCCCTAACCACCTTAAACCACCTCAGTTGCTACATTTTGCATTGCCTTATGCATCTTTGTAACTGGTGATCGCAAAGACTGTAAATACGATGTACATGTTGAATGTGCAAGTCGCAGCCTGTGGACGACAAACTGTGCCTGAAATGGGCGTGGTCACATCACATGATCCACTTTAAATTGCACAGCCCTAAATATACCTCAGGAATAGCTGAAGCTAGAATCGTCAAATTTCTTACACAGGTAGGCTATATGTAATGTTACCAAAAGGGCAACATATCACCCCCTAAATGGGCATGGTTATGGTCATGTGACTGTTTTACAGTTTTGCCACTTGCCGTGATGTAGCGTGTTGTGCGGGTTTGTCAGCGACAGCTGAGCTACTTGTTGTATAGTTTAGATGAATGTTTAATGTAGTAATCCAGGGTGCTTATTGTGTTTATAAGCCCAGGTTATTCCAGTGAAACATATGCTGCAAATATTAACTGCTGTTGACAGTTGTAAATACTGCCACATCTTTAGTTTCCGACATGTATAAACGTTTTCGTTTTGTCACGGTTGGGATGCATTTCTGCAGTAGATTACACACCTTGAGACTACTCTGTTGAAATGAATGGCTGTTGCGTGTACGTGACTATTATTTCACATTATAATCAGCTGTTTGTGATGAGCTGGTGTGTGAAATTACTGTGAAAGAATGGAAGAAAAATGCAGAATGCAAAGAACTGTTGGAATTGGAACCAGTCAGTTTGTTGTTAGTATATGTAGATTGAGGTGGCTTGGGTATGAGGAACATAGAGATGATGCTGATTAGATGAAACGTCGTACAACGTGGGCAGTAGTGGGGGAACTGGCTTGGTCAAATGGTGGTACAGAGGATATCAAAGTTGTCGTCTGTGCTGAGGAGATGCGCAGGTTTGCAATAAGTGGTGCAGGCAATAAAGGGACAAATTTGTGTTCACCACAAGTGACTACTAAAGTGTGTGTTGTTTCTGTCTGTGCAGTCAACTGCCAAGGCAAAGCCAACACCTGCTGATAGTGTCAGTAATGTCTCTCACACGACAGTGGTTGCGTTTCGTGAACTAGCGCCGACTGTTGCAAGCACACCACTCAGTGATACGTCCGTGAAAGCCACAACCAAATTACCCAATGTGGGGTTTTCCTCCAGTGCTCTAGCAAATCCACAGAGTGCTCAGGCTGACGTACGTGGTGCTACTGGGCTATCGTTGGAACTTTACGGCATTTCTTTAACTCCAAGTCGGCATGTTGAATTGACGGCAGAGAACTCTGACAGAGTGTTAAACTCTACGCCAGTGAAACAAGTGAAACATTGTCTCGACTTTGACGAATCAGACAGTGGCATTCGGCCACCAAAGCTGCAGCGCAAGGGTGTCTGTGTTGATGAAGAGTCAGACGTTCACAAGCCCATGGTAGACAACTGCCATGTGTCGCCTGTCAGAGTCGAACCAGATGCCAACAGAAGTTGTCGGCAAAAAAACGTCGTCTTTCATGCAAGCTTGCCGATTTCTGTGTCACAGTCTCAGAATGATCTGGACAAGTTTGCGTCGATAACACCAGTCACTCAAAGATCACACAAATTCCTGGTTTGTTTTTTTTAGTTTTTTTTATAGTTTTATATGTTCAGTTGATTTTGACTGAATACTATGTATGCACGTGTGTGTACACATTGTCATGTATACACCTGTATGTGTGAGTGTGTGGGATGTGTCTAAGTGTCAGTTGGTATTTTCACGTATTATTATTCAGCTCGAAGCTAGGCTTCGGCTGAATATTGAATTTACCTTACGGGGCAATTTGGCGGTGTTCACGCTTTCGGCTATAACTCCACCAAAAGTGAACCAATTTGGATGAAATCTGGAGCACTCTGAGTACCTTATTGGGGGTTGGCCCTGGCAGATCTTGGGCTCGATCTGCGCGAGGCAGCTGGAATTTTGTTTTTAGTCTGGTAAATAATGCACTATTTTGCCGACTTCCTGTCGGCAACATTTCATGAAATTTGAACACAATGTCGATCGGTGACGTGGTGAGAACTTTAAAAACATAATTTTGACAATTTTATCGTAAAGGGGTCTTTTTTCCAAAAAAGCAAAAATTCCTCAACAAAATTACAGGTCTTGCGACTTCAGGCTGCCATAACTCCACAATGATTACAGATCGCATGAAATTTACTACCAAATATAGCCCTCTACGGGATGTCTTGTTTCTATTTTTACCATCAGAATTAATTCAAAATCATTCCCCTGGGCTGTACATCACACACAAGAAAGGTACCTACCCAATTTTTCGGCAGTGTTTGATGTCCGATATAGCGTTAACCAATACGCCGCTCTGTGGCCTCGTGGACCGACATGGAAGAAAAGCAGACCTGAATTGGAAACTGAAAATAAGTAATATGGCAGATAACGCTGACATAACTCAGTCGCAGCACGTGACACTAGGCATCGTCAAATGCAGGAAGTAAACAGCTTGTGGACAGATAGTGGACCGTTTTGAGCCGAATACTGGGTATTGTGGCATTCCACAATAGCGATAGTTTCTGTTCTTTTACGACTGACAGATTTGACGGAATCTTTCAAGTGATATTGCAGAGATGCCAACTCTTCCGCTTTTGGCAGGATTTTCCCAATTTTACGTCACGATCCTGCCTTTATAGTTTATTATGCCTCAACGGCAGCACATACTAGCGATCGGATAGCAATAATGAATGTGCCCAATGGACTGAATAAATAAATATAAATAAACAGAAATAGAAGCAGCCTAGTATGTAATGAAGATTGTGATTGGCTGGCACTGCAGACGTAAACATCCACCGTCACTTAGCAAAGACTGAGACTGTGACATCAACTGGACCAGTACACCCATGACTGGAATGATTTGACGGTACTGTGTAGTTGTAGTAAATACATTGCATGCATAACATTAGGTGTTTGTGTTGTCAGCCTGAATAGTCAGAACCCACATCAACCACCCACGAAAAATTCACTACGAGTAATATAGCAGGAGAAGCCACCCTGAACACTTAAAATATAGCAAAAACCACAGACCCCACTGTGGAAGCTTATAGCACTTCCCATACTCTCTAGCTGGTGGGATGGCTCGCCACCTCCCCAAGAACCCTACCCCTGCTTCCGTCCTTTGGGTCTCAGTTTTTTGGCCCTTTGGGCCTTTCTGAAGATCGATCCCTCATTTTCATTTTGAAATGTTGGCATCTCTTATGTTGATTCCACTCTGTACTAATAATGATTAGTAATTACATCAGTTTACAATGGTTGACATTAAGCCTACAGAAATCTCGCTCCCACAGTCGCAATATGTCCACTCTAGTGAGTTCTTTGTCATCCCAGACTGACTGATGGAGAAGATGGTGAAAGAAAAGTCGAGCGTGTTCATATGTGTACATTTGTTGTTAGACTCCAGGACCATTGAAAACACCGCGTCGAACGCCAAAACGTCGTGTTGCAACCGAAACAGCCGACGCTCAGCGAATCCTTGGTACACCCGACTACTTGTCACCTGAGCTGCTGCTGCAGCAAGAACATGGTCAGCTGACGGTGTTGTATTGTGTTCTGACAGTGTCTACTTGTAGTGATGGCACGATACATTGCATCGTATCGAATATCGTGATATTGAAGGCGTATCGCATAGTATCGTTATTGGGAAATTCCCTCTCAAACGAATCGATATTCCGCACTACTCCTACTCAGCGCTATCGGCGTCAGTAGCAAAGAGAGAATGACTGGTGCAGAGTAATTAGTGTCATATTCCAAGGCCAGCCGACGCATTGGACGGACCATCCGGCGCGTTATTGTGTAGCGCCACCACTGGTCAGCGGCCTGTCGGCGGTATCGTTTCATCTTTACTCAGCCGCAGATACGTCGACTGCGCCACTGATTACTCAGTAGACGTAGCTTCACGAAGCTGCCATGTTGGTCCGCCCATCCATGCGGGAGTCAACATCAAACAGTTTTACAAGAACAAAGCAGCTTTACTAAAACCATTGTCTGCTATCGCGTAAGCAGCGTGCAACATGTCAACTGTCGCGAGGACATCGCCGCCGCCAAACGGGAATTACTCAGCGCCTTGGAACATTAAAGTCAAATGCGCCAGCCGCTTCGGCACCCGGCGTGTCGGTCGGGACGTGGGTGGTCGTCCGGCAGGCGGCGTCGGAAAGGAGTGAAGGACACCGGCGGCGAGGTGACGACTACATGCTTGCACTTCTCGCTTCCACCGTTCCCACAGTTTGCCGGTCACTTTCACCCCTTCCACCCAGACTCCGCTTTGTTAATGAGCGTTCATGTATTTGTTTGGGTACCAAAGTGGTCGTCCAGCCAGTGTGCAGTCACACCCATATACAAGCAGTTGCTGGACGCCGTCCACATATGTATGTATGTATGTATGAGAGCATTTGTAACGTGCCGCTCTTACAGCCTAAGCAGTCACGATTGCTTCTTGTGATATGCGACCATGATATCCGTTGTGATGGCATGTGATGGCCTGCTAGAGTGAAGTCTAAGTGTACTTCTCACTGACGCGTTTGAACGTCGAACGTGCTGTTTTGTCTGTAATTTCTGACATTCTCATGGCCGTCGATCGTGGAGAGTTTGCAGCACTGGTCTTTTTGGATCTTTCTGCTGCATTCGACACTGTCGACCATGACATTCTCATTGCAGAGACTCAGGACTAGCTTTGGCATCGACGGCGTTGCATTCAAGTGGTTTCAGTCCTACTTGACTGGCAGAACTCAGCACGTCCGTCGTGGTAGTGATCTATCAGCCACTGTGCAGCTAATCTGTGGGGTCCCACAAGGCTCTGTTCTCGGGCCCATCTTGTTCATTATGTATATTGCCGATTTAGTCTCCGTCATTGAACAACACGACCTGTCACCGCACCTGTACGCCGACGACACTCAAATATACGGCTTCTGTCCGCCATCCGACGTCGGTCATCTTGTACAAGATATCAGTGGGTGCGTTGACACTGTTGGTGACTGGATGTCGAGCAATCGGCTTCAACTTAATAGTGACAAGACTGAGTTGATGTGGCTCACTACAGCCCGACGTCAACAGCGACTTCCCACTCTTGGTCCGACGATTGGACGATTGACGACCGAGATTACACCCTGTAAAGCAGTCCGTGATCTCTGAGTCTACATTGATGCGGACACACGTGCAGCGGACTGTTTCCTGTTGCTTCGCCACCCTCCGCCAGCTGCGCACCATCCGACGCTCAGTGCTGTTAGCTGTGTTTGAGCTGCTGGTCGTTGCACTTGTTCTCAGCCAGCTGGATTATTGCAAGTCTGCTGATCAACTTGCCGGCCAGTCTCATCCAGCGTCTGCAGTCCGTTCAGAATGCAGCAGCCGGGCTCATGTTCACGTGAGGCGATTAGAACACATCACTGATGCACTGATCAGTCTCCACTGGCTTTGCGTTCCAGAGC
>Ga0209363_1000372_pt1 | contig 16766 bp, 13 predicted proteins | sample WorMetexBAHAMAS3_FD_187385 | JGI IMG/M metagenome (GOLD analysis project Ga0209363, IMG submission 187385) | Marine gutless worms symbiont microbial communities from Max Planck institute for Marine Microbiology, Germany - Inanidrilus exumae... | ecosystem: Host-associated > Annelida > Digestive... | reverse complement strand
CACCATGACTTCTCATTCTGCTTTTCGCCGTTCGCTCAAGACTCACTTTTATAAACTAGCATTTTTATCATGATTTTATTGACTATGTAATGCACGCTTGGTCGATTTTCTCTTCGTATGAACGCGCACTATAAATTTCCGCATGTAATGTAATGTAATGTGACGTTGTTTTATTTTTGTCAAGTAAGCAACGCACGATTTCACCGATTTCCCGTCAGCCAAATTTCAAAAAATTTGAATACAACACGTCTATCGTTGACGATCGATGTCGCGATGAAAACTTTCCGAACAAAATTTTGAAAATTTTACCGTAAGGGGTCTTGTTTCCAAAAAAAACGCAAAAATTTGTCAACATTTTTAACGTTTAGCGAGTTGCGACTTTAAGCCGCCAACCAAAATAACCGTCTACGGGATTTTTTGTTTCCATTTCTACCGTTTGAATCAATTCAAAGTCTTTCCCCTGGCTTTTACACTCCGTACAAAAAAAAACTCTAATTTTTTTGCGACGTCCGACGCGGGTTGACAACATGTCAACATGCACAGCAGATGACGCTGAAATCACTCAGTCGCAGGCAGCCAATCACCATCGACTATTTAGTTATGTGACAGCATGCCTCGTCGAATGCAGGAAGTAAAGAGCTTGTGCACAGATTATCAGAAGAGCACTTCGAAACGGATATGCTGTATTGTGGGCATTCCGCACAGTGACAGTATTTACAGCCATCTAATAGAGCATGCGTACTACGCGCATCGCACAATTATTGACTACCGGTACTATTGGAGGACACGTCAGTGTTCGAACGTCCATGTCATCGTCCGCAGCTATATACACGTAAGGCTGTGTCCACGTCCATCCGCGGACGTACGAAAAGCTTGCCTACTCGTCCGCCGACTCAAATCTCTGTAGGCCTACCAGGCATGGTAATGTAAACGAGTGGCGAAAATCGACAGAATTAGGGCTATTGTGGAAACAGCATGTGTTATTAGATTTCTACACTGAAATGAGTGAAAATTAATATTGCATTACAGTACTTGAATAGGTTATAAACATATGGTTATAAACGACTTGCCCGAACTATGTGCAGAAATTTATAAAGTCATTAGTCACATTCAAATAGCACACCAGTCTGACTTACAAGCCATTGTAAACACACTGGTTCGATAAATGCTTGCAACGCTTAAATACTGATAAGTCAATTAAGAGTTTCCGCTGCCGTTGACAGACCCGAAAATATCCAAGGCGAAACGAAATGTCGAAAATAACGTGGTTTGGGGTCACTCAAGGTCATCGAAAATAGTACTAATCGATAGAGCGCATATGAGTTTCGAACCATTAGCGTTCCGTAGTAACTAGGCCTATGTCCCTATCCTATCTTGCACCGTTTCTGAGATATAGCGAGATTGGCCGAAAATCGCCGTCTGAACCTACCCCATATCCATTTGGCGACCCATGCAGTTGGGGGTGACCCCGTTGGAATTTCGCCTAAATTTTTGACGTCAGAAAACAAGTCCCTGGGCGATTGTATGGCGTTGTTTGCGTGATTCTACATTTCACCGTTTTGATACAATACCGGCGTGTGACGTACAGACGGTCACACGACGACAGCATATACCGCGCTAGCACAGCGTCGCGCGATAAAAATTCACGTAACACGCTGTATCATATTGTGGATGAAATAAAACATACGCTTTAGATAAAAAAAGTTCTATAAACGAATAATATTTGATAGGAACCTCACATTCAAGGATCATATTGTCCCCCACCCCCACAAAAAATAAATAAGGCATATGATATCTTCCCAGAGGCCTATGTGAAGTTTGGAAGTGACGACGCCGGTGATGTTTTTGCATACTTACGCACTGCAAGCACGCAGCGAACCTGTCGCGAACATAGGGCAAAATAGCATCAATCTCGGTTATCTACGTGACTGCAGCACGGCACGTGGCCGTGGAGACGTAAGCGGAAGCCGTGAGCCAGTGTCGCCGCACTACGTGGGTGATAGGCCAAGTTCTGTCGGTGTCGTTATGACGTCAGTGAGTTGCGCGGTCGCTGGGGGTGACAGGCCAGGTGCCCGCCAGGGCGGCGGTGCCGGAGGTCACGGATCTCAATCAACGACCATCTTGTCTTCAATGAGCATCAGGTGAGTTGGCTGCAAGTGAGTTTTAACGTGAGAAACAACAGATGGCTTCCGCGTTTGCGCGTCGCTCGCGCAGAATAATATAATCTTCGCATGAGCAAACAAACAGTGTTGCGAAGGTACAAGGCTTGTAAATAGACTAGATGGCTGTATTGTATGGAATGCCCACAATACAGTATTCAGCCCGAAGTGCTCGGATATCTGTGCACAATCTGTTTACTTCCTGCATTCAACGAGGCCTAGTGTTACGTGACTCAATAGTCGATGGTGATTGGCTGGTGATGTCAGCGTTATCTGCTCTGTTGTCAACCCGCGTCGGACGTCGCAGAAAATTTGGGGAGGTTTCTTGTACGGAGTGTTCAGGCCAGGGGAATGACTTTGAATTGATTCCAACGGTGGAAATGGAAACTAGAAATCCTGTAGAGGGCTATTTTGGTAGTGATTTTCTGATGATCGGTGATCATTGCGGAGTTATGGCGGCCTGAAGTCGCAACTCGCAAGAAGTTAAAAATTTTTGAGAAATTTTTGCGCTTTTTGGAAACACGACCCCTTACGGTAAAATTTCGAAATTCTGTTCCGAAAGTTTTCATCGCGACACCGATCGACGTGTTGTGTTTAAATTTCAGTGAGTACGTCAAGTGAGTACGTCAAAAACGTTGCCCGACAGTGTCGACCGACAACGTGGACAAGCGTGTCGGCGTGTGTGTTGCGGACTTAACAGATTTATCTCGCTCTGTAATACTGTTGTCTGTTGTATGTTCGTTGATGGTAGCTGAAGTAATAAACATAGTAATAAATTCGTACGTCCTCCATCGATTTGTGTTATGTCCAGTTACCTTGACCTAACTACCACAAACATCCCATTTTCAACATTTTGTATCGCCTTCATGTCTTCGTAGTGAGTGGAGTTAGAGACTTCGACTTTTGTGGGTAGTTTAACGGTAGCAAGTGCCAGTCCATGGATGGCAAACCATCCCTGAAAGGGGCGTGGTTAGGTCACGTGAACCATTTAAATTTTGATGGGCACCAACCATATCTCCGGAACGTCTGATCGTCTCAGGCGCTGTCGACTTAGTTCGACAGTGAGTGTCATAAACTTCTGATGGTGGTCGTTGGCGACTGTTGATCACACCCATCGTCGAGATCTGCATTCAGCAGCTAGGCCGAGTAAAATAAATGGTTGGATTATCATATGATGAGATGCGGAATATTTAGCATGCGCTGAGCCTCTGCATCGCGTGGGTCTGTCAGCGGCAGCGGAGACTTGCTACATTTGGCGTTGCCTTTCATTTCTTCGTTGCAGGTAATCGTAGACACTTCAAATTTGGTATGTGGGTTGAACATATCAAGTCCCAGCCTACAGATGACAAATTGCCCCTGCAATGGGCATGGTCACGTCACGTGACCCCTTCTTAAATTTAGTCCCCTAGGATATCTCTGGAATAGCTTAAGCTAGAGACTTCAAATTTGGTGTGCATATTGATCATAGCAAGTCCCAGCCTTGGAAATTTTGTTAGAAATTTTTGCGTTTTTATTAAAACAAACTCTTATCGTAAAATTTTCAAAATTCTGTTCCGATAGCTTTGACAATCTCACCGATCGACGTTGTTGTGTTCAAATGTCCGCATGATTGTCCGACGGGAAATCGGTGAAATCGTGCGTTATTTACGTCACAGAAAAATTTCGGCTGCCTCTCAAACTGTCGCTACTGCTCGGATCGCACCCAAAGTCTGTCAGGCCAGCCCCCAGCACACTGTTCCAGATTTCATACGATTGGTTCACCTTCAGCAGAGTTATAGCCGAACACGTGAAGACCGTTCTTTTGCCCCATGGTGTATTTCCATGATTCGCCTCGAGGCGAATAATGATGTAGTGTTTCTGCTTTTATGTAATGTTGAGTGTATGCTGTGTACCTGCTGGTGACACTTTTAGCCTTGATACTGTTGTTTACCGCTGTAAGCATGAATAAATAAATATAGTCGGTAACAGCAAAAAATGTTATCGCTAACGGCTGACGATACTTCAAAAAATATGATAAGAATTTCTATTTTGATTTTGAACACATTGTGGTAGGCCTATATACTGCGTCATTAAAGTCGTCTTGTTGAATCTTAAACTTTGTAGTGGCAATTGTTTAAATTTTTCAAACTCACAAACTACTTGCTTAAATTTTGTCGGCAGCTACAGAATTTATTTAATAGACGTGATAAATGACACGATTAGAATTTAATTCCGTCAAGATGTTTGCATGTTATAGAGTTACGTCATTTGGCACACAACGTATATGTGCCTTTATCATAATATTCTTATTTTGTGTTTTTTTTGTTATGTATATCTGTCCGTTTGTGTTTTTGTTTTTGTGTATGTAATAATAATAATAATAATAATAAAACACACATATCATTCTTCGACTTCGAGCCCTGTTTAACGTAGGGGCGCTCCAGTTCCAGCGTTATTATGAGTACAGTTATTAGCGACAGGAGCCGAGTGACGTCATACGAGCTGCAGCATCTGCTACTATCGGATCATTGTCCTGCGAGATACGTGCACGTGCCAGCCCGCGCTGCCGGTGATCGGCGGCGACTCGGCTCCGTTGCTTCGGATCGCCGTGACCATCGGCACGATAGCGGCGGCACGGCCCGGCTTATCACCGGGCCCTTCGAGACCGTCTATGCTGCGCTCGCCGATGCCGACCGACACCTGGTCGTAATCGTGTCAAACGCCGACGAACAGCGTTCGACGGACGCTGCGAATACGACAAGTGAAATTTGTTATGCACGGCAACAACTAAACGCACAGAGCACACATCAACCAACGTTGCCAGTCGCAGGTGGCAAACCGTAGCGCCCTGTCTCCAGCGTACTGTATATACTGCACTAGGCAATTTGACCGAGTTCTGACAGTTGCTGATCGTTGTCCAATGTCGCTGCATAATGTCGTATTGGCGATTGTCGTCGACAGTGAAAGCAGACACTAAGGCCTAAGTACGCGGCGTGGCGTAGTGGTAGCGTCGTTGGTCTAGATCAACGAGGTTAACCTACGCTGAACCCGGTTAGTACTGGGATGGGTGGCCGTGTCCGGGTTCGACTCCCAGAGGCGGCACTGTATTTCGGTATGTAACCAACCACCTAGGTCGACTCAGCCTTCTACCCTCCGTGGGACGGTAAAATGAGTACCAGCCACAGGGTGGTGATGCTTTGTGGTTGGGGAGTAAAGGCAGGCATGGTGTAATTTGCAGGTAAAACTGTGTGATCCATGTCTGAGCGCATTAGAGGTAGTTACGACGATGCGCTCTACAAATCGACGTATACTTTACTTTACCAATGTACTTAAACTATAAGACGTGCTTAGTACTTGTACTTAAGTACTTTGAAACATTTTCTGTTCTGTATGCATAGTGTATGCTCATATGTTTTAAACCACCATCTGTTCGACTGCGGTATATCCGTTGTACTATTAAAGAATGATAATGATGATGTTTTGTTTTGTTCTTCAGCCGTCCTCGATCTGAGGGTTGGCCACATCATGGACGTAATTTCTCCACGTATGTCTGTCCTCTGTCATTCTGATTGACTTTCCACGGTGAGTCCTGTCCACGTATTGATGTTGTCCATCCAAACCGTGCTTGGTCTTCCTTGCCTGCGTGCACCCAGCCCTAGCATTAATTGTTCCTTGCATTATCTCTCTCTCTCCAAACAACTCCCTTGTTTTCTCATAGTATGCTAGCTTTCTTGCTTTGGCAGTGTCTAACAGTTCCCTCTTTACTGCAGCTTTGTTAAGAACCCACTCATTTTTTTCTTTGCTGTCCACGATACCCGCAGAATCTTTCTGAGCCGTTTCATATCAAAGGCATGAAGACTTGTTTCTTCATTCTTTCTGATTGTCCAGCTTTCACTGCCCGTACGTTGCTATAGGCCACACTAGCGCTTTCATTAGTCGTATCTTTGTTGAAATCGGTATGCTGTGACTTTTTCATATTTTCTGCAGTGATGCCCCGATCGCCTGCCCCTGTCTAACCTGGTGTACGGAATTCCGTCGTACCTACACTCACCATCTTCTGCACTCAGGGACCCAAGGTACCAGAAAGTATCCACCTGCTCTAGTTGCTCATTCTGAAAATAAGTATGTGGCACGCTATGCCGTCGCTCGCCATTATCTTGGTCTTGTCGACGTTGATAAGTAGGCTGTATCTATACAGCTGAACTGTTCTTGTGCTTACAGTACTTTACAGCACCGTACTTAGTGCTTGTACCACAATCATTATATAAAGGCGCATATTAGTATACTGTGCTTGTACTATACTTCTACGTAAATAGGCCTACTTGTGGAGGGTACTTATAGCATCATCCTCTCTAACAAATAACTGATCGCTCTTTCCGTTATGCTTCACCTTGTCTTTGGAATCAGCTCCCTTTTTCTCTTCGTAAACCTCATTCTGATACCAGTTCTTCCATTTCCTACTCACCTATTTCTTCACCCATCACTTCTTCCCCTTCTGATTCACTACTCTGTACATCTATAACTTCCTCTCTTTTTCATTCCTGGCTTAAAACCTACCTCTTTCACAAATCCTACCCCCCACCGTAGTTTCACTTATTCCTTCCGGACTGCCTCCACGGACCTTTGCCTGGACCATTTCTTCTGAGCTACTCGGTTTTCATTTTATTTTTCCTTATTTTTTCGTCTCTGGGCCCTGCGCTAGATTAAGCTGGCCATCCCGTCAGCTTTTGAGCGCACGTTAATCTACCGTATCTTATCGTATCGTATCGTAATCGTATCGTATCACAGTCCGTCGATGACTAATATTGAGCTGTGTCAGTCGAATGAGTTGTCGTCGAGTTGGCAGTAATTAAGTATGTACGCGCAAACATTTACATAGGTTACACACATGAAAGATCAATCAATCAATCAATCAATCAATGAATCAAAAACTTAGTGGTTATCTATCGAGGCATTAAGAACTTATTTACCATCTAAACCAGCAGTTATTTATTTGCTTAGAGATGTCGCTGACTATTTTACTAGTAAAAATATACAACGTGTGGAAAATGCGCTGTAAAGATATGTGCAGCTATCGAAGCTCTTTTAAGACTTTATTTAGAGTGGAACGCAAAAATCGAAATGTGGAGAGTAAAGAAGTGCCTATGGATTTGTGGAGAATTCAAACGCGGTCGGTCTGACCTTGATCCTCGATCGAGGACAGTTTTTTTCTAGTTTGACTTGATTCATTAATATCTTATTCTATTATTAACCTTCTCGTGTTTTGTCACAGGGAAATACGTAGGCTTAAAGACAACTAATCAAAATCATACAATTTTTTCCATTTTGAGTTGAAAAAGATTTGGCACAATGCTCAAGAAATGAAATAAAGCAGGCATTTGTGCTGATGATTCGCGAGCGCAAAGCGCTGCCAAGGCTGTGATGGGTGGCGCCTATATAGAGCGACCGACACATTACGACCACTAGACCGATCACATATGGTCAGTGGTAGGCCGATAAAGTCAGTCGGGGCCAATTGTCCGACTGGTTACGCCCTAACTCGGCGGGTCAGCGCGTGATCCCACGATGCCGCGAGCACTTTGACGCAACGTGACGTCATATGCCGCCATGTCGTCGAGACATTTCCATGCATGACGCACTCATGACGTCGTTTACCTCCTGCGTCCGTCGCGTTGTCTTCATCGCTGAGAGTGATGTTTGCGTATCGGTAAGTATTATCGTATACGACCTACAGCAATTCGACGTTTCATCGTCAATCATTTCAACTCGCTCGTTCGAAAACAACAAGCTCAGCTATCGCAGAGGGATCGCGCGACGCTCTAAATTAGTTGAAATATTGTCAACTGCTGCACAACTGTAGGCCAACAAAATTTTCCGTCTGGAAAGGCTTGCAATAGGTGAATGACCATGAAGGTCACTTAAGGTCATCGGAGCAGTTTCTGAACGGCACATCAGCACAAACAGGCCATTCAGTGCCTGATAGTCAGGTCTTATGTCACTTCCTATTAGTGGTCTGTAGTAAAAACGTCTCTATCTTGCACATATTTCGAGATATTACCATATTTACAGTGCATGCAGTGACCTCGAGAAGTCCTTTAGTTACAATAAGACAGTTAAAATTGTATGCCACGTGCGCTTTCCAATTCGCGTGTAAACATCGTAGCTAATACATGCTATATTTTCCGAGGTACGAGAGTTAGAAAGGTTTTAGACAGCGTCAGGGTCACTCAAGGTCATTAGCATTGGTCCATTTGATACAAAATTTGACGACTCTAGCTTCAGCCGTTCCAGACATGTCTGGAATTTTTGGGGCCCAAACATATGTTTGAGCCCCCAAAAGTCACACGACCTTGACCGCGCCCCTTTTAGGTGTGATTGGCCATCCTAGGCTAGGACTTGCTACGGTCAACCTATCTACCAAATTTGACATCTCTGTCTCCACCAATTACGAAGATATTAAAGGTGATACAAATGTGAAAAATGGGGGTAGTTTCGGTTAGATAGGGGTCACTGAAGGTCACTTTAAATTGCAGTTTTTAAGCTTTGTCACATGCATAAAAATGTTGTCAAGCGAGCGCGACCGCAGCCAGTTGTTGATTACGCTGAACGCTTGACTTCGTTTACAGCAGTTGACGGTCACTGTCGCAAACGAGGACGATAATTTCACAAACTATTGTGGTCAGCCGCCATGAATCCTGAATGTTCAAATGTTTACACCGAATGATCGCCATCTGTCTGCAACTTTTGCGCTTTTTAGGCCGCATCGCCTGCATTGCGTAGATAAGATGCGGCCTATTGCCACAGATGTCGCACGTAGCGTGGTCTGTGTGTCTGTATGTTGCGCACACGGGTAAGTTGTCGAATTGCGTCACTTGCGTTTCACGATGGAATGATGGCGACGTTACGTCTGCGTGTAGAAACCTGACGACGTGGTTGGTGCCTGATGGTGGCGTGCATTGTCCTCACAAGGCCATATACCGAGGACCACAAACACTCAGCCAGACGAGCCATAGAACGACGTCGGCGCACTCCGCTGAATCACTCTGTAGACCGTAAGCACGGCTTGTGAATGATAACATCGCAAACATCTTGGTTATAGATGATGCAGTTACTCTTAACTATTACCACTACGGCTGGAGATACCATAGATGCACAAAAAGCTCAGCTATCGCAGAGGGACCGCGCGACGCGAAATGTTAGTAAATTCGTGCCATGTTTCACGAGGTATGGAAGTTAGTAAGGTTTCAAACAGCAAAAGTGACCTTCAAGGTCATTCAAGGGCATTGGCAATGGTGCCACTCGATAGGCCACATACGATTTCCTATTAGACTTCCATTGCACCGTTTCCGTTTATTTCCCAAAAGTTAAAAAGGTCACGTGACCCTGAACACATCTTTTTCGGGGGTAATCTATCATGCCTGCACTAGTACACCTCTGTATCAATCAGCACACGAAACTTGAAGTCCCTAGTTTCGCCGGTAGGGTTCCCCAGAAGCATTAGTTAGGTGAGGTAACATTTGACTGCTTACTTTCTTGGCAACATTTTTGTCGAAAATTATCAAAATTGGTTGATGTAGGTCGAATGTATAGCAAACCAAAGCAGTGTCGTTTTTGAGACACAGTGTATGCCCTATCTAGCACCGTTTCTGAGATATAGCGAGATATTGGTCGAAAATCGCCTATTTGAACCTACCCCACCTTAATTTGCGCCCCGTTGGGAGACCCTGTCAGAATTTCGCAGAGATCTTTGGCGTCAGAAGACTAGAGTCCCTGGGCTATCGTATTGGGTTGTTTGCGTGATCCTGCGTTACCTCGCTAGCATAGCCACAGAGCATCACCGCCCCTTGGTCGGTATCAAGTTATGCTGCTTGGTTACATAGGCACATAGGTGTGAACAACTTGCCCAAGGTTGTTACGCAGCTTTTGCCCCGGGCAGGATTTGAACCCACGACCTGTTGATCGCAAGTCCAACACTCCACCCAATGGCACCATTGCGTCACCGCACCATATACACCGTGTTTCAGAAAAAAATCCACTCATGTTATTGGCTATAAGTTCAGGAATAGTTGTCTGATTTTAATAATTTTTGACACCAAAATTCCTCACATAATTTGACATCTCATGACAGCTTAGTTGTCCACCTCACCTAACTAATGTGTCTACACTACCTTGTAAAACTTATCGCACGAGTTTTGTCGGCGTACATCACATACTTTCCAATAGGCCTACATGTTGTGGACTTTTGGCATCAAATTTTCACTAACTGTTGAAACAACAGTTTTCAACAGTCAACAACTGTTTCCATCGTGTTTACTGATATACATTATATATTTTTTGCCAGTGATGCTTATAACATTTCATTTGCCGTGACTGTTTTCAGTGTTCTTTGACTCTTTCAGTCACATGCAGCCGTTGTGAAGCGTTATAACGCATTTTGTGTAAAACTTACTGCAAACACTGACACCGAACAAAATAACAGCAGCAAATCAACATTTCATGTAGGCCCTATGTGTTAGTGAACATTTTCACATTTAATGAATTGTGGAACGTAAACACAAAACAAGGCGTGTTTGTAATGTACGGCGACAAAACTCGTGCGATAAGTTTTACAAGGTAGTGTAGACACATTAGTTAGGTGAGGTGGACAAGTAAGCTGTCAGGCGATGTCAAATTTTGTGAGGAATTTTGATGTTAAAAATTTGTATAATCAGACAACTATTCCTCAACTTATAGCCAATAATATGAGTGGATGTTTTTTTAAAACACGGTGTAGGTCCATAGTTTAGGCCCCAATACTTGGTCTTTAAAAATGAATACATGTCGGTTGTGTGGTTCCACGAATGTTGTTTAGCTGTAATTTAATGTTTCCTTTGTGACATGTTTTGCAAGCGAACTAATGTAGGCATACATTGTAGCAGATGTGCTATTTTAAGACCGTGCTACATCTGTGAATAGATTATAGATACATCTATAATCTATTATCATATATACGTACAGTTGAACAGTTCTATAGAACTGCAAGTATATATGATCTGCAGCGAAGTAACCACAGCGTGTCTTAGGGAGAAAATGCAGCCAACGATGAAGTCAGAAAGAGAATGAAACAGCCGACATTAGAGAGCATTTTGAGAAGCAGGAGATTCCGTACTTTTGGCTATGAGTGCACGTATGAGGGTCGAGACAGGTGCATGAATGGGACTGGGAGGAGAAGGATTTCGCAGAGGACCATGGGCAAATATGAACAAGTACTGTTCGACCCGAGGGAGATGGTCGTTGAACTCAGCTAAGAAGACGTGACTGCAGCAGTTGAGGATAGAGGTGCTGAGGATTACAGTAATCCATCTGCAATGATATTCAATGGCAGATGGACCACTATAATTCTCAGCGGCTATAGACAGCGATGGCGTCAGCGTGTGGCCGACTGCATCATAGACGTGGATGAATCAAGGTCAAGGTCATGGTCAAGGACAGGTCAAGTGATGTTGATAATAACGATGACGTAGTGGCGAGGACGAGGCATGGCGGACCAAGCCGACGACGCTCGAGATGTCGCCGATCGACGAGGTGACGACGTCCGAGCGGCCGTCTCGCCGGACTCACGACTGCGCGGTGTCCGGCTGTCAGCGAGTCATCATCAATGTCAGTGGACAGCGCTACGAGACACAGCTCAGGACGCTCGCTCGGTTTCCTGACACGCTGCTCGGAGACGAGAAGAAACGACGCCGCTTCTGGGACGCACGCCGCAACGAGATCTTCATCGACCGACATCGTCCGACATTCCCGGTAACTAGAGAGCCCTTACTCGAGGTCGCACCGACCATTTTTTACAAGGAACTCGACAATCAACTAGTTGTTGGCTGTTAGGCCTACTTATTGACTGTTTCAAATTCAAGTCTGCTTTTTGGCCACGGTCGGACTGTCTCCTCTCGTAACCCTTCCTGATCATTTAGTCGTGAACTTTGAACGATGACCTTCACCTTGAGACTTGATCTACACTGTCTCAAAAACACCCCCGACATTTTTAGCTGTAGCTCGAGCAAACATTTTCCGATTTGAATAATATTTGGCACAAATATTGCTTAGAGATTAGGCAATCAAAAGATGGTTTACTTTCCCATCTCACCTAAACAATGTTTCTGCACTACCTTGCAAAACAGAAAAACAAAAATTACGCACACGCTCAACTTTTACCAAGTCTGTGATGGTGTCATCACGGTCGCAGTGTTGAAAATGGGCGTTGCTGGGTTTTCTTCGTTGAACCTGAGGTCAAAATCAATGCCAAGTATTACTGAGATGTTCTTCTATCGCAGCAAAATGTTATCTGCTATCAGGCATGTTGTGGGTGACAATTTCGTCTTTCAGCAGGACAGCGCACCTGCGCATCGAGCGCGTGACACAATCGAACTCCTGCAGCGTGAAAAACCTGATTTCATTTCGCCAGAGCTACAGCCCCAACAGTCCAGACATGAACCCTGTTGATTACAAGATTTGGGGAGTCATCCAGCAGCGTACAAGATGCAGCGACTGGTTGACATTTGGAGCGGTCTGTAGGAAAGTGTTGTCGACGCTGCTGTCAGCGAGCGGAGAAAGAGTCTATTTGCGTGTGTTCGCACGAAGGGAGGATACTTTGAACATCTGATGTTTCGATAATGGAATGAAACTGTCGATTGACAGTTTATGCACAATGTGTTTTTGAAGTTTTTAATAAAATAATAATATGACATAGAGTAAAAAGATGCAATTTTTGTTTTCGTTTTTTTGCAAGGTAGTACAGGAACACTGTTTAGGTCAGGTGGAAAAATAAACCAATTTTGGTTGCCTAATCTCTAAGTAATGTGTTTGACGAAAATTATTTAAATTGGGAAATATTTGTTCAAGTTACAGCTAAAAATGTCGGGGTGTTTTTTTGAGACACAGTGTATAGGGTCAAGATGAACCAATATGCGAAATATCGAAAATTATTGTCCGGACATAAAGACACACAACCGATCGATTGATCTGCCTGGACCACTAAAGTGGCTGGGCAAAGATAGCTCTTAAGTTTGTATCGCAAGTCGCAAATCGTTCACATTTTCAGGGTAATGGTTGCGTAAACCGAAACTCGGAATCTAATTAGCTGACATGCGTTTAACAAGCCTGTGATCGTAGACAGCAATTTCGCCCCTGGTGCCGCCACCTGGCGAAATGGAGGAAACATGACGTTATCTTCAGTTCTGGCCCATTGGCTCTATTATTACGCCATTCACAAAATTGAAAATACATGACGTATTGCACTGTCGTCTTAGGAATACCGAGCCACAGTCACACGTAACATGTACGGAAAATTTAGTGAAATTTGGACGTGTGGTTTTTCAGATATGCAAAGTTGCAAGCGGACAGACAGACGGACATACAAACATACAGACATTATGATCGCACTAATTCGCACACTTACCACAGGGACAAAGTAATTATCAGGTTTCTTTTATTTTAAATTTAAGAGACTGCAAGCAAACTACTGTACGGTAACGTACAGAACACATAATAAAGTCCGTATGCTGTATACTTGCCGTGCTACGGTGCTACGGCAGCGTACGTTTCGTTTTGGGCCTATAGTCCCGCACACCCGTAAACGTCGTAATTTACGCTAGTAATGGATATTCGACCGAATATTGACGTCTATGTGAACTGGCATAACACAGGCGATACTGTACTACTATCAGAGCGGCGGTCGACTGCGGCGGCCGCTGGAAGTGCCCGAGGACGTGTTCATCGAAGAGCTCGAGTTCTACGAGATGGACGAGTCGATCATCAGCGAGTTCAAGCAGAAGGAAGGTTTCGTCGTCGAGCGCCGGGAGATGCCGAGCTCCGACTGGCAGCGCTTCGTCTGGCTGCTCTGCGAGGAGCCGAACAGTTCGCGGTGCGCGCGCGTGTTCGCCGCCGTCTCCGTCTCATCAATCGTCGTCTCGATAGTTAACTTCTGCACCGAGACGATACCGGTGTTCGCCGAGCGGCCCGTTTGCGTCAACGTCACTGACGCCGACGGACGCACCAGACAGGTGCCCGTCTCTGTTCTGCGCGCCGCGGTCAATGGATCTCAGTCTCAAGTTGTGTGCACCGCATACTTAAGCAATGATTCACTAGAACGCCATGCAAATACGATGTAATGTAGTTCGTCAGAATGATGATGATGATGATGATGATGATGATTGATTGATTGATGACGATGCAAATTTTATGTTGCTGTCACCGTAGCATAGTCTAATGTTTTGCATTGCATGGGATGTTAGCATTTTACCGACCAAAAGTAGATAAGTAAGTAAGTAAGTAAGTAAATTTATAGAGCGCGGTCATCGTTAAAAACCTCTAACGCGCTGAGTGCACTAGTATCGAGCAAACAGGTACGTTTTAAGCAAACGTCTGAAACAGTCTTCACTGGTGGTCGGGTCCCGGATGAAATCAGGGAGAGAGAGAGAGAGTTCCAGACTTTGAGGATGGCAACTGCAAAGGCCCGACAGATCAATCAATCAATCATTCATTCAATCGTTATTTCATTTGCTTATAAAAACAGTAAAAACACGGACACGTAAAACAAAGGTTTATGCAGGACAGCAAGGACGGGCACTGGCAGCTGCCCGAATAAAACATGTACATACAACACTGACACATGAAACAGTATGTACTCATGCACACATAAAATAGTTTTAAAATTCGAAGAGAATGGTTACTGTATTGTGATAAAACCAGATATTAATATCCATTTGGTGCAACGGTTTAACGGACTATTAGTTTCTTCTAGTATTATACCTGGCAAAAGGGACAAATAAACGATAAGAATGACCCCGGATAAATGATCTCTGTTTACTTACACGTTCTGTACGCTTCTGTCGTAGCCTGTTGACCAGAGCTATAGATCTATCGAATGTCTATCAATAATAGTTTTGTTATCACACACAATTAGAATGATATTTTCGTTAATGAGATGTAACTCGTTGGTGAAAGTTGTCACTATAGCATGCAGCGGAAGCTGCGGGTCCCACTGGATCAGTTAGTCCTAGTTTGGTATAGTAGACAGCGAATGAGTAGGGACTATAGGTTGGATGCATCAGCAGAAACGGGTTCGCCATCAGTCTAAGAAATAAGAAAGAAAGACACTGTGTTATGACGCGTTTAGCTCCCCCCTCCCAAAGTCTCCCCATGTGCGTATTTTAGGCCGTATAACGCAAAACTTTGAGAAAGAAAACGTCAATCACAGAGAGCACTTATGTTACTGAATTTGTCGTATCGCTATAAAACAAGTTCATGTTAACATCGTGCATAGGAGCCGAACTACCATGATGCGTTCTTCGTGGTGGAAGCGATGTGTGTCAGCTGGTTCATTATTGAACTGCTACTGCGTTTCGTCTCGTGTCCATCCAAGCGCAGCTTCTGCCGTGACATCATGAACATATTTGATGTACTTGCCATTGTCCCGTTCTTTGTCACTCTCGCTACTATGCAGGTGCGCCATCATAGCTTTGAGATTACATTCCAGATAATAACTTATATTTAACGTTATTATTATAGGCTTGAAGAGCCTATAATGGAAATACTTTTCAGGGCAAAAAACGATGTTTACGCATTCAGCTATTACCCCGACGAAAGTGGACTGATTTGGATGAAATCTGGAACACTGTCAGCTGTGACCACAATTGCTGGAGGCTGGTCCTGGCAGATTTTAGTTGTGATCCTCGCTGTAGCGACAGTTTAAGAGGCAGCCGAAATTTTGTTTTTGTTTTGGTCACGTAAACGCACGATTTCGCCGATTTCCCGTCGGCAAAATTTCACGACATTTGAACAGAACAACGTCGATCGGTGTCGCCATGTAAACTTTCGGAACAGAATTGTACCATAAGGGGTCGTTTTTACAAAAAAAAGCGCAAAAATTCTGCGAAAATGTTTAACGTCTTGCGACTTCAGGCCGTCATAACTCAGCACTGATTACACATCGCCCGAAACTCACTACCAAACTGACCCTCTACGGGATGTCTAGTTTCTATTTTTACCGTTAAAATCAATTCAAAATAATTCCCTTGGACTGTACGCGCCATACAAAAAACGTACTTCCCACATTTTCGGCAACGTGCGATGTTCGATATAGGGTAAACCACATAGGTTGCTGCAGCTGCCTGGTTTTTGACATGCAAGAAAAGCAGACTGAATTGGAAAATGAGGCCTAGTGTCATGTGACTCAATAGTCGATGGTGATTGGCTGTTTGCGACTGAATGATGTCAGCGATATCTGCCGTAGAAGTTTTCTGTCGCAGAAAAATTGTGGAGGTTTCTTTTACGGAGTGTACAGGCCAGTGGAATGACTTTGAATTGATTCCAACGGTAGAAATAGAAACTAAAAATCCTGTAGAGGGTTATTTTTAGTGAATTTCCGGCGATCTGTAATCATTGCGAACTTATGGCGGCCTAAAGTCGCAAGACGTTAAAATTTTTTTAGAATTTTTTGTGTTTTTTTAGAAAAATGACCCATTACGGTAAAATTTTCAAAATACTGTTCCGAAAGTTTTCATCGTTTATATACATCGTTTATATACGTTTATATAGGCTCTGGACCAAGTTAGGAAAGGGAGCCTTTTCGTACTGTGGACCGGCAGCCAT
>Ga0209363_1000371_pt1 | contig 16792 bp, 10 predicted proteins | sample WorMetexBAHAMAS3_FD_187385 | JGI IMG/M metagenome (GOLD analysis project Ga0209363, IMG submission 187385) | Marine gutless worms symbiont microbial communities from Max Planck institute for Marine Microbiology, Germany - Inanidrilus exumae... | ecosystem: Host-associated > Annelida > Digestive... | reverse complement strand
AATTCATATCTGATATTTGGTAAAACAGAATCGTGCCCGCGTTGTCTAAGGTGCATGGCGCCAGGTGGCCTGGATTTGACGGTGAATAGGTGGTGAAGAGAATGTAGTTGAGACCAGCTGCGGCGAAATAATCTGTACTGAGATGTCTCAAAGCCAGATCAGAACACGTAGGTAAATTCGACTGGTTTAACTGATATTTAGTGAGACAACACGCTACCTCCTTGCTGGCGTGAACGTTCTGTCGTCTCGGTTTCTGGTCTGCATTGAGTTTGTCCTGTTCATGTCAACACAAACAGCCGGTCACTGTGAGAGCTGACTCCTCAATATATTCGTCGCTTCATTTCGTCAGCCTCGTCAAAATCTATCATTCTTGTCTGATTCACTAAATTTCACGCAGTTCATGTGATCGCTGTCTGTCAAATCAACATCCCCACCCACCACTGTCTCACATGTTCATTCCTGGCGTAAAACTCACCTGTTATACACAAGATCTGTACAACTGGCATTTTCTCCACCGTGTTATCCAAAATTTTCATTCAAACTAGTTACGTTTCCTAATAATGAGCTATGCAGAAAATAAATGTTCATGTTTGAACACAGTAAACGGCATACATACATACCATCTTGTTCCTCCAGATAAGAATGGCAGGCTTGGGAATAAGTAGGAGGATTACTGAAATGAAGACGATGATGATAAGCAAAACCTCCACCACCACCTGTTTACACAATCACCCGCCATCAGCATTCTCAGGTAGTGTAGAAACATAACTATGCGTTTAGTCCTAGCGTTTAGTAGCCACGGGTATCAGGATATTTCAGACTGCAAAGTGAGATATTTTAATAGACACATTGTCCCTCCAGCAGTGGTTTGACACTGCAGGCGGCCAACGGCACAACAGAAGGACAGCATGTTACAGCAACCCCCAAGTGAGATCTCTACAGTGTTAGAATTACCAATACCCCTGGTAGGGCCACCACCCAGTAGAGTCAGCGCCCCCACCCAAATAGGTGTTAAAATTGAACTTCTGGGAGGCCGCAAATAAGTCATGTAAACAGGCAGCCAAACGTCAAAAGACAGCAATGAGAAATCAGGATGCTTAAGGCTCAGTATTTTGGGTCTAAAATTGGCAACCCCTTAGAATTGGGCACCTGGTTTAGTCCCCTTCCCACAGAACACTCCTCCCCAAGCCGTATGCCCGTTGACCGTTTTTAGTTTAAGATGTTCATTTATGATCATGTCACTGAAAGAATTTTTAACTGGAAAACAGGCAGTCGCATTGACATGCAGACGCACGTCGACAGCAGCGGCACACGTCACTAGCAAGCACGTTACTATTTGATAATAAAACAGCATGAAACAGTTCCTACTGTTCAGTCTGCATTCATCGCTGTCACGGTCAGAATATTCCTATGAATTTTGGCGTAGTTTGAGTTAAATAACACATAAGACCAACAACTTAAAATTTTCTAGTTTTCTTAAAATCACGCTAAATCAGCATCACACAATGTAACGAAAGGTATATATCAATCTGCAATATTAGTTGCCACAACCTTATTATACCACTTAAACATGATCTTTACAGTCACAACCAAGCAATTTACTTTTAACTTTTGCAGGCCCCCTGGGGGGCCGGAAAAAATTTTTTTCTCTCGCTCCGCACGCGAATGCAGGCTCCCATTAACATTCGTGTAACTCTAACACTGGATCTCAAAATCTCAAACATAGCGAGATGGTACATGCTGTGGCCTAGTTGAACAAGCTCTGAGACTGGTAGAACTCAGCAAGGGCAGTGTAACTGTTTATGAACTGATTATTCTGTACATCATTGACAATGGAAAATCAGTTGACAAAGTATGACGAGTACAATGCGCCAATGGTATGGTTTGACCGTAGACTACATCACACTCTGAGCATCAGTTCTCACTCAAGTAACCTAACCTACTCTCAGCCTCTTACCCTCACTGACAAGGAAAATAAGAAGTACCTTACCCAGCGTGAATGCCTAGTGCAGCAAAATGGGAGTGGTATGTCTGCTAGCTGCACCGCCGGTCCACCGTCAGCGGCTGGTGGTATTATTCTGCCACGTGTCAGATTGACAAGCGCTGTCTGTCATCTGCCGTGAACGCAGCACTAACAAGGCAGCATTCCTTTACTGAAACCATTACTGCTGCAATGACAAATCCTCAGAATATCCGACAACTGACCACATGGATTCACTTCAGCAAGGTAAATCTAGATGCCTGTTTTTGAGGAAGATACTCCAAAATTGCAAATTGTTTCCGAGAAAAACTAGGTCAGTGACCACCGCAGTCCACAGTCTCTGTCAGGCGATATTGTAATGGTCATGTCTGTCTGTCTGTCTGTCACATGCTGATACTCAACACAGAACGCACAGTCTTCACCGTTTGACGGCCCGGTCGTTTATTCATAACGTCGCAGATTCCTATCCGCAGTGTTTCAATTTAGCAGGCATGCTGCCTGTTTGTAATTTGCACGTGATAATGTGACTGAAATGCTCTAGTAATATACAACTGGACAACATTTCTGTCTGTGGTTTGGTAGTATAACAGATTTCTGCTAAGGGAATTAGGCGCCCATCCATCTATCCATCCCTGTGTCCAACTGGAACAGCAATGACAGACGTAGATGTACCTACAGCAATCACAACATCTCTAACACAACCAGCTGACCACTGCTCACTTGTCAGGTAAGATCCTGAAACTCCTACCAAAGAGTTGTGAGAATGTCAATGAAAATCAGTGTAAAGGACGGTTATTTAGACATCCCTGTGACATACAAGAGCTAAAACGTTTTCAGCATCAGGGTTTTGCCCTACCCCCAAAACCAGTGTTCTGCCTCTGGACCCCACTCGCCATAGCCGCACGCTCAACGCACGCGCCATATACACCCCTGCCATTGGTCAGTCTCCCTAAATGACCAGCAGCTGGACAAAACCTTGCTGTAACGGACAGTACAGATTCACCTGATGAGGGTAAAAGTGACCAACTGGGCAATCACTGTGGTTCTGCAGAAATATGTTGATCATTACTGCAATACAGAAACAAACAGACCCAGATATCAACTAGCATAAACTTGTTAGTATACACTGCAGTTTAATTATTATTAACAACAACAACCGACACCACTTGCTCTCAGCCAACTGCCAAACCTAGCATGATTGCAGTACTATTAGTCTAAATGGCAAAAACTGGGTAGTTAGTTTACAACCAAGTGTAACGGTGACAAAGTCATGGCTCTAAAATGGCAATTATCACTTTGGTAGGACTCTACCTAGAACGTCAAGAACGCCCTTATCAGCAAAGTCATGTCAAAAAATACAACTCACTGCGAATGTGACTGTAGCACGGAATAAATGACAATTTTAGCAAAGTCAGTACAGCTCAGAGCCATCAACTGCCACGCGACTTCGCTCGTAAGGGCGTTCTTGACGTTATATTGGAAAAATTAATATTTTCAAGCGTTTACTGTGTTCAGGTTGGGCCTACGGCTCATCCAGCCAAATTTTCTTGCAACAGCTTGAATGGTTGCATAAAATGGCGTTTAAAAAATGCAAGCTTTTTATAAATAGCGGCCGTCCGCCATCTTGGATATTTAAAAATTCCAATTTTTAACTGCCAATACGGTTTAAAGGATCAATTTCTGTCCATTTATCATGGATCAAATTTGGTGCCAATCGGTCAAACCGTTGCATAGATAATAGGCCATTTATTGATTTTGCAAGATAGTGGCCTAGGGACACTTTGGATTTTGAACAGTTCAAAATTTTAACTTCCGGTGCCGTTCGGATGGTCAGTGTGCGTCACCGTGCCGATTTCATGCCGATGGGTCAAAACGTTTCAGTGATATGGAAGTTTATCAATTTTTCAAGATGGCGACCGTCCGCCATCTTGGATTTTTAAAAGTCAGAAATTTCAACTGCCGGTATGGTTCAGAGAGTCAATGTGCGTCACAGTGCCAAATCTGGTGTTGAGCGGTCAAACCGTTGCGCAGATATGCCCGTTATTCGATTTTTTAACACGGCGGCCGTCTGCCATCTTGGATTTGTTGTACGCCTGCTTGGACCACCTACAAAAAGTAGTTGGTGGTCTTTGTCGCTGTGCAAAATTTGGTTGGAATCGGGACTGTAGTTTTTAAGATATGCGATTTTAAATGTTATGCAAGTTTGGCTCGAAAATGCCTATTCATGTCCCCTTTTGGGGTGTTTTTTTTGGTAAAAATAAGGGGCAAAGGGAATCTTTTAGCAGTTTTATCGTTCTAGGAATGCAACAACCTGGGACTGATGTATTACGAATCAATCAAACCGCGTCAAAATTGCTTCTGCGATTTAGTCTCTGGAGTCAGCAACAATTGGGGTCACAAAAAAGAAAGAAAACTAAAAAAAATTAAAACCACGTGAGTGATATTTCACCCATTTGGGGCGATCAGTTTTAATTTTGGCATACGGGTTCATATCGCCGACATAATCACCCACAGCAATTTTGTGACAATCAGTTCAGGGGTTTCAGAGTTCCAGTACACCCAATTTTGCCATTCTCCATAAGAATAGCTGGTCGTCCTTACAGTATGAGCACTACCGTGCTACACTGTGATAGAAATGAGGCCTGTAGTACAAGTAGTGGGAGTGACATCACGACAGAAAGTGCGACATTTAATGCCACTGCTACGGCTACTGACCAAGAAGAATGCTTGGTGCACAGTGCGACTGCGAAGCATCGATAAATAGCCATTTGCAGATGATGAGCACATCCATATATAGAAACAGAGCCGTCAGGAAGAACACCATCGGGAAGAACTCGAACACGATGGACAAGTGTTCATGGAAATAACTGCAAACACGCAAAGACTGCACACGTCACTGAGAAGAAGAAGAGACAACCGGGTACGTTGCACGGTAGCTCATCAACCTCCTGTCACTTTCAATGGATAAACGCAATCAAGCTAGCATGCGACTGACATTGACCAGACGACAAGCTCACTTAACAGTCAGCCAGCGCCGTTAGTCGACTACATTAATATGTCAGCAGTCCTGGTAGCACGTATACACAACTCTTTGTTTGTTCCATAGCAGCAGACTAAACCATCGTCGTGCCCACCCAGAGAGAGATGGCCAGGCTGAGTTGACAAGAAGGTATATCTGTAAAACGGAAAATCATCTCAGTAGTAACCTATCACATGGTCTTCCTCTGTTCATTCACCACTCTTCTCATCCATAACTCTCCTACTCCTTCATTCAATGCCGACTTAAAGCGTATGTTTTTCACAAATCTCATCATAGACTCACTTCCTTCTTCAGGACTATTATCCGGACCGTTTCTTCTGAGCAACTTGGTTTTTGTTTTTATTAGGTCGACTCCTCCGAGTCGACCTAATACAGTAGGTCTCAAATGTCCGTCCGCCCGTCCGTCCGTCCACAAAAAGTTTCTTCTATTTCAATGAAATTTGGAATGTAGTTACAGGGCGACGACTGATGCATGACGGTATGCAGTATGACCCGATCCAAGGTCAAGGTCAAGGTCAAAGTCACGAGCTGTTGAAAGTATGACCACGGATTCTTAAATTAGGGCACAATACCTAAAGCTTATCGGGGCCGGATTTTTGGTTTTTGTCCTAGTTTTTGTGTCACGTGACTTTGAAGTTGGCAGTAAGTAGCCGTCTACAAAATGTTTCTTTCATTTCAATAAAATTTGGTGTGGAGATATACGTCGATGACTGATTCATGACGGTATGCAGTATGACCCTATCCAAGGTCATGGTCAAGGTCACGAGCCCTTGAAAGTCGGAAATTTGGCCATTTTCAATGGCTATCTCCTCCCCCATTTACAATAATGGCTGGCAAATGACCACGAATTCTTAAATTAGGGGGCAATACCTAAAGCTTATCGGGGTAGTAGGAGTCGACCTTCAGTCCCGTATGGGGCTAATTTTTAAAAACAATTTTCTCTTCATTTCCCCTGTTTTGGGGGGTTCCATGCAATTCAATAACTGGCTAGCCGTCAGTTTCTGGGTGCATGTCAATATATCGTGTCGTATTGTACGCCCTGGAAGCAAAGGTCGAAAAGGTTAAAAGAATACTGCAAACAGCTGAGTGTGTACCTAACTCACTGTACCAAACGTTAACAGTTTACCCACCAATGCCAGTGCACCAGCTTCATATTACTGGCATTATGTGGTCATCACTGGAGTAGAAAGAATCACTGACAACATGACAATGAGATTTGTGATGCAGAAGTAAAGCGGTAGATTATAGTTATTCTCCCAGCAGAATCAACACACTGACATGCCAGTATACCGTCATGCGGCCTACGTACATGTGATTGAGAAGGTTGAGAGAACAGCCACACAGCATGTGACATACACCGACGATCACTGACAACTTCATCTTGTACGAGTTGAGCCACGTTATCTTGTTGTCAGCCAACTGCCAGACCTACAAGAACACATCACTTCTGAATCATCTCGACGCACGATCATCACCGACATCATCAGTGCTAATAATAGGCTACGTGCGGTATGTCGAGCCACACCGTGAGAACGCATACAAACTGCTTGTTACAAACTCGATGGGTAAAATGATACATTTCTAATATGTGACCTACTAGTCAACTTGTGTTATCCATCGCACGTATGTCATGGTAACATATCTACAGCTTCCACAACGGCACAACATTCAATTCACGTTGACTATAGACTGGACAACCAAGTCTGAAGTCATGACTTCACAGTAAGTAAACTCATCTCTAATTTGCTTCTACCTAATGTGGATTCTGAGCATTTGTCCTTCAAATTATCAGTTCATTTTTTAAGGTCATTTTAAGTTAACACGTCAAATAATTCGAAAAAGGAAGCAATTTGAGGCAGAAAACGCATCAAAAGCTACTAGTGGTGTGCATTTTAAGTTTCCAGGAAACATTAATTATTCCGAGGTCACACTGACAGCATGCAAAGTGCGCCACAGACATACAAAAAACTCATCACATCAGAGCACGGACAACATAGACGCTGTGAGGTGTGGTACGATACGGTAGATTAACGTGCACTCAAAAACTGACGAGATGGCCAGCTTAATCTAGCGCATGGCCCAGAAACAAAAAAGTAAGGAAAAAATAAAATAAAAACCGAGTAGCTCAGAAGAAACGGTCCAGGCAATAGTCCGTGGAGGCAGTACGGGAGGAAGAAGTGAAACTACGGGGATAAGGATTTGTGAAAGAGGTAGGTTTAAAGCCGGGAGTGAAAGAGAGAGGGAGTTATAGATGTACAGAGTGGTGAATCAGAAGAGGAAAAAGTGACTGATGGGTGAAGGAATAGGTGAGTAGGAAATGGAAGAACTGGTACCAGAATGAGGTTCATGAAGAGATAAAGGGAGTTGATTCCAGAGACAAGGTGAAGCATAACGGAAGGAGCGATCGGTTATTTTTAGAGATGATGATGAAGGTGGCTGAGCAAGTGTAATGACGGATGAAGAGCGAGTACTGCGAGGACGTTGAGTGGAGTTGAGGTTATGAAGGTATGGAGGTTGGGTAGTTGTAAGAACTTTGTAGGTAAGTGAGAGGAGCTTGTATTCGATGCGTTCAGTGATTCTGAGCCAGTGAAGACAGCGTAAGATGGGAGAGATATGACAGGACTTGGGAGCTTTAACGACAGTACGAGCAAGAGAGTGGTATGTATGCAATGCGCACTGCAACCGTTCAAGCTAACACTGATAATGAGTTGTGCCTCTTGCAAGCAGCTGTTGAGAGTACAAAGAGAGATCTAATCACTGACAGCCTTTGACGTACGTACGGGGTCCATGCCGAATGGATACGGAGTTCCACTGTAGTCAGCGCCAATATTGGGATCCAGCTGCAAGGCCTTGTTGTCAAGAAGCACCGCTCTGAAACATGTTCATGGTTCACTGCATCAGTACACAGACTCAACGTTTGACCCTTGACCTGACCCAACTCTGAGGCCATTGACCCGGTGACCCAATGACCTGACCTGACCTGGTTACTGAATGTTCTGAAAATCAAATACCTCTGCCCAAGTTCCAAACCATACATTTAACGGCATAATAAACAGCAGCCCAAAATTCTAGAGGACAAAACACTCAAAACATATAACACAAGGTGTCACCCTAACGTAACACGACTGGCCCGCCGTGCAGTGTTACCGTGGACATAATGAAGGACTGTCAAACAAATAAATATAATTTCCGTTGTATGCCAAGGCCACAGCTGCAAAAAGGTGCTATTCACTTCAAATATTACTGCGATGTGTGCATTAAAACTCAAAACCGGGTCAAACTACAGCTCTGACACAGTGACCCATGACCTGACTCAACTCAACAAAACTGTTGACCCAGTTATACATGACTTGGAGATGCGGTTCCAACTCTGGAATGTTGCATGTGGGGACTAGGAACAGTCTATTGAATTAACAACAATGAAAAAATAAAACAATAAAGAAGTAATATATTTAAAAATTGTGATATGGAAGTTTATCAATTTTTCAAAATCTCTTTACCGCTAACACAGAAATTTCCAGTTTAGTTACTCACCAGAGAATACTGAGGGGCAGAGGGAGCAGTACTGATACTGAGTGGCAGAGGGAGCAGTACTAATACTGAGTGGCATAGGGAGCAGTACTGTACAGTGAGACTCACTTGGTGTAACGTTTTTCACTGGGATACCAAGCTGAGCCAAAGATGTTGGCCGACCTTGAGAAAATGTCATTGTACATGAGTCCTGCGTAGATGGCAAACAGTCCCATGAGCAAGATAATGTATCGGCCGCCAAATAACATGTAGAGTAGCTGAACAACAACCAACACCAACACGTCTGTCGGCAACGCAGTTTCACAACATGCAATATTAGACGACCCTTACTGTATTAGTAACAGCTGAAGTATGATGGCAAATACATAGATGCAAGCTTTTCTGAGAGTACCAGACACAAACAGAGCCAAGCTGCACAGCGGACGTGAAAGAAATTTAGTTACAAGCTACGTGCTGAAAACTAGCTAAATCAACGCATGGAACACAAAATAGAAACCTCACAGCAGAGAAGATCTGGTCCAAGACGCAGTCCATGGACGCAGTCCTGAGGGAATCCAGTTGTCTGTGATGGGAAGGATTTGCAGGAGTGAGGAGTGAAACTGTGACATAGTGAATGATGGAAGCTCAGACCCAGTGGCGTTTGTAGATCGGAGCCATGGCCCCCCAAATTTGGGCTTGCCCCAGTTTGACCCCCATTTTTAGGTCGACTCCTCTGAGTTGACCTAATAAAGTGGGTCTCAAATGTCCGTCCGTTCGTCCGTCCGTCCATCCACAAAAAGTTTCTTTGATTTCAATGACATTTGGTTTGTAGGTAGAGGTCGACGAGTGATGCATGACAGTATGCAGTATGACCCAATCCAACGTCAAGGTCAAGGTCAACAGTCCTGGAAAGTCGGAAATTCGGCCGTTTTCAAAAGCTATCTCCTCCCCCATTTATAATGGGGGCTGGCAAATGACCAGATTCTTAAATTACGGGGGCAATACCTAAAGCTTATTGGGACCGGATTTTTGATTTTTTGTCATAGTTTTTGTGTCACGTGACTTTGAAGTCGGCAGTAAGTAGGAGTCGACTGCCAGTCCCGTACGGGGCTGATTTATTTATACACCATGCCTATAACGAGCCATATGCTACGGAGGTAGTTGCTCCACAAGTCGTGTAAATTAACAACAGTAAAACTGCTCCTTACACATATCGCAAGTGTTTGCCCCACATTTACGTCGGCCCCAAAAAAGCCCCCACTTTTTGAGTGCGAGAAACGCCACGTGCAAAAAGATGAGTGTGAAAGAGGTAAGTTGAACAGTGAATGGACCTCCGTTCTGTTGTGCTTCTGCAGCAACATTCTTTTCTCGACGAGGATCATGCCGAGCGCAGCACAGACCAGCAGTGCACCATGCCCGACATCACCGAACATCAGCGAGAACAGGAACGGGAACGACACGATGGCGTACGGCGCTGAAACGATAAGTGCACAACGCCCCGTCGTGTGAAACGTCGACTCAAGCAAACGAGGTTTAGTAATATAGACGATATATTTACACACTTAGCACACGGTATCAAGAACGGCAAAAAATAGGAATAACCAAAAACAAGACCGAGCTGCTCACAAGAAATTGATGTCACCCAAATAATAGGATCAAAGCAACCAACGAAACACTTCTCTCTAAATACAAAATATTATGGTAAATATTAATATTAGTAACTGATTAATCTAAATATTAGTAGAAAGCAGGCAAGACCTGGGTTCAGTTCTCGATAGGTGGCTATGCCGTAGGCGTCAGTAATGGTCTGGAAGACCTCGGTGAACTTGTTGGTCTCGTGGAAAGTCGGCGGCACATCGTCTGTGTCGACGGTTGTGACTATTGGGTCCATCTCGGCGTTAGCAGACGTCTAACAACACCCACAGTAATAGCAGTAATGACTGGAGACGCTCACTACTGCGTTGATGGTTTGCTTCCACGCTGGATGAGTGACGTTCTTCAAACAAAAGTCAAGTCTGGAGTAGCGTGTTTTATGGACCAAACAGTGTCTAAAAAGTAAAGGTTGTATTCATATATAGCGCTACTTACGCAGTGATAGCCGTGACCAGCCGCACTTTACAATCACAGGAAGTGGCAGTTGATTGGCAGAGCCAATGGTGCACAAATTGCGGCCATCCATTGCATGCGTTAACGTACAATTAGACCCGCAGCATGCAGCCAGCAAGCACACTACCGCTCCAATCAACCACACCAGGCCTTCATCCCATAAGCATTTACAAAATGGCGCCACCAGTGCGAGGAAGCAAACGTCTAATTACAGCTTACTACTCAGTTTATCGACCTCATAAGGATGAAAGGCTGAGTTGACCTAGTTGGCTGACATGTAGCGGACAGTTTACCCACATAAGTGCTTACCCATCAGCTGCAGGTCGAGCACAGGACAGGGAAAGTTCGCCGGCCGATGACCGGCGTTCTTCCACTGTGCCACGCCACCAACCAACAACTGACAGTGTCAAAAAGCACTGACGCCGACCACGAAAAATGACCCACTGGAACTGCTCTACAGTGACCAGGCACAACACACACACTCTGTCTCACGGCTGCACACTGGACACAACTGAAAACTGCTATTACGACAACAACCGGTTTAAAGTGAAGAAAGTTACAACTGACGGCGCTCTTGTCAATCCTGCTGGCGACTTCATCAACGAACTTGGTCGGGACCCAGAACTCGCCAATGAAGCAGTTGTGCTGGACATCAACGTCGAACTTGTTGAGCTGATGGTAGACGGCCTTCATCTTGCGCACTTTGCACAGCCACATGTTGACGTCATCAGCGGCATTCTGCAGCAGCGACTTCATCTGGTTCTGCGAGTGTAGCAGCACCTGCAGTGAAACATCGGCCAATCCTCCGCTAACACGTGTCCAGTCGTCCACTGCTCGACTAACACGTGTCCAGTCGTCCACTGCTCGGCTAACACATGTCCAGTTGTCCACTCCTGGGCTAACACATGTCCAGTCGTCTACTGCTCGGCTAACACATGTCCAGTCGTCCACTCCTTGGCTAACACATGTCCAGTCGTCCACTCCTTGGCTAACACATGTCCAGTCATCCACTCCTTGGCTAACACGTGTCCAGTCGTCCACTCCTGGGCTAACACATGTCCAGTCGTCCACTGCTCGGCTAACACATGTCCAGTTGTCCACTCCTTGGCTAACACGTGTCCAGTTGTCCACCCCTTGGCTAACACATGTCCAGTCGTCCACTGCTCGGCTAACACATGTCCAGTCGTCCACTGCTCGGCTAACACGTGTCCAGTCGTCCACTGCTCGGCTAACACGTGTCCAGTCGTCCAATCCTCGGCTAACACGTGTCCAGTCGTCCACTCCTTGGCTAACACGTGTCCAGTCGTCCACTCCTTGGCTAACACGTGTCCAGTTGTCCACTCCTTGGCTAACACATGTCCAGTTGTCCACTGCTCGGCTAACACACTGCTCGGCTAACACGTGTCCAGTCGTCCACTCCTTGGCTAACACATGTCCAGTCGTCCACTCCTTGGCTAACACATGTCCAGTCGTCCACTGCTCGGCTAACACGTGTCCAGTCGTCCACTGCTCGGCTAACACGTTGTATCAAAACAACTTAACCAATCGTACATCTGAGGGAGGGTGTGTATTCATTGTGGTCAGTATTCATTCACAGATGTTTGATGACATCTCAAGTGGCTACTGAAAACCTTTCTATTTAGCAGTCAATGCAGCATTGTGACTGTCCGTTCTGTTCTTCAGCCGTCCTCGATCTGAGGGTTGGCCACACCATGGATGTACTTTCTCCATTTATCTCTGTCCTCTGTCATTCTGACTGACTCTTCCATGGGCAGTCCTGTCAGTGGTCACGTATTATGTTGTCCATCCAGGACGCGTGTGGTCTTCCTAACCTGCAGGCACCTAGCATTGTTTCTTGCATAAACTCTTTCTCCACGCAACTTCCTTGTTTCCTCTTGGTGTGACCATTGTGTGCTAACTTCCTTGCTTTGACAGTGTCTAACAGTTCCCTCTTTACTCCAGCTTTGTTAAGAACCCATTTACTTGTTTCTTTGCTGTCCAGGTCACAGTCTGCACCATCTTCTCCCTCCTAAAACCTCTGCCTACAGTTCTTACTAATTTCGTAAGAGGCAACATCCATATCTCCTTCCACTCGTCAGTATTCGCAGTTTAAAAGATGTTATATCAATCGTTGTTTATTTCAGTATGTATAACCTTCCACTAGTCACGTCATGCTGTTTAGCCTAGGTTTTAATCTTTCCCTGTTTTAGCCTTTATATCAGTTCATATTCCGTTTCATGCTTTGTGTATTATATTTTACTAGTATTTTATTTGTATTCTTCATGTAACAGCGTGCAAATGACACACTAAAATAACAGGCTACTTAATTACTTACTTACTTACACAAAAAATAATAAAAACAGTAAAAAGAAATTTATAAATGTTAAAATAAAAATTCTGCCCACATAGTGATTTTCATAAAAACAACATTCGTCGTCTTAAGAATTTCAAAGTAAATGAACAACACAAAACACGTGACATCAACACTATATAAACAGCCTGTTATTGGCTTAACAGCTAATATTCATTTCAATAACATTCACAACACATTTTATCACAATACTAAAACAAAAAAATCTGATTAAAACAGTAAAAAATTATTTATAAAACATGCTTTTCTGTCTCCCAACTGACAGTGTCAAAGCACCGTCTGCTATCAAAATGAGCGTCTGCAATAAATGTCAAAGGCCCGTAACAACGTACTGTGGTTAACTCTTGAAGCATCTGAGCCAACTGATCTTTCTTCTTCTCGCGTTCAGATGCATTCTCAGGGCAAGGATAAATTGTTGTATGAAAACTACACAAAAACACAGTGCCCAAATACCTAGTATCATTCACACATTTAATTTCTTTCATGCAACATCAGAACCCACACAAGGCTAAATCTAAGGAAGTCATCTCCTGTGAAGCTAAGGCAGCTGCTAAACAGTAACATATTAGTTCTTCACCAAAAGCTGTACACAGTTACCTGTCACATATTTTTCTCACTTTTCTCTCCAGTCGGTGACCTTGAAAAAAGATGAGAAACGCTGACTGATGCATGTACGTTGACTCGCCCTGACAGAACACGACATTCTGAGCTAACTTCAAACACAGAATATTCTCTCAAATGGATGAAATGTAAACAAGTAAACGGAAAATTATGATTAAGAATAAAAATAATTTAACTGAAAAAATTAACCAGTAATCTATTCACTAATTCCTAACCGCCATAGCTCTAATTATAAGCATAAAAAGGTAAAATGATGACATAGGACGTGCCATGGTGAACCAGAGGCGTGTGTCTGTCTCTGTCAAGCAAGAATAAACAAACAAGCTCAGATATAAACATGATATGATACGATATGATAAACCTTCTAGTGCCCAGTCATACATAAAAACAGATCGACTGTGCCTTACAAAATGTCAGTGAGAGATTAAAAAATAAAAGCAATGCTAAAAGATACGTGTCTGAAGTGCACGTCTGAATGTGGCATGATCGTCAATGAGCCTTATCATAGCTGGCAGACTGTTCCAAAGATCCGGCCCGCACACCGAGAAAGCACGTCTGCCAAACGGCGTCCTTGTCCGACAGACAGTGACAGATCTGGTGGACGACAAGCGTAGTTGACGACGTTGGAAGTCATTGACGCAAAATGTGAAAATGTGACAAGGTCCTTAAGTTATGGCGAAGAACGGTGATAGAAAATGTTCAGCATGAACATAGCAATTTTGAACATGATTTGAAACTTAATCTTAACCATAACTCTAACAATGCAAGTTTATTTTAATCACCAAGTGCTTCAACAGGCTTGAACGGCCGCGTACCACCGTACCTGTCGGACTACTGCGTCCCGGTCGCTGGTGCTGGCACTTGGCGGCATCTGCGTTCCGCCAAGTTCGCCAACCGTCAACTTCTTGCAGTACCTCGCTACCGGCTCAACACTTATGGCTGTCAGGCCTTCTCAGTTGCCGGCCCCACAGTCTGGAACTCTCTCCCAGATTTTATCCGGGACCCCACCATCAGTGCAGACTGTTTCAGATGTTTGCTAAAAACGTATTTGTTCGCTCGATACTAGTACATTCAGCGCGTTTGAAATTCTCGACGATAACTGCGCTATATAAATCTACTTACTTACTTACTTACATACTTGACAAAAATACTATTGAACATGGCTGCTGAACATGTGATTTTTGCACGCTAATAGTCAGAGCTGATGTTGTGTTGCTACTAACTCACATCTTCCCTGGGATGGAAAAGACCAAATGAGATGGTGTCATGCTTGACAAAGACGTTGCCTTGACAGACACGCCACAGCATACGTTCAAATGTCGGCAGCAGAGGCGTCAGTATCACGCCAGCTATGAACCTACCAACAACAAATTCACAACAAGACCATCGACTATGTCAGAAGGTCAAAGGTGAAAGGTCACAGAAGTACAGCCACAAAATCTGCTTTAGCAGAATCACAGCCTTCCCAGTCGATAGAAAACAGCCGCATAACGTGTCAGCCTTACAGGCCATCATCTTGTTGTCTGACATCTTGACGTCCTATGTCTGTCATGTACCAAGGCAAAAGAACAGTCCAGAAATAGCACGACTGTCTATTCCTGTGACTAACAAATACAACCAACTACTCCAATCACACCCAAGTCAGTCTAGTTCAAGAAACATTCACTGTTGAACTGGTCGCTGTGATGGATGTGCTGTAGACTTCACATAACTCACGTCAGTTTCGTTGGCTGATCTTCTCCTGCAGCTCCAGGAATTCCACGAGCACTTTCTGCTGAGAAGTAACCCTGAGCCTAAATTAAACACGCATACGCACGCACAGCCAAATGCAGAGTAACATAGTTAAAATATTAAACAACTGAACTGACAATATATCGGTAATGCATTATAGTCAATGCAGACCACTTCATATAGAATTTTATAGTCATTATTTACACTTTTAACTACATTAGTGCTACAGCCAATACAATTCAATAGATATATGCCTTTAAACCATGGTAAGAATCGTTAAAATCATATTCATATTAAAATCACTGATTACTAAAACTGCAAGTACTGAGTACTGATCAGACATTTTCTAGTACCACAGAACAAAACAAACAAATTCCACTCTGGGTCGCATCACTGGGGCTTGCGGTCCTGCATGCTGTTTTGTATAGAGCTTAACGCACACAGACTGTGCTTTTGTTGATGAAATATACACTGACAACGTGACAACGTTGCATCTATCAGCTTTTTCTATGCATTAAGACGTACCACGTTTGTTCTGATACGAATACTCCTGTTTACATGTACTCTTATCCTGTGTGAATAAAAACATGAAAGTTGATACAGTCGAGTATGTGCAGACTAGTGTGCTACATGTTTACCTCGCTCAAGAACTGATCGGTTTTATTGAGAATATCTTGCTGTTCCACAATGTCAAAATACCGATTTGTCATCACGTCCCAGTTCTCAGCACCTTCCTTCACTTCCTGGTGCAGCTTCTCAAAGGTTTTCTGAGATAACAGTGCACACATGCGTCCAAGCTGTGGGCAATAGACCAGTATTACACATTCAATACACTAATCATTTTGCAAATAAAAACAATGCAATCGTAGATAGCAGACTTCGTCTGCGCTGCTGTGCAATCCCACCCCCCCCCTTCACAGTCAATAGATCAAAATTTTCAAAATACTATTTGCACTTACCTGAAATACTGAATGATCCCTTCTGTTGCATGACATTATTGGCGATTAAATGATCCCTTTTGCAGCTACGCTACAGTGACCGCTGCAGCGAAGATTTTCCATGCTTTTCATTGGCCAGGACAACCCACGAAAATAGCCCCTTACCTTGGGGTATCTACACCCCAACTAATACATGGTTCCTTGAGCCCACCCGAGTCATCATCCCAAAGGGCATTTCGATCAGTTTGGGAGACATGCTTGCCGACAGGCACTCAAACACACAGACACGCTCATTACAATACTTCGCTACTGCTCCCGTGGGCTAAGTAATTAATTACCGTCATGGCACCCTCTCTCTAGGAGGTCCTAATATGAACTGAACACTACTGTCTGTCTGTCGGGGTAATAAATCAAAATGTTTTAGACAGTTCAAACTTCAGGCCCTAAGCCTGCTCAAATCTGGGTTGTCGTTTATCCCTGCCCATCCCCTTCTC
>Ga0209363_1000370_pt1 | contig 16807 bp, 8 predicted proteins | sample WorMetexBAHAMAS3_FD_187385 | JGI IMG/M metagenome (GOLD analysis project Ga0209363, IMG submission 187385) | Marine gutless worms symbiont microbial communities from Max Planck institute for Marine Microbiology, Germany - Inanidrilus exumae... | ecosystem: Host-associated > Annelida > Digestive... | reverse complement strand
TGGTCAGACTGATTGTGTCAGCCGTGACGCAGACAGTGACGCGTCCTCGTCGTCGTCAACGTTGATGACGTGCTTCTGCCAGTCACAGTCGACAACGACGACATGTTCAGCGACCACTGCGACTCGATGTGATGAGGCGACTCGGCTCAGTACGTCGACGACAGACAGCGGCAGTGAGTCACTACCAGCTTGGATCTTCTCTACACGATACTCCGACCGTCCGTCAGCAGGTATGTCAAAGGTCAGACGAAAAAAACGCAATAAATGTCTGTCTATGCTATGCCAAATGACTTGAAAACATACAATTTGTCTACAGCAATGTTGGCCACAAATGCATGGCGTTAGATATATAGCTCTTGACACTTGTATCGTGTCGCCAGAATCACCGAAACGCCACAGCGGCTCTTGATAATGCTCGTCGTTGCTCGGAAACATGCGTTTTCAGTTTCCGTTTAAAACTGTTCAGTGACAGACTGTTGTCACACACGGATCGCGGCAAACTGTTTCATACTCTGGACTTACACTGACGTACAGTGTGGACTTACAAATTTCTGACGAGACTGACTAAATGGACTAATTTTGTGCTAGCAGATTTGCTTACAGTGCAGAAGTGCTGTCTGTTTTTGTATTTGCACCTGCTGTCTGGAACGCACTTCCTATAGGACAGTTCTCGATAGTCCATTAGTCCGTCACTAACAGTTTACAAATCTAGGCTTGAAACTCATTTATTTTACCTGGCGAACACTGACTAACATGCTGACCTGCTCTGCCACAGCCTCTAAAGTTACGACCTTGTGGCGGTATAGAAATGTGTGTATTATTATATTTGTACAAGAGGCCTAGCTGTCGCCGATCAACCCGCGCGACGCTCTGTATCAGTTGAAATCTTGGCCTACTGTTGTACGAATAACGCATTCATATCGAATAGCAATTTCAGCAACTGCCACGTTTTATTCCGCTAACTGTATAGTTTTGTACACGCATCAATGCAGTAGCCTCAAATATCGCACAGCCCGTGACAGCCGGCATGCAATGGCGTGCGTGTCACCAACAGACTTCCGTACAATCAATGTCGTTAATGTCAAGTTGATCGTAAATGTGATTAACCAACTTCGACTACTACTAATGTCGTTGATGACACCGCGTATTACTCCGCCAGCGCACCTTCGTGGACGCGGACCACCGTGGCGGATGGACACAAATTTTCGGCGTTAAGGCGTCTGAGCCGGAGACATCTCGATCGGTCGTAAAACGCAATCTTACCTACCCCATCTGCATTTGGCGCGCCCGTTGGGGGTGATATCATCGGAATTTTATAGAGGCCTTTTACATCGTAAAACTAGAGTCCTGGGTTATCGTGCAGCGTTGTGTGCATGATCCTACGTTTGGCCGTTTTGGTACAACTCTGACTTGCGACATACGGACAGACAGACGGAAAGACACGCGGTGACAGCAAATACCGCGCTAGCATAGTGTGGCGTGAATAAAAATCACATTTGAAAGGCTTGCCGTAGGAATGACCTTGACGGTGACTCAAGGTCATTGGAATTGCCTCTGTTCGATAGGTCACTCATAGGCTACAGCACTTCCTGTTAGTGGTCTGTATTAACAACGGCGCTATCTGGCCCCGTTTACGCATTTTCAGTGTACGTGTCGTGCTGTGACCTTGAGAAGTCCTTCGTAAGATAACTGAAATTACCATCGACGTAAACATGTTGCAGATAAATAATACACGCTGTATTAACCGACGTATGTAAGATAGAAATGTTTTAAACAGCAAAAGTGGCCTTCAAGGTCAGCAAAGGTCACCGGTAATGGTGCCATTCGATACACCACATTTGGCGACTTTCACTTCAGCCGTTCCAGAGATATAGTTGGTGTCTACCAGAAGTTAAATGGTTTGCGTGACCTTACCTCGCCGGCGCGCCTTCAGGCTAATTTGTCATCCCGGGCTAGGACTTAAGCCCGGTCCACACCAGCAACAATGTCGAAGCAACAGGCAACAAAGTTGCCTGTTGCTTCGACATTGTTGCTGGTGTGGACCGGGCTTTAGTACGACCAGCCTGCGTACAGAATTTGAATTCTCTGTTTTCACTCACTACGACGATATGAAAGGCGATACAAAATGTCGACAATGGGGTCAGGGTGGTTTGGGGTAGTTAGGGGTTAGTCAACGTCACTGAAAGTAGCACCATTTTCGATCGAGCGCATATGAGTTCGTACTAGCGTTCCATAGTAACTATGTCCCTATCTTGCACCGTTTCTGAGATATAGCGAGGTATTGGTCGAAAATCGCCAATTGTAACTTAGCCCACCTCTCTTTGGCGCTCAGGGTTACCCTGTTGGAATTTCACCGAGATCGCTGGCACCAGAAAATTAGAGTCCCTGGGCTATTATACGGTGTTTGCGTGATCCCAAGTCTTTTCGTTTTGGTATAGTGGCGGCTTTAATTGTGACGGACAGACGGACGGACAGACGACCACAGCATATACCGCGCTAGCATAGCGTCGCGCGGATAAAAATGATCGGTTGGTCCGTTCTAGAGTGTGCATGTGTGTATGTCGAGGCTGTAGACGAGGACCGCGGAGAAGATGGACTGGCTACAAGCCACGTGCGAGGTCTGACTACAACGTCGATCAGCTGGTTGGACTGACGACAGAGTTTAACGTCTGTCAGTACTTGACGGAACATCGGCGCGCTCGACTGGCCGCCAGTCTTTCAATGACCGAGTCACAGGTCAAAGTTTGGTTTCAGAATCGTCGAGCTAAGGTGAAGAAGGAACGACGACGAGTCACCGCGACACCGCTACCTCGAGACTACAGTACGCACTCGCTGTCAGTGACGTCATGTGACGTCAGTCAGCCTGGTGGAGCGCAGCATCAGCTAAAGACGGTACACAGACAAGATAACGCAGGTGTACGCTATGTCAAAGTCGAAAAATAGAACAGTGTTCTGGTGAAAAGTGCGTAATGTGGTGTGCAATAAACCCTACTTTTTTCATTTTGGGTAAAAGTAGGCTAATGAAAATAGGTGAATCTAATTCACGAGTAATATTAACGTTAACGTAAACTAGAACTGCAGTCGACTGATGGCACTGATCACTCCAAAGGATGAGTTAAAACGAATAAAAAAACCTCACCACCTTAACGAAGCGTTGGTTATGAAAACAAGACAAAAGTCCAATTTGCAGGAGAAAAAAATGACAAGAAAAACAACAATAAAAACTGAATAGGCAGGTTGGAAAGAAAGTATTGTGTAGATTACTGTATGAGAGCAATAAAACTAGAGTCGTTCTGGGCTATCGTGCAGCGTTGTGTGCGTGATCCTACGTTTGGCCGTTTTGGTACAACTCCGACTTGCGACAGACAGACAGACAGACGGAAGGACACGCGGTGACAACCGTTCTCAGCCGTTATGAGGCTGAAGTGAATTGATGAAGTCGCGTGCACTGGTTGCCTGTCGCTGATTGGCTGCCACGTGTCTGTGGTTCTGTCAGTGTCTAACTTGAAGACTTGATTTCAGAGCAAAGTGTTCGTGTATATATATTTTATTATTAATTTTGTAGGACTAACTCGATGGATAACCAAGATAGAGTCTGTCCAATAACTTGCAGCGCATTTGGTGCAATTTAACGTCTTCGCATCGAAGTGCATTTTATTCAGCGTGTAGTAATTGTTCTAGTGTAGTTCTTAAAGCGATATCGTTATATGTATCTTGCTATGTTTATGACATAGTAGTTGTCAATATATGTTTATTGCAATGTTTGTTTGTTATATGGAAAGAATGTAGCTCTGGATTAACGACAATTTATATCAATTTGTCATTTTTGTGCCTTTTACATAAGCTGAATTATGGCGCACAACTGGTAATCAAACCAGTGAAACTATTCAGCATTATATTATTGTCCTTCGTCTACACTACAGTAAACAACTAGATGGCTGTATTGTATGGAATGCCCACAATACAATATTCGGCTCGAAGCGAGCGGCTATATGTGCACAAGTTGTTTACTTCCTGCATTTTACGATGCCTAGTGTGCCTACGACTGGGTGATGTCAGTGTTATCTGCCGTGTTACTTACGAGTCGTAATTACAGTTTCCAATTCAGACCTGATTTTCTTCCATGTCGGTCAGCCAGGCAGCACAGCGGCGTACTTGGTTTAACCAATACTGGACATCTGTCGTCGCCGAAAATTTGGCGAGGTTTCTTGTACTGAGCGTAGCCGACGGCGACAGGCCAGGGGAATGACTTTGTATTGATGCAAACGGTAAAATGGAAACTAGACATCCCATACAGGGATCATTTGGTAATGAATTTCCGTCGACCTATAATCATTGTGGAGTTATGGCGGCCTGAAGTCGCAAGACGTTAAAATTTTTTTGAGAAATTGTTCCGTTTTTTGGAAAAACGATTCATTAAGTAAGATTTTCAAAATTCTGTTTTGAATGTTTTCATCGCGACACCGATCGACGTGTTGTGTTCAAATTTCGTGATATAGGCCTATGGCCGACGGGAAATCGGTGAAATCGTGCGTTATAATAATAATAATAGTATAAATAATAATCTTGGTTTATTACGATTGACGTCAAACCGCGCAATCAACACAGTACAACAGCCGCCACACAGGGCAGCACTATATACAGAAGGGTTAAGCCGGCTAAATTGCTGCCACACACGGCGCACAGCGATTGAATCAACCGCACCGGCTTAACCTCGTGAACATTCACCTGATGGTGCGACTGGCACACATCCGATAAGATTGCTCACTACTCAATTTATCGACCCCGAAAGGATGAAAGGCTGAGTTGGCCTTTTTGGTGGCTGGTTACATACCGAAATAAAGTGCCGCCTCCGGGAATCGAACCCGGCCACGTCACCCATCCCAGTACTAACCGGGCTCGACGTACAGTAACTTCGTTGATACGACCAACTCCGTTACCACTACGCCACGCCGCCACCTGTTCACCACAAAAACAAAATTTCGCCTGGCTCTCCAGCTGCCGCTACTGCGCGGATCGCGCCAAACATATGCCAGAACCTAAGAACCCGTCCCCGACAATGTAGGCCTACTCAGAGTGCTGTAGGTTTCATCCAAATCGGTCCAAAACATATTCGGCTGAAGTCTAGCTTCGAGCCGAATAATTGCCCTATTCTAGATTATACAAATATAGCGCATGCACTAGATGATAGGCCTACCTTTGTTTGAATATAACTATATTATTGTTCGACGTTTACATTAGGTAGAGTTTTAGCTGACCACGGTAACGTTCGGCTTATCTTACAGGTCGTCCGTCGTCTGTGCGTCTGTGACTCTGTGTGTGTCTGTGTGTGACGCTGGCGTATACATAGGTTGACAGTGACAGAATTTCTTCATTCTTATCTATGCCAGCTGTTCTGGCTGCCATGATGTAGGGCAAGAAAATGTTAACATTTTGCAGCACTTTCAATCAGATCCCCGTTTAGGAGCTAGCAATAAGCTTTTCTTAAACCTACAGATTAAATATTATTTAAATAACGTGACAAATCTTCACCAGTTAACTTCGCAAGTACGACATCATGCCCTACAACATGGAGATCAATCCATAGAGTGATGTGACGTCACTTCACCCTATCTATATAGTGGCTAATTAAAAAGCCTAAACGGATAGAGTTAGCTATTGGTGTGAAAGTTATCACATATCACATATGACAGGCATCACAGCTAGGCTAGTTGATGTTAGATGGTGGTCCGGATTGGCTGATGGATAGGTAGACCTCACACAGTCACACTAGTAAAAGCCTATACGTTAATAGAAAACTTTCGGCTTTCGCTACGCTACTATCGGCAACCTCAGCAGCCGCTGAATTGTTGTTGTTGAAAATTTCAGTCACATGTAATGCTCATCGCGGCTACGTTTCAGTGGCACACTACGGCAATTTGTTGGCAATGACAGATCGAGCGCGAACGCTAGCTATCGGTGATGCTGTCTTTGGCGTGAATGAATCTGTTTCCAGTTATTAACTCATCAACAGACTCGCATGCGGCGTTGTCGTCGACGCTTTGAAGTCACTGAGCTAAAGTAACGGTCTGGGCCTTTGTACCAATTGCTACATCGGGTCGACTAGAGGCCGTGCAAAGCTGTATGACACATGAGACAAAGCATGAAAACGCGACTGAACAAACTTCAAGAGAGTAGTAGCTAGGTCTACTGACGTGATGTGTTCGCTGTGATGGTTTAACTTTACAATCATAGCAACAGATGCCGTATTAGACCGACCGCCTGACTTGTCGCATCCGCGTACTCTAGCAAGTAGGATTCCATGTTCGGGGAAATTAGTGAAGTAATATTATGTTATATAGGACTACTTGAGTAATACGGCACAGCTCAGAAGCCGCCCGACTAGGTTGTTGTAACCGATCCCGGACTGCCGTCACGCCGTTCACAGACCATTGCCTGGACCGTTTCTTCTGAGCTACTCCGTTTTTGTTTTTATTTTTTCCTATATTTTTTTCGTTTCTGTGCCGTGCGCTAGATTAAGCTGGCCATGTCGTCAGCTTTTGAGAGCACGTTAATCTACCGTATTGTATTGTATCGTATCGTATTATTCTGTCATTTGTCGAATCAATCCATATATACGCACTGTAGGCTACGTCAAAACAACAGACTTCACCATTGATACATATTACAAAATTCGAAATTGCACAATTTAAAAATACCAGCATATTTACACTCAAAAAATTTATTGCTAATTTACTCAGTGGTTACAGAACATAGCTGAAAGTTTAGCAGTTCCATGAATCCACTGAAATTAAGTATCAACTATAGTCTGTTACACCATTTTGTGGCCTATTGAATGTAAGTTCTGTAAATTTGTGAAATGAATATTTTAAACAGTTAAGGCCTATACATAATGTAAACGGCGACAGATCAAAAACCGCAAACTCATAAAAAGGTGACATTACTCAGCAGTCAGCATCGCATCGCCCGAATGCCAATGTGTGCTAAGTAATATCACCTTTTGTGATTTTTCGTTTTTTATCTATCGCCTTAACATTACTGTGTGAATTGCAGTCTTTATATTTAGCCTATTTAAAATGGGTAACATGACGCTGACCGTGCTCCTTTAATTATTTTAGGCGAAGAGGTCCTCAAAATAGATGCAACTTCCAAAAACAACTGAAAATGGGTACTTTCGAGGGGTGTTTGTGATAGGGGTACAGCTCAAATAGCAAATGGCACAATTTCGGGCAATGGGAATCATTTCGGGAACTAGGTCAGTTTTAGTGAGGGACGTACAGTTTGGGCGTTATAAGCGCACAAAAAAACAAACTTCGGCGATCGCTACCGTCGACGTTTTGCTGATTGATGAAGCAAAATTAAACATACCGATATTGAGTTAGTAAATAAGTTGAGTTAGTAAATAAGTAAACAGTTGTGTCACCTGTCGAGTACGCCGGTGGTAAACGCTCTCTTCGAGCCTATATTGCAGTGTGCTCCCAGATACACTGCAACCCGTATAGTTACCGTAGAATCAATTCAAAATCATTACCGTGCACCGTACGCTCCATACAAGGAAGCTATTCCCACAATTTTCACGAGTGATACGATACGCAGGCTTGACGGTAAGCATGGCCTGATTACGTCATCAGCTCACGGCCAGATCATTCAATCTAATAACTGGAAACTGGGTCATGCGTTGCATGCGCCGTATAGCGATATGACTTTCGTATATACGTATCACCGATTTCGCTTAAATTTACTTCTTTACCGTAAAGTCGCACAGTCACCTTCAACATGTTAGCATTACAGTCAGCCATTATGACGCACAAAGCCATTATCAAGACTCAACACAATCTGGCCATCAACAGTAACGACGCCATCATCTGAGACAGACACTTGACGTCGCTGTGTTGTTGACTTGTGCACCAGACGATCCATTATCTTGCGACGCATCGCCGCCAGTGGAAGGTCAGCAGCAGTTTTATCCAATCGAAATGCATCCATCAGCTCAACACGACGACCGCATGCGGTATCCAGCACTTGGACCAGTCTCACGCCATGTGACCAACAATTTCTTATCAGTCTTAATTTCACATCATTGCACGTTTTTATGGACCACTGTAGGCCTATATCGTAAGCAACTCAGCGTCGTTGCAAAACTGCAGCAGTATTATCTCAATACACTCAATGTCATCAAGAGTAGTGCTAGTTGATGTAGCAGATTCGACTTCCCGTAGGCCTAAATATGCGTTCTGGTGAGTAGTGACCATTGCGCTGTTTATGAGATAGGCCTATTAAGCTTATACTACTCACTCGCGTATGAACAGACGGTGCACATGGCAGCAAAATGACCTCGAACAGTCAATTAAGTCGGATACAACAGTTAAAATGTTCAAATATATGGCTGCCAGTCAACTCGTCACATGTGACGAGTTGACCTTTTAATTTTACACAGCGCGTGATGAGTTGACCACACGGGTGAGACGAGTTGACTGATAGTGGGACGAGTAGTTGGTTCCAGCTAACGTCGAAATAAGCTTACTCGTGTGACGACTTGACTGGCAGCCTTCACGTTCGCTATAGGCCTATGCTATCGCCGTTCCGTCCGTCGTCTGTCTGTCTGTAGTCTGTTTACGATTACTATGTCTAGTAGTAATCATCTGCAGCGAGACCGCGCGACGCCCACGGTATAAGTTATCCATAACTGCAATAAGAGTTGTTGCATTTTGTGTTAGTGCGTTAGACGTTAAATTTTCTGATTGAAGTACGCCGCTAAACACGCCGCGCCTAACGTATAAATGCAGCACACATGTAATAATAATGTAAAAATAATAATAAGATTTTAAAAAGAGAAAAAAGAAAGGAAAAACGTATAATGTAATCAGTTAAAAATAAAAAACTACTCCTTTGGTCTATAGGCTAGTCAGTCAATGTTACGAGGAAATTAGAATGGGAATGGGATTGGAATGAGAATTAATGTGTTGGGAACGGAAATGACATTTTGACAATGACATAATTACGATACGATACAGTACATTTACGTGCGCTCAAAAGCTGACGAGATGGCCAGCCTAATATAGCGCACGGCACAGAAACAAAAATAGCCTAAGTATTGTTTATCTCGAGGTAATACTGGTTATGTACTATGTAATTTGAAGACTTTAGCTTCGGCCTTTCCAAGATGACAAAGAAGACGCAAAACGTTCACAGAGATGATTTGGAGGGGTACGGCAATGTTACCATTCGGTACAGTGCATGCATATACGACTTCCTATTCAGAAACGATGTGCCTACTTTGTATCGTTTTCGAAATACCGTTGTCGAACTACGCACATTTTTACCCACATGCATTTTGCGACCCCGTTGGGGTGGTCCCATTCGAATTTTACCAATATCTTTGGCACCAGAAAAAACTAGAGTTTCTGGGTTAGGGAATGGCGTTGTTTGCGTGATATTATGTTTAGCCGTGTTGATAGAACTCCGACTTGTAAACGACGGACAGACAGACGGACACATCACGGACACAGCATACAGTGCGCTAGCGTAGCGTCGTGTCGATATAAACGGCACCAATCATATAACGCCATGGAACGCTATTATGAAATCGTATCAGCTGTATTCCGTGATCCTAAGTCACCTTTAAGAGTCATTTCGGCTACCATAAACATTGTAAATCTAAAGTTGCTAGAAGGCCTAGAATGCAATTATCAACGATATGAAATTATATATTTGGCTGCCAGTCAACTCGTCACATGACCAACTCGTCACACGATCAAGTCGTCACAATGTATAAGTCAACTTGTCTCACAGTCACAGGCAACTCGTCACAAGACACACACGAGCAAATTGACTTGACACTTAAGTACCATCCCATTGGTGGAATCTCACAGAACCGATAGAAATCCACTCATTCTTATCCCCATACAACCTGTAGTTTGCACGTCTATACGACACTGTGTTATATGGGGAGGAATAGGCCATAGTCGAATCGTTGCTATATAGGACTAACACATTTTGCTTATGAATCGGCAGCAGTCGTCGAGTGAGTGAACGATTTTATGTGACTTGCTTGGGTGAACATTTCTATTGGTGGTGTTTAGGATAATCTACTATGGTGTAAGGGTCGTCCAAAAACGCTATTTTGGCGTTATATAATATGTATGTTATATAATATGGGAATGAGAATAAACTTGTCATAAAAATGGGAATGGGAACTAAGTCTGGTTATGGGAATGGGATGGAATTGGAATGAGTAGGAACTGAAAAATAATTCATAGTCACCTCAGCTATGTTTAGTTGACAGACATATATGATATGAGTGATGAATCCCTTTTATGAAATTTTAAATAATCAATTGAAGACTACTCGGCTTCTGCAGTGCATGTGTGTATGCGTGTGTCATAACTCATAACGCTAAACAGTGACATTGTAAGCAAGTATATAAGTAAATAAAAACGATTAAAGTGTTCGTAATAACATAAATATTACGAATAGGCCTAACAGAGACTAAAAAGTGTGTTGTCTTCAAATGAGAGCAGAATACAGGAAGAGCCGAAGAGACGGTGCAGTGACGACATGTTGTGGCAGACTGTTCCATGCGCGAGCTGCGGAGACTGAAAAACCTCGATCACCGTAGGTTGTTAGTCGAGTGCGACGAACAGACACTGAGTGTGAAGATGCGGACCGCAGACGATTTCGAAACTCTAACTTTGCAGGGCGATGGAGTACACCCGCAATGTAGGATGGAGCTAAGCTGTGAATACATTTGAAGACGAGTACCGCCAGCTTGTATAGTCTATCCATCATGAAACTTTCAGCCAATGTAGCTGGCGCAGTAGTTAAATAGTATGGTCATACTTCGAAGCATATGCGGATCATTTTCCATGACGCGTATGCGTAACAGTAACACTAAGTAACTAGACGGCTTTCAGTGGATCTCGGGACTCACTGCAATGTAGGCTCGAAGAGCGAGTGTTGTCTTGAACCAATCCAAGTTATCTCGTCTTTCATTACTGAAAACGCTGCTAAAACATTTAAACAATAGTTATCGTTTAAACGATTAAACGTTTAAACCCCTGAATCTCTAGTCGAATGGTCAATATATTAAGTCATAAAAATGCGTGCTGTGAGTACTGCGGCTGCTGCTGTGTGGCGAGTTACGTTACGAAACGTCAGAACATCGTGCAATTTTCGATCGCTATCTTCAGGAGGTCGTAGCGCCCAAACCGTACGTTTCCTCAAAACTCAGGCACATTCTTGCGGTGTTGGCTAGCCCTGCTCATGACTCATGTCGCCCGAAATTGTGGTGTTTGACCTCTATGCTGCGCACAAGCACTCCACTTAAAAAACGTTTTGCGTTTTTTTTTGGGGGGGGGGGGCTGTAAAACTCGGACTCCTTGCTCAGCAATGTGGAAATTTTTCACGCCAGTCACAACCGGCACACAGACTCACGTCTGTTCTTTCAAAAATTGTCGACATCAGTGCAGGATAAGTGCATGACCGAAAGATCGCGTTGCATGCTTACCACTGCCCGAAAAACCCCTACTCGAAAAAAACATTTTTGCGCCTTTTGGTTGAACCCTTGGGGCGATTTTCCACAAATCAGAATTTTACAACAGAAAATATTTCGAAACCATGCAATCGTAGATATCAGTCTTCGCCTTCAGAAAAGAACCGGAAATACAAAGGATACAACTGAAAAACAAATCAGATGCAGAGTTTCTGAACCAAGCACTATGTGACACCTCGTGGTAGTTCCTCACTTACATGCTGAGTTTTGTCCCAATCGGTTCAGGTTGGGGAGAGTTATCCTATAGCCGACAAAAACCCTTCCGCGGCCCGACAAAGTGGATGCAATATACATGTAGGCTCTTGGAGAGACTATGCTAATTTTTCTAAGAACACAAAGCAAACGTTTGATGCGACGAAGCTTAAGACAAACAAGCAAATCAAATTGACTTCAATGGGAACCAGGGGAGACGGTTTGACGTCGGAGGCACGAGGTACACATGGGACGTCGCCTGAAGGCTGGGGCGGCACTTTGAACCGTCCAATTTATTCAGTGCTTGAATTATCACGCGTCTCAGTATATTACACGGCATCGATAGATATTTCCAAATATTTGATATTCCTGCTAATGCGGATGGGAACAGCCGAGACCGTCTCTCGCCACCACCACCACGCGCCTCCGCTGCACGGCTCCAGAGGAAGACGTCGTAGACAGTTTCAAGACTGTCTCTGTCCGTTGGTCATCGTAGGTCGCAGTCGGTGCACTGAGTTGAGCGGCCTGCTGAATAACCGTTGATCTGTTACGAGTATCTCTAAATGACAGTCGCCAGTGGCAACGCCTAGCACTATGAACCGTCGTACTGTACAGCCAATTTATTCCTTCCACGAGTCCAGGGCTTGACCGACGGACGGAAGCCAGTGCATAATGGGATCGCCTATGGAGATGGCGGCATAAAAACGTCTAGCAGTTGCATGATTCGGTATGTTTGGCGCATGTGCATTGCTAATGACTCAGAAGACATTCGGTTGAAAGTCGACGCCTGCAGCGCACGAATGATTGGTAGGCCTTCGATCTGCAATAGACAATAATACAGGTTGCGTCTTTTACTTACTGCTGAGACCGTGTCGACTGAGCAACGTGAAATTTCCACTGCTTCACTTCTGCGTGTCTGCGTCTTCGGCCAACAGTCATTTACTTAATATGTGCTAAGAATATTAACGATGAGATGTCGCATGAGTCAAATCACGCCAATTTCATTATTCACACATGCCGATAGCAAAGTGTGGATATACCGGTTACTGTTTGTGTTTGTTTGTACGGTTACGGATTTCTCCGTCGAGGATAAACTTAGCGGCGTCAAATTTTGCACGGTGGTTCATCGGCGTCCTGGGCAGGGAAAAAGTAAGTAAGTAAGTAAACCTTTTAATTCTTGATAGTCAAACGCCATCAAGTAAACAGAAAAATGGCATACAGTGAATAAGACAATTTTACAATAAAGAAAAATTAAAATGAAAAAAATCGAACAAACAATACCAGTAAATAGAAGCAGAAGCAACAACCACAGCTTGACAGTCAATAGGCTCCATCAAATATACATCGTAAAACAAATAAATGTTTGTGGAGACTATAATTGCAATAGGGGAGAACAAAAGCACAATGCGAAGTTCGGAGTTTCATTGGGATAAACTTCAATGGTGGAAGTAACTGATGAATACAGTGTGTACTGCGCAACATACTTCTAAACAACTTCATATCTGCATCATGAAGTAATTCAGACAACAATTTAACATTGCCATTATAACCCCATCGAAGGGCTTTATTCTTTATTTTGGGGAAACTTGCTCCCCCAGAAGTAGGGGTTAAATTCAGTGGGAGCTGGTGGCAGCTGGGATCCCACACGTCTCGCTTAAGCTCCCACACGCCACTTCCAGGCACACACACGTCCAGCTACAGCTCCCTTGTGGCCTTACCTCCATGTCCGGATCAGACGTGACTGAACGCTGTACCCACACCGGCGGCTATTCAGCCGGCGTGGATAAATAAATTAGCGTTCTGTAGTAACTATGTCCTTATCTCGCACCGTTTCTGAGATATAACGATATATGTTCATAGTAATGGTATAGCAAGAACAGTAAAATAAACAGACAGAAGATAGACAGAAACAAACTGTGTTACTCAATAAAGAACAAACAAATTATATAACTGTGTACAAAATACCCAGAAAGTGCAAAATCGAAATGGAAAGCAGAAGAGACGTAATCTAGACAATAATGGTATACACAGCACAATAAATGCATTGTAGAAATCAATAAAATAATATAAACAGAGATTAATGGCATATGTGTGGCTAAGACGCTAGATATATTGGTCGAAAATCGCTGGTTGTAATTTACCCCACCTCTATTTGGCGTTCCCGCTAGTTTTAAAGCCACGCGACCTCAAAAACTGTCGCTCTTAATGACCACAGGCGTTTCTGGGCGTGAATAGGCATTTTCAATGTAATTCGACCCGATCGTTTGTTTCAGCCCTTATTGCTCGTGTTACATTACCGTTGTCACATTCACCAACTTTAGCCATGCAAAAAAACATTAATTTGGAAGGAAAAAATCACGCAGATAGTTGTGGAGAATAAACGAACGATGGTAAAGAGTGACAGTCATCTTGTGTAGCCGAATAAAACTATTGGCTTTCCACGCTTGCCACAATCTCCTCCCGTGTTTTCCACTCACTCGTTTCCACTCCTGCGTTTTCAGCGTCACCCGTTATTTATCACGTCGAAAAATCGAAGTGAACATGATATGAATACTGCTACGCAGCAGATCGTCGACGGTTTGGCGTAGTTCATATACAGCTGTGGTTGGCGGACGACGTTGGCCGCGGTGCACTGTGTAGGCTACTGGCGCTCTTCAACGCCGCCGTCCGCTCAGATCATTCATCAGACGTTGTCGCCAGCACTCGATGACGTCACTTCCTGGCGCGCTAGTTTGTCTAACCACTGCTTCACTGCGACCGCCGTCGTCGCCACCGCTGCACTCAGCAAATAGACATCGTCGTAGTCCTGTTGCGACATAGCGACGCCAATCGGAGCTGTTCGCGGTTTCACCTCACGTTTCAGCTACGATGCGCTGCAGAGATGTCGCCGCACCGGCATGTAAGAAGTGCCGGTACGCATTAGAGCGACGTAGATGATTCATTTGTGTATCTCGCCAGCTGCGCTGCTCTGGGCCTCCATCTCCGAGGAGTTAGAGTCCACTGCGTCTGCGAGCAGCGGATGTCATTAGTCCAACTGTCATCGTGACGTGGAGCAGCAGCAGCAACAGCAGCATCCCGAGTGGACGTCTGTAGTCGATGAGTACGTCATGCACGTCGATGAATTATTCCAAGTAGAGGCGGTAGTCTGTTCCATGCTGACATAATGGTGAGCTTCTTCGCCAGTACGCAGTTTGCCACAGATTGTGACAATAATATCAATTGAACAACGCCTATACGCTCTTCTCTGAGGACTGCATGGCAGCGTACGAGAGATACAGACTGGTTTTAGTGTGCCATCAAGAGACGAGTATAAGCTGGGCGCGAAAACTCAACGGCAGTTAACGACGGTAGACTACATAGTGCGAGTTACTGTAGCAGCAGCAACGACAGAACGAAGCAGTGATCACTGATGAAGAACTCAGGTGAGTGAATCGATAGAAGCATTATCATAATCATCGTCGTTGTCGTCGTCACCATCATCATCTTCGTCGTTGTATTTGTAGAGGACTGACGTACCGTACACTCATTCGTCGATCCTCTGCACATCTTTTTTATCTTGTTAGCCCGCCTGGCATTGTCATGCCGCCGACCGGCTTGGTTTGCTTATGCTACATTCTTTCTTAAATGTCGCTCCTCTCATTCGACTACGGGTGATCTGATCGTTTAATAACCCCTGAGATCTTATGGCTGGCTCATTTGCATAGGTGGTAACTGCAGAGAGGCTAATATACGAACTGTACTGGTTAAATATCATTCGCTAAGTTGCAATGTATTGGCGACTCCAAGGTGAACAAACGAGAAGCTCAGCTATCGCCGAGAGACCCGCGCGACGCTCTGTATTATTTTTATTTGAGATGTTGATAACATCGCGTGTGAGTCTGAGGAGCACTTTCAGCAATTGCCACGTTTATTCCGCTAACTGCATAGTTTTGTACACTCATCGTTCTAGTAAGCTCAACTACCGCATAGCCAGCATGCGATGATCCGCGTCAACGTGTGTGTCATCAACAGACTTTCATACAACCAACCTTGTTGATGTCAATTGGACCGTAACTGTGGTCATCAAAGTGCGACAATCACCAATGTTGTTCATGACACCGCGTCTTTCTCCGCCAGCGCACCGTCGTGAACGCGGACCACCGTGGCAGTTGGATACAAACTTACGGCAGTAAGTCTTAGCCGAAGATTTCTCGACAGGTAAAAGGTCAATTTTACCTGCCCCACCTGCATTTGACGCCCACGTTGTGATAACCCCATCGAAATTTTGTGGAGATTTTTCGCTTCGTAAAACTAGAGTCCATGGGCTAATTCGGGGCGGGGTTTCTGAACTTCTACATTTAGCCGTCTCAGTAGTACACCGACAGAATTGATTTGACTGATATGGGCCTTAGATGAGAAAACTCTGTTGGTGGAGTCTTCTTAGGTACAACTGTGACAGGCATATTCAGCCATGTAGGTGGCAGAGTACCGTGACTGACGATGCTGCTGATAAGATACGTGACACCAGGCGTCAGCTCGACAGCGCAGTGCTTGAATACCCAGTAACCGCGTCTACGCCGGGAGAGGTTTTTACCCGCGCGACTATGCTAGCGCGGTACTTGCTGTTATCGTGTGTCCGTTCATGCGTGATTGCGTATGTCCGTCCGTCCGTCTGTCTGTCACATGCCAGTATTGTACCAAAACGGCTAAACGTAGGATCACGCAAATAACGCTACGTAATAGCCCATAGACTAGACTCTAGTTTTCTGACGCCATCAGTCGTTTATGGGCGACACCCAATCCCCTTGAAATGCGCGCTTAAAGTGACACCATATATACACTGCGAAAGGCAACGCAAAAAATGTAAAAATTCTAGTTTTGAGCTACCCTTTGGGGCAGGGCTTAAAGTGGGGCGGTATGGGGCGGTATGGCATACCGCCTAGCCAAATTTTGAGCCATGACCATACCATCTACGAAAGGTGAAAGGACGCCTTGGGAACGTACCGTTTTGTATTTAGATTGAAGTTTAAACTGGATACAAAACTATATAAAGTGAGCGGATGCCTTCCCCAGCCCTGCAAGCAT
>Ga0209363_1000369_pt1 | contig 16819 bp, 10 predicted proteins | sample WorMetexBAHAMAS3_FD_187385 | JGI IMG/M metagenome (GOLD analysis project Ga0209363, IMG submission 187385) | Marine gutless worms symbiont microbial communities from Max Planck institute for Marine Microbiology, Germany - Inanidrilus exumae... | ecosystem: Host-associated > Annelida > Digestive... | reverse complement strand
GTCAGTACCAATACCGTGCATTACAATACGTACCTCTAAACTTCATAACACGTCCATTCACTCACTTTCTGCAATTAAAGTAACGTCACGGAAGTCTTTTGACATTCTGGCGCTTTACAAATCGGATTATTATTATTATTATTATTAACCAATACCGTTAAATATTCAATGCATTTCCTATGAGTACCGCTAAACTTCATGTGTCGCGAATGTACATAGGTTTGACGGGCTACCAGTCGAACTCGTCACATGGTCAACTTGCCACACAGTCATCTCGTCACACTGTCAACTTATCAGTATCACATTTGCGTCTCAGCACACAGTTAACTCGTCACCATGGACGTAAATCACGGGGAGAAGGGGGACGAGTACCCCAAGAATTTGTAGTGGGGACACTGATACAAATTGCCACCAGATTTTGTCTTGTTTCAAAATTTCAAGAACCAGATTGCTTGCAGTACAATGCAGTAAAAGTTTACCAAACCCATAACTCTCACTAACATTCCCAAATTAACAATTTTTTACATCCATCACATCACCACTTCAGGCGGAAAATTCACCAAAACACCAATTGAAAATTAATTTTCACCTGGGCAGGTGCCTACCCCCCTTCTAGACCCTCTCCCAGTGGGACAGGATACGGCGTATTTGCACTTAACACTACACTCATCGCCATGCAAGATATCAGAATAGAGGTAAATGATAATCGATATAGGTTAATTTATACAGTATTAAAATTCACGGTTATTCTCATCAAATTTTGCTGTGTTTAGTCAAATTATCGAATTTTGCTGTAACTGTGACGAGTTGACCGTGCGAGGAGTAGACTGGTAGCTGGTTTGACGTGGGTCTGTAATTCAGCGGTCATACCTACATTAATATTAGATCAGTGATAGCGCTGATATACCTATAACACGATTAAAAAGTAATCAGAAATAGATCAGCAGAACAGAATGAGCCAATCGAGGCAACTGCCCATGCTGTGATATGTTGATAGATGTGTGTCTTTTAAGCACCATGCGGAGTCGAGCACATGGCTGTGGGATTTTGCAGTCCACATTATTTTTGCTGTCATTTTTCGATAAACATTGGCTCGTAGTACAGCCTACCGTTGATACAGCTAACTAACAACTAACTGGTTATGTTGTCGTATTATTCAGGTGTTTTGTTTAGTAACTCTAACTCATTCAGTGACTCTGTTGTGTAACTAACGTTGATATAATGAAAATGCTAACCCTATTATGCTGATCAACCTTTGTCACATTTATACATGTCAATGCTAGATCGCTGTTCTTTAGTATCGTTAATATTGTTTTGTTACAACGATATTGTATAAAACACGAATCTGCAGAATAACACTGCAGTATATTTTGGTACTGAAAGTAGCCCAATACAGTGATCGTCGACATTTGAAGTGGCTTTTGGTTGACTGCTTCTTAGATATGGTACATTAGCAGTAACCAGTTTGCTAAGGTCACCCAGTTAATTGTGATTTGTCTGTTTTATTTACAATGAGTAAGAATGTTGATAGACAGTTAGAGAGAACTAATATAAAATAACTATTGGTGATTATTGATGGTTTATATGGTTTTCGTTGCTGCTTTCAAAGCAATGTAAATCTTTGAAGAACATTAATTAAACCTCATCGGGCAATGTTACTGCACAGAGTTGATACAGAACACAACTATCCAGTAACCACTTTTGTTTGTCATCTGATTTACAGACATGCTATGTGGTGTCAGAAGTGGATGATGGTCCTACAACTTAAACATTTGCTGAAGCCATGCAGACCAGGTTTCCACTTACTGCAGTTACATCTGTCGAGTTGTGCTAACCAGCAAATTGTGAAGTCTGTTTTTGCCCTCGCATGTAGACTCAACGCTCAACTTAACACTGGTAGGTCATTTTTCTCTCTGTGTGATTTCGTTTGGCCGTTTAAGATGTTTGTTTGACATGAATGCTTTCATGCATTGTATGATTGCTGCTGTGTGGCATTTGTGCTTATAAGTGACAATCTGTTTACTCTTAAAAAGCAGTTGAAAAGTGTTTTCATCAGCAAGGTTTTAATTAATTAGAATCCAACTGTATATGACCTTCCGAGTGATTCTGTAGCCGTTTGTGGGGTTTTATGCCACCGTATGCGTTGCTTTTGTGTTTTACGGTAGTGTATGAACTGGGGAGCCAGAGGTTAATGTCATATAAATGTACATGGTTGCCACACCTGAAAGTCATTAGAAGTCCTGGATTTTTCCCTCAAATTTTAAGGCCCTGGAAAGTCGTGGAGAATCATTTATGTCCTTGAAAGTCCTGGAGAATACACGATGTGGTCACGGAAAGTATTGGAATTGGAATGTTGGTCTACATTAATATTAGACAAGATCTGGGTCAGGCCAAACATAAGGATACGTCCAATAATCGTATACAAATGTAGGACCTGGCTGTTTTTTTTTCATTTTTTAAAAAATAATGTGCCTGTCAGAAGCAAGCATTGTACTTAGTTTGTGGGCCTCGTAAGGGCACCGGGGCAGTAATGTGCCGTGATTCATGTGCTGATTTCGGTGCTACATAAATAGCTTCCTCACTTTCTTCCTTCCTTACTTTCTTCTTTCTTTATGCTTTTTTTCTTACTTATGTACTTCTTTACTGGTTCCCGACTTATCTATCTACTTCTTCCAGAATAGACCTGTTTCGTTTCCAGGCTGGAGGTTGTAGGAAGCGACCAAACCTGGCTTTAGTTTTGTTGTGTTAATTGTAGTATATTTTGTTACGGATGCGTGTTTGCTTTTTGTTTGTTTTCGTTTTTCTGTACTAATCTAAACACTGACTTCAATAGATGTATGTCATATATAAGTATCTTAAAGGCACGATATGACCAGAAATGTGTTGAAAGCGCCGTTTAACCAACCATATATAAGTAGCGAACAGTTTCTTCTGAATGCAAGAATTTCTGCTAGCTTTGTAGAAATTTTGCTGTCTGAGTATCTCCCACTTTTGTGCATTTTTTATCTGTATTTTTGCACCGTAGTTATGTGTTTTTTAGACAGCTAACGTATCGTACTTTTGCTAATTTTTGTCCATTGTGTGCGTCTTGAAATCGGTAATCATTATATCTGTCATTGTGCTTTGTAGCCTCCGCTAGGAACATTTGTTGTCAGCGATCGTATTATCACGCTGTGACTTTTCGTCCAGTCTTACAGTTGCGGTTCCAGTCTCGATGTTGTGTGTGTAATTTTACCCGATATACCTCGTCTTCATCATCATCTTCACCATCGTCGCCATCTGCGCCTGACAGAGCCGTCAATAATTCATCAAAGTCAGCTCAGCCCGCCAGTGATGCAGCCGCTTCATCGCCTACTGCACCCGGTGGAGCTGCAGGCAAAACAGAAACTCCGAAACCCGGGATTTCCAAGCCGCCGAAAGATACTGTCAGTGAAATTGTAGTTAAAGGTTGGTGTTAAATTGAATAAAATTTACAGGTTGATTGGACAGGTTTAAAATTTTTTACAAATCACAGTTGACAAGACCAGGCAGCTGGGGTGAAAAGAATTGAAAAAGCACAATTTAAGAAAGTAAGATATCTCAACTGGTGACACACTTTCTGAAACCTGGCGTCATTTAGCATGCAGAATTACAGTGATCACTGTCTGCTCGGAAAAAAAGTACCTACTTTTTTCTGATACTTTATCTAGCCTCAACTCCATTGTTAACAAAAAACTTGAACATCCCATTACCTTTAAATTCTATTAAAGTATCACAATCTCTTTATTCACTCCTTTAATGTTATATTCTGCTGGCTGACTTCAAGTCACATGGGCATTTGAGGTATTGAAAAGCAGATAAACTGCTAAATCTGCATTAAACTAACCTAACCTTCGAATTCCTATCCCATATAATGATCTCAAACCTATTATCAACAAATATATTCATGACAAATGGCAGCAAACTTGGAAATCACAAACACAAAATAAACTATCAAATTTACCCAACTATACTCCACTCTTCCTACTTCATATCAACGATAGGACCAAATCATATACGATCGAATACACATTGGACATACTAGTTTAACACATCTTACTGAAAACACAGATCCTTTAAAATATACAGATTGTAATCAACTTCGATCTGTCAAACACATACTAACAGAATGTACTTCTTATGTACAGACATGACATCAATACAATTCCTTTACTGACGTTAAAACATCTTCAATCACACACCCAGCCGAAATATACTCAGTTTTATTTAAAAAGTCAATTTATATGATCAGTTATAATTTTTAAGTAAGAAATCTTATAAAAATTATATACTTTTAATCAAATAATTTACCTAATTACATACATATAACTTACTCATTCAATGTAAATTAAGTATTATTATTTTAAGTATATTTTCTTTTTTCTTTTTTTAATTATCTAACTTCAAAGAATTAATCCCTAGTTGTATCTTAAAGGCATGTTGAAAGCGCCATTAAACCCCAATCAATCAACCTGCTCTGATCAGCTTCCAATAGAATGCACATATCTCAGTCCACGTGCATACTGCAATTTTGCTTTTATGTTGCTGATCTGCATGTGTTCAAACAGTTAGCCATATTCTTAATGATGGGACGTCAGATTTTACAACCCTAGTGGGGATAGAAAAATGGGGAAGTTTGTTGTAGTATTTACTGTAGAATGTGTAAAAATAAAAAAGAGTATGGAATGACACTGGCCTAGCTATGGTATCTGTTATGTATTAAAAAACAATTTGTAAATAACAGTGCCCTTACGTGCGTTGACACCATTGGCTCGGGACACAAAGGGCATCCAGTCTGTAAAAATCCAGCTTTTATCCACATACACATATTTTGGAAACGTGGCCCCATCTAGGAGCAACTCAACAAAAGAAGGCTGAAACTGAAAGTAGTGGGTTTTTTTCTGCAACAGCTGAGCTTATTGATTTCTTGCAGTAGCTTTCAGAATTGATTTACAGATTGCCCGTATGTTATTTATTTGTGTAGTTCGGCCGACAGCCAAAGCTCGACAGAAGACGGACTTTTCGAAGATTTACACGGCGAATATATATATTCCAATTCTTCGTGCAATGAGCGAGTATCTTCTAGATTCAAGGTGTTTTTTTTCACATATCTCCTAATACTGTCACTGACAGTTTTGTCTTACTTATTATTATGATGGGAGCAGGGGCGGCGGAGCCACGGTGTCCAGGGGGTCAGTTGACCCCACTTTTTCGAGTATGCGGTCCGCATGCGGTGTTTGACCCCCACTTTTTGTCAGCTATTCCGTCTTTGACCCCACTTTTCGTTACCCTCTGGATGGGAGTTGCATGAACTCACTTGTGTCAGCGATTGTGATGTTTATCAGTGCTGACTGTGCCTTGTACATTAAGTTTAAGGCTGCCAGACGTCTACATAAGCATTGGCATGGTGCTTATCTTCCTGTCTGAGGGCATTTGTGAATGTGACATATTAAATGATAAATTCACCCATTGGCTTAATTGCCCACAGGTGGATGTAACTCATGGTCACTGTGATGTCCAGACCTACGGTTACCTTCCCAACCGCAGGAGCACTGCAGCTACTCATTGGCTGGTACTCATTTCTTAGGTTTACTTCCTTCAGTTTACTTCCTTCATCCAAGAGATTGGATGGGATGAACGTCTCTGAAAATGATCTATTTTGTATTAAGTAGGATGTAAAACTTTGACTCAGTACTCGATTTAGGCGCTGAGAAGCAAATGGGTTTTATCTGCAAATACCACTACCATGTTTAAAACGATACGAAAGACAAATTATGGCACATTCAAGATATTATTATGTTTGACATTTGCCTTTAAACCAACAGTTTGTATGGCGCATTAACAGCTACATGTTGAACTTTATACACGTAATTCTGATAGTAGTCTTTAATATCACATTCACTGCAGGAGAGCCAGTATGCTGCCATGATGTGTTATTGGTAAATGTCTGATATCTCCATGAATATTGAATTTTAAGCACATTTTAGCTTCAAATGGTCTGATACCGATAATTATATTATTCTTGTAATCGTTATTTGCGAGTTTGGCTGATGCATGCGTAACTGCAGTGAAGTTGAAAATTTGCCGAAGTTCACGCGACGAAGTCCGTATCCCGAGCGTGATAACATCACTGTGTTCAAAAGACGCGACGTAGAACAGCGGTAAGCATGTGTTGTTTATTGTACTATGTTGTATATATATGATATTTATTACTGGCCCCGCCTAATGGGCCAGTATTGTTTTGCTCGCGGGCGTCTGTCGTCGTCGTCTGTAATGCTGCCGGGCGCGTGTCCGGTGGGTCTCAATGTCCGTCTGTGCATCTGTCGCTCCACACGTCCGTCCGTCCACAAAAAGTTTCTTCGATTGAAATTTGGCATGTAGGTAGAGGTCGATGAGTGATGCACGACAGTATTCAGTACGACCGGGCAGCTGGCAACTGACCACGGATTCCTAAAATTGGGCACAATATCTAAAATTTGATCTGGCTGGATTTTTGATATTTGGCCTAGTTTTTGTGTCACGTGTCTTTGAAGTTGGCATAAACATCACTTGTGATGAGTCGACCGTCAGTCCCTGTATACGGTGCTAATTTTTTTTACTGTATTATTATTTGTTGTGCGTAGTATTTTCCTAATTTTGCCTTTTTCTTTGTCCTAAAATGTTCCTTAACAAACAGTGGCTTGACACATATCACAGCCAGCAATGTTTTGAAGGAAAATTTTTGTACTTTCAAGATACAGAAACAAAAGCCTAGTTGTATAGGACATGTTATGTGATAGTAAAGGATGTTGAAATTGCCTCGTTTGTTTAAGGCTGATTTTTCATTGTCAGCGAGGTAACAGGTTGCAAGCCAAAGGTTATGAATTGTCTAGAAATGACTGCTACTGTTCAGGGCTATTGAAAAATGGGGAAGTCTGGAGAATATTCAGCTCCAGAAAGATCTACGTAAAGCACGGGAAAAGCAGGAGCATGCAGGTTTGATTCATACACAGTTATAGATCAGTTGTCTGTTAGTTATATATCATTTGATAACTACTGCTACTTTTGAGTTTTTACTGCATGATGCAAATGCATTGCGTATTGCATAGAGTGATGTATGCTGTGGTCCAACATCTGTCCGTCTGTCTGTCACACACCGACGTTGAACCGAAATGACTGAATGGATCAAGCTTGTTTTATGTCGTAGAGGCATAAGGTGTATGGAAGCGATTTGATTGATTGAGTTAAGGTTTTACGTTCCATCAGACACAAAATAGGTAAGTTTGGTGACCTTCTTCCCGGCCAATCTGCCCCGGAGCCCATGCGGGGTGTATGCAAGGGATTTCTGGTGCCTCAAAAATATGGGTCCTGTCACTGGAATGCTTTCCAAAAGGCTCTGGATTTTGTCGACTTTTTAGCTTTTCATCAGACCTGAACGTTAAAACCTGGTTTTTTGACCAAGTTACAATTAAGCGAAAGATAAAGTGATTTGGTTTTAGACCGAAGCCTTAACTCTAAGAGATTAGTGATAATTGCCTATCTAAATGCATTAGGACGGTTTGGTTTGAGACCGGATTGCTCAGATTAAGTTTGGTTTAAGACCAACAAACTTTGGTTTAAGCGGTAAGTTTGGTTTCAGACTTAGGTCTCAGACCAAAGTTTAGCGTCACTTCACATTTAGCATTAATTAGGTCTTAAACCGGACTTTTGGTCTTAGACTAAGGTTTTAGACCTTGGTTCTAGCGAAAGATTAAGTGACCCATTGTGTGTGTGTTTATGAAGGGTTGTTTCACATCCGCAATGCTCATAAACAGTACGCCCGTGAGCATACCGGGACTTCGGGAGATAAAACTGAGAAACCTTACATCTACAAGCCGTCAGCTCCATTATTCGGCGGACCATCGTCATCAGATGGCAAGCCTGTGATCGGCGTATGTTGATAACATGTCGGCTTATTTCACTAGTGAATGTAGATCAGATGTAACACGATGGAAGGTGCATCATCGTCATCATATATAAAAATTTATGGTGCGCTAATTACAATAAAGTGGCCATCGGCAGATTACAATATTCACTGGGTACATAGAGTCATCCAGCATATAGATACAACGCATCTGTCTTCTTCGGGACGGGAAATTCAACCTTCATTTAGTTGTTGATTTTGGCGCTATATAAATTGTTTCTTTACTTTATTTCCTTTTTACTTTCTTCCTTCCTTATACTTTTTTTCCTTAATTATTTACTTCTTGACGTAGCTACTTCATCCACAATAGTCAAACTCCATTTCCGGGCCCGAGGTCGTAGGAGGCGACCAAACCTGGCTTTAGTTTTCTTTGTGTTAATTTTGTGTTTAACTATATTTTGTTACAATTTATGCATGTTTGCTGTTGTTATGTTGGGTCTAGTTTCTTCAGTACCAAGCCAAGAGATTGGCTGGGAAGACGTCTGTGAAATGACATGTTCAGCATCGAGTGGGATATAAAACCTTAACTCCATCAGTCAATCAAAACAAAGGGTGCGTTTTGTCCTCATAAGGTGCCGTGACGTCAGAGGCAGTCTTCACATCGTGGAAAAATGAAACCTTGTTGGTTGTTGTTGAAAGATGCTCCCAATCTAGGCGGAGCCTGTTTGATGATGAACACAGAGTGAATCTTTGTCTGGTGGCGTTGTTGACAGGGAAAGCCGAGTATGATCCGACATGGCTCTGGCCGCGTTGTACTCTACGCCGTTGCTGTGTACGTAATCACATACTTATATCTTCTACTGAGCGACTTAAGTAAGTAACGAGTTATGAGGAATGTGAGTCAAAGCTGTGTTAAAAATGACTTTTTGTTCTCTGGTGATTGAGCGAAGGTCTTTGTAGTACTCTGATCTAACAGCCGGTAGTTTGGCTAAACTCGGCATTTTATTTTATTCAGAAGATTTCAGCAGTAAACTAATAAATTACTAGACCACCCATGGTAAGATAATGCACTGATGCACTCTTATTTCTTTACCACTTAGAGTTTTTAGTTTAGACACATATTCCTTGGACCGGTGGGTAGATATGCGACGATTGTTTTTTTCCCTATAGATTTGATTTTGATTTGAGTTTTTAAATAAAGAATTCTATGTCAATTCGATTTCAATTTTTTTGCTCCGATATTTGGAGTTGAAGAACTCCTCTGCACTTGGCATGATTGGATTCGCGGAGATATAAACTCTTCCGTACTCGGCGTGATTTGACTTGCGGGGGTGTAAAACCCATTCTGTGACCTCCTGCGCCAATTGCCGGTTACAGTTACTAGCATCGGGTCAAAAATGCCTTTGTAGTTCTGGAAGAAATCTTGCACATCTGTACATCTGTGTATCTGTCTGTCTGTTGGTCTGTCTGTGTCTGTCTGTATGTATGTCTTTCAGTGCTAAATGAAGAGTTTAGCTGGGAAGAACGTCCCTGAAATGACCTATTTTGTGTCGAGTGGGACAAGCAACCTTAACTGTGATCAGTCTATATGTATGTCTCTGTGTCTGTCTGTCTGCCCGTCTGTCTGCGACATGTTGGTATTGTATTAAAACACCTTAGCCCATCATCACAGAATCAACATTGCATGTGTTTATTTGGTCTTGAACATAGCAGTGTATGACTTTAAGAGTTGTTTGTGACTGGCAAATTGTAAAGTCGTTCTCACCTGTTGAGGTATTTGCTGGTCTGTGTTTGTTTGTAGCAATGCGGCCAACTGTGTAATGAAGTGTATAGCGTGGTTGTACACTGGTTCACACAGCATGTTCTCTGAGTTCATTCACTCTCTCGCCGACACTGCCAATCAGGTAACGACACTGACTGACACTGCCACGTTTAACTGTTTTACGGTACATAGTTCTGTTGAGATATTGAAGCTAGATGCATGGCAAAGCCAAGTATGAGCCCGCCCTGTGCACAGACTCACCAGTGCTAACCAGGCTCTTGGCATCTGCGTCGACTATAGGTGCCTGCAAAACTCGGGTTACTGGAACAAAGTTCGCCAGGCGTAGCAGGATTATCGGCGGTGTTAACACGTACATCCATGTTGCGATCCTCCCGTCCGTTGTGGAATGCCGGCACAGAATGAAGTTGGGGTATAACAATTATGGCCGATTCGCGCCAAAAATCGGTTAGCATAGCAACAGACGTGAGTGATCGCAAAAAGAAGGTCAGATTGATTGTTGTCGTCATGGTGTAGTCGGCTGGGACCGTTGCGTCACGCCAGAATGACCTCGAAGGATAGCACATCTCCATAGATCAGCCCAGTGGGAGGTTGTGGTTAGAGCGAGTCTTATCTATGCTTCTTGGGCGACCTGGGGCTCGTTGCTAGTGCTCATTAGAGGCAAACCGAGTGCCATGTCAGGGGATTTCACACAGTCTGGAGAGTGGTCACCCTGTGTGTGGGGGTGTATTTGGGTGTGCATTTACTGCAGTGCATTTGACCGGATATTTTGCTGCATTTTTTGAACAGTGACTTGCACGTAATTTCACAAACTCATTTCCATGTCTGATTGTATTCGGTGTCCGTTCTGCGTACGTTGCAGTTAATTCTTGCTGCTGGCATTCGACAATCCGTCAAGAAGCCTGACCTCGAACATCCGTTAGTTGTTCTTTGTGTTCTATTAGTATCTGATACAGTATGCAGATGACATAGATAATGAGTTGATAATAAGTTATCATCAACTCATCAGTTATATTTACTGTTAAGAAAATCCACAAAAATTGTTGCAACCGGAGCTGCTGTTTTGGCTCAGATATCAACCAAATCGTTTGGCGGCTGAGGCTTCGCCTCAGACCCCACTGGGCAGCTTACAGCGCTCTCCCAGGTCCCCTAGCCGTATTTAGGGGCCTACTTCTAAGGGAAGGGAAGTGGAAGGGAGGGCGCCTATCGAGATGATGGTCCCCCCAAACCAAAATCTTAAATATGCCACTGATGATAACTCTACTGCTTTCCTTCTAATCTGAATGTACTAATTGCTGTTAGCAAGGGCATGTGGGCAGCAAAGCTTTACTCCAACAAAAGCCTCCAAATGCAAATGCACACCGTCCAACGCTTAGACTCGACTTAACAGTGACCAGCGGCGCGACACGTAGCTGAGAATGGCACGGGGTTCACACAGTTTTACCTGCCACCCACACGTTTATCCACGAATGGAATGAGCCATCCTGCATTCATTTTATAAGCATTCGCCAGATGGCGTCGCCCGAGCAAGGTGGCACACATCTGGCTCAGCTTACTACTCGTCTATCGACCCCGAAAGGATGAAAGGCTGAGTTGGCCTAGTTCGCTGACCTTATAGCGGATGGTTTACCCACATAAATGGTCACCCATCAGCTACAGGTCGAGCATGGGACAGGGAAAGTACGTCAGTCAAAGACTGGCGTTCTACCACTGGCCACGCAGCCATCTGCACTTATTAACTGGCAGATTGACACAGGTTGACTTGTATTGTTGCCATAAAGTGTTGCTGTTGTGGTTCAATTAATTTGTAAATTCTGCCAAATATATTTGTCAAATATGTTTGTTGTTTTAATGCACATAACATTTTTGTAACTTAATAGGTGAATGTATCTGTACTAATAACATTGCACTTAAGTGTGTCATTAATATTTAGAAGTAGTGAATTTCAGTTACACTTTGGAACTTGAAATGGCTTCAGTTCACTACTGCTATTTCAACAATCAACGTTTTCTGACAACAGATATTGTGTGGAAGTGAGTGGCGGAAACTTGTTTGGCATTTAGTTATATTGTGCTGCTGTGAATACAGGTACGGCTGGGGAACGTTTAGAAACGTCTCGTCACTAATCAGTGGAGTCGGCATATTCTGCGTCGGCGCGGGACTTTCATACTATCATGGCATTATGGGATTGATTGCTCCTGTTGAACATGGAGAATCTCTTTTCTGGGTCAGTCAGTGTGTTTACATTTTCTTCTGTCTGTCTGTTCCTCTGCTTGTTTCAGTTTTACATCCACGTTTTGCGCATAAATTGTCATTTTGGTCGATGACTTTTTATACATATGCAAGAGCTGATGTAAGTGGAGCCTTTCTGTTAGCAGTCTAATGGAGGATGAAGAAAGACAGAGGTGCCAACATTCCCACTTTTGATGTACTTCTTCCGCTTTTCAGGGTTTTTCTCACCATTCTACACGGAATTGGTGAAATTCTGCATTTAGGGACTTTCTTGGGTTATTTGTTATTTGAGTGCCATCTGTTGTATATCCATAACGTTTACTTACTTACGTTTACTTACTTAACTATCTGTCAACATATACATGTATTTGAGAAACACCATTAGCATGCCCCCTCAACCCCACCAAGGTGCTGCCCCTTTACCCTGCTGGGGCCTAGGTGGCCCCAGACCCCAACCCATTAGATCTGTCTTTTTAATTTTTCAAATGCTGACATCTCTGAGAAATAATGTATCCAGGCCACTGATTGTGGAACACTGATGTTAGTGTGTATTGTGTCAAGATTACTTTTCATCTGCAGCATTTCGTATTACTGGGCTTTCTTAACAGCAGCTGCGGTGGGTTGGTTCTGTTGTAGGCGCTGGCTATACTTGGCGGATCATTTCTGTCTGAAGGAGGTGATTTGTCAACTTTGTTGATTTTCTTGTCCTGTTGAGATTAATTAACTGCAGAGTTATGTACTGCTACTGCTGTGCCTTTTTTACTTACTTACTTACTTACTTACATAGCTTTTTACTTCGTTCTTTAGTCCTTGGTGGGCCTAGCCTGCTTAAACTAAGGCCCTAATCCACATTAACATTTCGCCAGAACAAATGTACTGTATGGTGCATATATGAGGTGAAAGTTACATGTGTGCCAAAGATAGATGTAGTCCAGACTGGGCCATGTTAGGTCTATAGTAGGACTATATAATAACAAATATAGGCGAAGGCCAGTCCCATTTGGTGTGCTTTTGACAGCAGGTCTTAGACCAGTTGTTAGTGATGCTGATTCTATGTAAAGCTTGGACTTAAGAATGTCCATTAGTAAGTGTTTGTAATCCAAAGTAATGACTTCCTAATCGTAATCCTATTCCTAGGTTAGCAGAATGAATTTATACAGGACAGGGTCAGATTTGGGCGTGAGCTACAGCTTAGAGCAGCCTTACTGTCTGCTGTGGTGTCTGACGGGGTTGTTCAAAATTTTAAAACTAATGTGCGTTATTAATTAGTGTCTTTTAGCTGAATAATTGAAGGCACAATTTTACAGTTCTTGCAGTTTTTGTCATTTTTCACACTGGATGGTAGAGTAAAATGGAATCGTTTGGTTGATAAAGAAAGAGTAGCAATTGGGGACAGCCCGTGAAGCGGAAGTAGAAATGTCACGTGACCATAGAATATTTTATGAAATTAAATATTCTATGCCATTTCCAGTCCGGTTCGGCCGTGGACCAGAATGATCAGGTGGTGAACGTTTGAGGTTTTCTTGAGTGTTTAGCATTCCCTTCAGTGCTCGGACACTGTCGATTTGGGTTGCAAGAACAGCGTCCACCTGTAAAATGCAGTAGTTTTCTCTCTCCAAAAGTTCTATTTTGGGTGATCTGGCTCGACCTCAAATAACTCTGCATAAGAAGACCACTGATACAGAAATTGAATGTGTGTATGCTTCTCTGTATGTATTTGTGTCTCTGTGTACATGTATGTCTGTGTGTGTATGTTTGTGTGTATGTCTATGTGTGTGTGTGTCTGTGTCTGTGTGTGTCTGTGTCTCTGTGTGCATGTATGTCTCTCTCTCTGTGTGTGTGTGTGTGTGACCATTCAGCCACATTGCTGGTTGCTGTCAATGAAGTTCGTCAGAGCTGCAAACTCCACAACATGTCCTTCTTCCAATACGGTCTGTGTCGTTTATTTTCACTCTCAGCTGTTATAGTCTATGACACGATGGCATTTACTCTATGTTATAATGGCGTTTGTTTTGTTAGATTTCTGTTGGAGCAGTGTTGATCACAGGACATGGATGTTGGCCGTCCTGCTTGATTCGTTCATTTGTTTATTATTGCAGGCAGGGGTCCAGCCTACTCTGGGCCCCAGCACTGAGACTTTTCCCGTCCTGCTTCATTTGCCCCACATACCGCCTTTTGGGGTGCTTGGCCCAGTTCTCATTTCTCATCCCGCTGAGGGTAGGAGGCCAGGTTGGCCAAGGTGGTTGATTATTTATCAACACGATATACTCACAAACGGTCATTTGTCACAGTAGTAACTAGGCTTGACATGGAGTAACTTTGCTGATGCACCCAGTTGTCATTACCACTACGTCACACTAAAGCCCCGTTGCCGTTACCACTACGTCACCCCATTAGTGGTATGGTTTTCTGTGTATTTGCATGAGGTGTTGCTGAGATAAGTAATTACGTCAGTGAACTAGAAGAAGCCAGCACTCACAAGAGTGTCATAACCCATGTCAGCAATTTTTTGTGCCTCGTGACCTTGACCTTTGACATTTTGACCCCCAAAATAAATGGATTTACAGGACTCGTGGTGGTACATTTCTACATCAAGTTTGGTGATCCTAGCTGTGTCGGCTTATGAGATATTGTTTGGCAAAACATGCAAACAAACGTGAAAGCCGCTGAAAACCGTACCATGCGACTACCGTTGGCGCGGGTAGCTAACGACACACATAGATATTGGTTGTGATGCATTAAACGTAGTTAGCAACAGCATCTGTAGCAGCAGTGAAATGGTTTGAGTACTGGTATGTATGTTGTGTGAGCAGTCTACTACAGCCGCGACCCCAGCACCAACGTGGTACTACTGGAAGACTTTGCCGCCGTGCTTGGTCTGACAATTGCCGCTACGTGTATCAGTATTACTCACTACACAGGCATCCCTCTGCCGGACGCTGTCGGCTCTCTGCTCATTGGAACTCTGCTGGGCGGAGTTGCTTCCTTCATCATCTACACCAACACCATGTCGCTTGTCGGCAGGTCTTCAGCGTTTGTTCAATCTTGTGACAATTGTGATTTTGTTGTGACGATGAAGTTTCAACAATATGACCTTGCTTTGCACCTCGATATCGTCTGTGACTGCTGTTGTCATACTGCGGTGTTTAGGTCAATTCCGTTGGAAAAGAAGCAAGAACTCATGCTGGAGTTGGAAAATGATCGGATGATCAGGTGACTCAAGCAGTCCAGACAGAGTTATAGAGTTTTGTACACTGCACTAAGTCGAGGCTTTGCGTTTATGCGCTATATAAATCCATGATTGACATTGACACTGACCTCTTGACACACTCGTAGCGAGGCCGTCCTGGTCAACCTCGGAATAAATGGCTTGACTAACTCAGAAACGATTCAAACAAATCCACTGGAGACCTGACACGTCTGATTCGTTTACACTTAAATGATAACAGGCCTTTATAAACGTGTTACTTACTTACTTACTAACTTATTTTCCTCTGGTGCTGTATGTTGTCATTAACCCTTGTATGACATGTGCAAAACGGCAATCCACGAAAGTCATAGTCAACTAGAACGTGAACTTGAAACGGCATTCTGCTGTGTCAACAACAAAATCAAAATCAAACACAAATTTATATAGCACCGTATATCGGAAGCGAATCAGAGGCGGAATCAGAGGTACATATTCTGTGCTTTTATTGGTGGGTATTCAGTTTATATGTTTTGTGCTTTAGTAGGTCTTTTAATGTTGTACCTCAGCCTAACTTGATTAGTTCTGTAAACATTCGATTTGTTAAAATACTACAGATTTGTATGATAAATTGTAATTGTAAAGGCACATAATCAAAGTTGCATTGAAAGTGTTGTGAAATTCCAGCCAGCCAACGACTCTCACATTGTACTGTTTGTTTCTGTGATTGCAGGACAATTCATGACGTTAAGGCAACTGACATGGGTGGACCGATGGTGAGGTTCAAGGCGGAGGTTGACTTTGACGGGCGAGAGATCACGCGGTTCTACCTTGAGCAGCAGGATCTGGAGAAGATGCTTCAGGTCTGACAGCATCTCCACATTAAAGTCAAGTACATTATAACCTGTTGATTGTATAACACTAATAACCTTAAGACTAATTATTTTAATAACAGCAATTGCTCGTCTATATACTACTAGGTTTACTAATATCTACAGGGTGGCTCAAAATAAAATATCCCACCAGACAATATGCAATATATTGCGTATTGCAATATGAAATATATTATTGTTACTATTAACTTATGTTTAATAGAAACTATGCCATACCTTTGTTTAAGACAGTCATTTGCCAGAAGGACCTGCCCCATATGGGCTCCGGCGTTGTAATGTGCGCTGATTTATTTGTTGATTTTGGTGCTATATAAATTGTTTACTTACTTACTTTCTTCGTTTCCTATTTACTTGTTTAAGTATAGGCCCGTTTGATTTCAAGGCCGGATGTCATGAGAAGTGACCAATTTTTGTATTTGTGTTGTAGTATATTTTGTTATGGATGCATGTTCAATTTGATTTAGTTTTTCGGTACTAAGCCAAGAGATTGGCTGGGAAGAACGTCTCTGAAATGGCCTATTTTGTGTCAGGTGGGACGTAAAACCTTAACTCAGTCAGTCAGCCAGGTAAACCTAAGTTACCAGTTCCCCTCAGTTATGTTACTTCACTTGTTTCAGAATAAAAACTTTAAGGATAAGTGGCAGAGATTCCTTATGAGATGGATAGCCTTCTCACAACATTGTGAACTAATATGTCATAAGATGGCCATAAATTTTAATTTTGGATCAAGTTGTTGAGAAAGAAATACAGAAGGGCAGATAGAGACATGTTTAACAACGATGACGGTGTCGAACGCAGGAAATGCAGGGTTTGACGACCATAGAAGA
>Ga0209363_1000367_pt1 | contig 16838 bp, 9 predicted proteins | sample WorMetexBAHAMAS3_FD_187385 | JGI IMG/M metagenome (GOLD analysis project Ga0209363, IMG submission 187385) | Marine gutless worms symbiont microbial communities from Max Planck institute for Marine Microbiology, Germany - Inanidrilus exumae... | ecosystem: Host-associated > Annelida > Digestive... | reverse complement strand
TACTTCATTTGCTGTGGATCCTTTAAATCTAATTCAGTTGTACGACAATGTGTATTTCACTAGAGGTCATAATTTTACACTAATGAAACAACACCACACAGTAAATTGTTTCTCTAACTCATTTGTTTGCCGCACTGTTAATGCGTGGAATTCCTTACCGGTTTCTGAGTTTGACTGTGAGGGTGTGAGCGGTTTTAAACGTTTTCTTGATGGTTATGATTTATCACAATTTGACATCGGTAGTTTTTAGAGATGTTGTAAGTTGTCATTCTGTTGACCTTTCATTCCTTTTAGCAGTATGTTTGTATTTTACTTTGTGATTACTTTGCTGCTAATAAACTTGTTTACTTACTTACAGACAAACAAGCAGACAGCCACACAGACACAATGATCGTAATACTTCAAACCTTATTGGGGGCAAAGTAAAGATACTCGTATTATTCATCCCCCTGCCTAGATAAAAGATATTATTTGGTCTTCATTTTGTAGCTCATTCTCATAGGTTTTATTATGCTTAATACTTTTTATGTTTTTGCATTGTACAATTTTTATTGTGCTGCCTCGTGCACACTGTATGAATAAACGGATGAATGAATGCATGAATATTGCCAAGCTGATATTTGGTTGCAGAAAGCTGCAATATAACAACTAACATGAGTGATCACTTGCACAATGATATTATATTTATTACACTTAGTGTGACAGAGAAGTCTTACAATGCTGGTATAAATGAAAACTGTCACAAAATTTAAGTCAGAATTACCCAGATAGTGGCAAAAATCACCATCAAGCCCTTACCTCCTTCGCCATAGTACAAAAGTGCGTAGTAGAATCTATCTTCTGCTTCATGGCAGAGAAGTTCCGTCTCACCGCACAGTGCTGCCAGCACTGTTAGAACCTTGTTCAAGTTCTTGTTGTCTGTAGTGATCAGTTGGAGCAGTGTGGTCCGCTCACACGGCCGAAACTTTCATGGACAGACATGTACATACATTCATTATCAGTGGTGCCAACAGCCAGAGAACATGAGGTATAACAGACAAGTGCATAATCAGGGAATAAATCTGCAAAAAGTAAAACAAAGGAATAATCCCCCAGGTCAGCAGCACGCAAACTACTGCCCACAGGCTGAATGCAGCATGGTAGTGAAATTTACGGGCGTGAGTCCAAATGAAAATGTACAAAGTGTGACCCATAGACTACCCATTAAAAATATGTAACTTATGCTCAATGCAATCAATCTAAAATTATAACTCTTAGAATTTTAGATCGTCATACATTGCTCAATTAAACTGAGCATGACTTACATAAGTCTGCCAGCTCTGTATCTGCTGTGGTCTACTGGGCAGGAAATTATCATTTATGTGGCTCATTAGTCCCCAGAGCCAGCCGCTAAGGTGTTAGCAGCTGACTTGACCCCTTAACAACTGCATAATCAGGGAATAAATCTGCAGAAAGTAAAACAAAAGAATAATCCCCCAGGTCAGCAGCACGCAAACTACTGCCCACATGCTGAATGCAGCATGCTAACTACCGGCTGGCGGCAGCTGGACCTCTTAACGGCTGGCTAAGCGCCTTAAGTCACTAACTGTATGACACTCACTACAACTGACATTGTATGATAGTGCCATGTTGTACTGTATTTTTCTCGAAATACGTGCAGCATAATATGGAAGACATTTATCATCAAGCCACTGAACCGCCATTAACTTAGTGGCGGCAGCGGCTTATACCCTTAACGGCGACAGCCAGCTAGCCGTTAGCTTAGTGGCTGACTGCTGCTTGAAGCTTAGCAGCTGGTGGCGGCTTATGGCAGCGGCTCCAAGAACTATGGCTCATCATGGAAAAAATCTGCCTACCCATCATAGACGGTGTGCAGCGGCATACTTATGACAACAACAAAAATCTAAAGCCCACTCATTGGCCCAATATTCCAGGACAAACAATACATATGATCGATCACAGAAACATGTATACCAACAATTCATTATGTACCTCTATGGCAATAGGATCAAGCATCAGATCCCATGAATCTCCATTTGATTCTTCGAGAGCATCTTCGACATCTTTCAGCTGTGATGCATACTCTTCCAAGAACTTACCAAACCGCCTGACCTGTCTTTCAGAAACTATTTCTGAAAGTATCGACAAACAAAACACAAGATATACATGCATGTCTCTGATTCAACACAACATGTATACGGGACTCCAGAAACAGTGAGCAATTTTAGAATATCATTAAAACACTGCCATTAAATGCTGGTAAACTGTGTGTTTGCCAAGCTGTTGGTGACTTCTGATTGTGAATGCCTTACTCATACTGTACCAAAATTATCAATGTGCACTACACACCAGAATGCACGCATAGACAAACCATAAGTGGGAGCTTTAGTCTTACAGGCAATACATTTTACTTATAAAATTACAGCTCTATACCAGCTCAACCACCTCCATTTTTCTCTTTTTGTCTTCTTCCAGTTGTTTCAGAAGAGAACTTTTGATTATGTACAGCTCTACACATGACCAATCAATTAAAAATGGAATGGCTATTAGATTAATGAACATTATGGCATTAACACTAAATTAGGCAAATCTATTACGACAGAAAATACTGCGGCACAAATTGTCCATATTATCGTATTCAACAAGTCAACAAGTCTGGTTATCTTGGATGTCTTTAAATACCACATCAGCCCTATTGGCACTACTGGCCCTATCAGCACAGAAAATTGATCCTGTATGTGTTCATCAATCATAGTGGCAGATTTAGGCAAAGCCATTATACCTGCAACTGCAATTTCCTTTCCCTCAGCTAATTTTCACAGTTCATCATCACCAACCACTTAAAAAATTTAGCCGTTATATTAGCTGAACAGCGGCACATGTATATGGAGGACAGTGCCGACAGAATGCCTAAGCTGGTCATGCTGAGAGGGCCTTTACTATGACAGTAGGTTAACTCAAATGTAGACATTCAAAACTCAATATATCCACTTAATGACTACATACATTGCAGCAGCTTATCCTCCTCTAACCATAGCCGGTCAGTGACGATACACACAATCAATGGGTCAACAGGGCCAATAGTGCCGATGAGTATTTAAAGACACTGGGTTATCTCATCAATATACTTGTAGCAGAAATTCAGGCTAGTATGTAGACTGGGCACACGCTATATAGACATACGGTATCGGTTAGGGTTCAGTAGGGTTTGTACGGTCGGTGGGGGGAACAGGATTAGGATTAGGGTTAGTGTAAGGTTAGGTTACGATTCAGTTACTGTTTGATTGAAATATGCCCAATGATCTACATGCGTCCATAAATTCTATTTCACTAGCTTAAACCTGCTTGTCGTTTCAACTGTAATCTGAAAAACATACAGCTGAACATTTCAACTAATCACGGACACGCCCGTTTCATCAGCAGTAAAGAAAACCAGCTTCAGTCAGTACAGTTTTTAATTTCAATACACTCATTACAAACAATAAAACACTCACTTAAAGAGTCTTCATCGAATTTGTCTAACTGCCATTCATTTTCTGCGGCCCCCATTTACTCGACTTACGATCGATCACACACACCGAACTTGAACATACTTTTGTTGTTATTTACACTTGGGTCACATGATCAAAACCATAGAATATTCAACCATCAACTGGAGTGAGACCACTGGTGACTGGTGAGACTGGAGCAGGTCTGTGACTGTGAGTGTGGACTGGACTAGAAATATTCTGGACTGGAGTGAAGATTTTAGTGGAGAATGCTTGAACTGTGCTGGAGGCAGACAGACAGTAAACAACAGACAGACAGCTGTGAGTGACAAAAAAGAAATCGTGTGTGGCCTATTGAATGGTACTCTTATGGCAGCAATAGGCTACTAATGACCTTGAGTGACTGTGAACGTCACTTTCGGTGTTTGAAACCTTTATAACTCCCATATCTATAGAAATGTAGCACGTATTTATTAGTTACATGCGATACTGATACCGGACGACAACAGAACATTATTTTTTATAATAGTTATTTAGTTTCGTATATGTATGTATGTATGTATGTATGTATGTATGTATGTATGTATAGGGTTGTTAATATCGAATATCGATATCGATGTCGATATTATCGACGATACTTTTGATGTATCGATATCGATATTGACGATACTTTCGTATAAAAGTATCGATCGCGGTATCAACGATACTTTGGTGGCCTTTTTATCGACATTAGCCTACATCGATACTTCTCAACTGACATGCAAAATGATGCACATAACTTTCTAAGCTTCAAAGCTTTTGTACGCGTTCAGCGTTTTGTTGAAATATTAGACAAACGTCGAATTACGTGTAATAAAATATAACTATGAATCAATTATGATTTTGTTTCATCACCAAAGACTCCAACCGGAGGTGAGCGTGTTTTTGTTGTGGCGTCGGAAATGATGAAAGTGCAGACTGCAGCCATTTCTTTAGTTTTCAGTTTAAGTTACAAGAACTCATCAAGAGATGAGATAGCGAACTTGAACATTTTTCACAACGATATCGCACATGTACTTCAAAATACCCCAAAAGAGAACCGACTTCGTTTAGCAAATTAGACGATAGCTAGGCACGTACTGCGCATTAAGTCTTGAATTCACGAATCTGCTACAGAATTTCCACCATTCAGTTATAAAATATTTACACCTTGGGCGTCGCGTGGTCCCTCGGCAGACGTTTACTACCAGACATAGTAATCGTAATTGTCCATAGTTATGGCTTTGTCAGCCACTTTTACGCAATGCGTCCCGGAAACTATCAAATTCGGTGAAATAACGCAAAATAAGGGCCATTTTGCTGTTCAAGGTCATTCCAGGTCACCGATTTTTGGTACCAATCAAAAGCCCATATACGATTTCCTATTAGTGATCAATACTAACTATACCTCCTATCTTGCACCGTTTCGGAGATGCAGCATTCCAAATGTCCAAAATCGCTATATTTGGCTACCCCCCTTGCGTTTAAACCCCCCGACGGAGGGGTTCCCCTAGGACGATCTCCGTAAAATTTTCAGTGAATGTCAACGGATGGCCACGGTACCAAAAGGCGGAAAAAAATTGCCGAAAATTTCAACCGGCTGAGTAGGGTGCACGAACGTTACAGACGACAGACAGACGGAACGGCGATAGCATATAGCGAACGTAATCGTGAGTTCACGTTCGTTAAAAACCCGTAGTATGCGTTGGGTAATCCTCCGGTTTAGCTCACAATTCATCTCCGCCTTATTCAGTCCATACTTAACTAATAATGAGTTAATGACTGCACAGTAGAAACAAGTTGTGTAATTAGTCGGTCTCAAATTACCAGTTACCACTTTGTCCTATTACTCTACATGTACGACGCCAATCTGCAGTATGTTCGTACTCCGTAGACCCGCGGCTCCCGCCCATCCACACTGGTCGCTACAGTGTGATCGCTATAAAAGTATCAATATCGAAGTATCGATCTCGATATCGATACTTTTACGGCAAAGTATCGATATCAGTATCGACGATACTTTTAAAGCTGGCATCGATATCGAATATCGGCTATACTTTTGGAAAATATCGATAACAACCCTGAATGGGGTTGTTGTAGTAGGAATTAACAGTAGTAATTAATTCATGTCGCTCACTGGTAACATAAAATGTTTATAAACCTTCCAGCAACTGCTTCCAGAACTGTAATGCATTCATTACCGATAACTCATGAGTCCAGTTTCAAGTCAAATACTGAGCTGCTGAAGCTCGTGGATCACGTCAGGTCTCGGAAGATGCAAGTCAAATGATTACTATTTAATCTGCAAATTTACTGGAAGTCAGCTTTATGCAAAAAAGCCAGTAAACTCAAGGTTTTGCAGCATCTTAACACAAGCAATCTTGTTATCTTCTTAGCAACCGAGCAACTTCAGTCATTGTGATGATACACCACACACGGCAGATGTCATTATCATTCATATGAGTTATAATCTTAAGTCATGAGTTCCATCGTTAACTCGACAACAAAACTTGTCAAATGGAGGTGCAAAAGTTAAGTACTGGTAAAGAGCGGATTTCTCAGCGTAATTTTACAAGTTTCACTTCACTGACGTTTTAGCAGTTGCTAAATACTCAGCTGCATGCTACATAGTACACATAGTACTTGCATTTCAACACGTCAAAATCTACACTGATCTATCTGCCAACTAGAAAGCTTCACGCCATGCTGCACCGACCACTAAGAACTCAACAAACAACCAAAATCTGTTGCGTCATGATGTGCATTCCTACAATATGTCACCACATTACGTGCATCCATAGCTAAAAAATGAACAATTTTCACGTTATAACCATAAACTTTTTGACCTATGACCTTGAACTTCAAACTTGATGTAGATAAGGTCAAGCTGAACCAGCAAGTCAAGCATCTTCATTAAAGATCATCTCATTCCAAAGATCATTGTCCAGACATAGACAGACACATGCCCATGCATACACTGGACTGACTGTTCTATCGGGACCAATAAAGTGGTCGTTCACAGTTCGTTCTTTGTGGGCTGGGATCTAGCGTACTCTGGACCCCAGCGATGCGACCATATTGATATAGCGGTCCAGCGTGCTTGCCCAGCGAAAGGGAATTGGTAGGTGTGTGCGAGTTGTGTTAGCGACGTGTGGGTAAAACAGGTTAAGTAGGAGTCAGCAGCTTGTCGGGTATTTCTATAGTGCGCCCCTTGTAGACGTGGCCTACTGTCTGGCTTAGCCCTGACTGGCGCTGTGTATTACGCCATCCAGCAGCTAGCCAAGTCTATTTACTTCAACTCACGCCGGCGCAGCAGGCAGACTTGACACTGCTAGCGATGGTCACAGTTTATAGAGGACACCGTTTATAGAGGACACCGTCGAACCCTCTTTTTCCCTGACCACTGAGCGCATCACGCTCTACTGCACATGGCGGCCGAGTGCGTTAACCACTTGGCCACGAGAGCAGGTACCAACAAAGTGGTCAGTAAATATGACATGGCATAACTAAACAATTAGAATGTTTTGCATTAATCACATCATTTCTGCGCATTCTGCCTTACTTTAAAGGGTGTGCTAGTTTGGCAAAAAATTGGTCCAAATGCAACAAACATGCACATAATTTCTGGCATGGTAACTCAGTAACAGTAAAGAAACCTACCAGTTCCTTTGGTCTGACCCAACTTTGGTCTCAGGAACGGTAACAGATCTGAAACGGTCAGAAACATTACAAAAAAGTGACTCACTAACAAGCAACCAAATAAACACATTTAGACATGTATTTGACTGATGACAAAGATTTTAAAATACGCTTTAGTGCTGCTAGAGGACAATATTACAGATGTTTCAGTAGTACTAAAATCACTGCTGGACATCAAATGAATAAAATAATGCTTGTAGACATTTTAATGACTCAGCATTTGCCATGACTTTTGTGTGGCTATGAAACATATCCATTGGCTTAGGTGAACATACGTGACTTTGAAGTTAAACAGAATGGTCTTAAGTGTTTTAAATTCTTGTTGGCATGACAGTGCTAAGCCACCTCAGTACTGCATAGTCTTCCGTTGTCTTACATGGCAGACAGTTACTATTTAAAGAAAACTGTTAATATTGATAACATAATACTTGATAGCATTATCCCTGATTCAGTAAGAAATATTAGGGTTGGCTAGCAAAAGTGACATTAATGTAGTACACGATTGTGTCTGTAAACATATTTCAGCCACTAACACCACAAACAAAATACAGCTGCCTTCAAGCAGTGAGAGGGTTACCATTTACTGCAGAAATAGTGGGTAGTATTATTCTACAGCACAGCACTGACTGCATGATACAGCAAAGATCTCTAAGCATCAGCAGCGTCAATGCAACAATAATATTGAGGGGGGGGCCTTGCCCATACACTCTCCGAGAAAGGTGTGGATGTTAGCTGCCAAAACGTTTCTTAAGCAATGTTAACTCATTAAGGCTAAAATTGTCGTTCCTGTGTAACTTCACCATACACAAGACAACAAAAATAACATGTTGGGGGATTTCCTGATGTATAAACCTTCCAGGTAACTGGGGGACGCATCCCCATCCTCCCTGGAGATGACGTCTATGCAAAGCAGCAATGCCTGCTATTAACAGCTTGTACAGTCACAGTGTGGTTGGCCTAACTGAGTATATGTGGGTATACCAACATCTAATCAAGGAAAAGACTATAATATGTGTGAATTTGTCTGAATGGTCAACCTTATGAATTACATTACATCAATAACCAGAAGCATACATACGCGGCGACGGTTCATTGAAACTGTTCTTCAGTGACGCCATCTGCTGACTGCAACATACATCAGTAAAGTTTGTGAAAATTCAGAATCAAAAAGCATTACCATAGTAAGTAAGTAAGTAAGTTTAATGTTTACCATGTTCTCCTTTTAAACGCAATTCATTCAGCAATCCAGCTTTCAACTGCAAGCATGTTAAATGAAATTCCACACTGTGTCCAGAAACACTGAATAATATGCATTATGTGATATCTCTAAATCTCAACTGATTCACACTGGTGGTTGGTTGGTTGGTTGGTTGGTTGGGAGATTAACGTCCCCTTTCAGCACAAAAATAGACTATATTGGGGACAAGGTCTTGGGTGGAGATTTAGTTCCACCAGGTTAAAGATGGCCAACGATACAGTAACCTCCCAACCTCGTTGCCTTTCTGCTCAGCAACGGCCCAAAATGGGAAAGGATGGGAGGCTCATTTAAGTTATTACGCTCGTGCCTACAACAGGGTGAAAATTAAGCAACCATCACAAGACCTATTTATCAGTTCAATGGTTGGTTGGTTAATTGGAGTTTAACAGTGCTTTCAACACAATGTAGGTGGTATCTTGTGTAATTGCTGTTCTACAGTTCCTATAACATATCAGTGCGGCAGTACCTAATGACTCTTGCTCTATAATATCTTTTTCTGTGTTGGTCTGGCTTTGGAATGCTTCGCTTAGGTAAAACCCAAAAGAAGCATCCGGGAAACCTCCAACCCACGGTACCAGACCTGCCCCCTCCACCCCAAACTGATTCACTTAATATTATAGCAGAACTATCACATGCATTCACCTGATAACCCAGGAAAATTTTATCAAAACATACTGAATACTAAAAAATCTTCAAATTCTACTGACTGCAAACTGCAGTTTCCAATATACATTCAAGTGTGAAAGGCTAAATGCACACTCTTATTCTCAGTCACTAAAGTACAAATTCTGGGGCCAAAAACACTGCAAAATCATTTGCTACAAAGTAATCCAGAGCATCATTACGCACACATCAACACACCAAGTTCATAGTTCGATTCAGAATCAGCAAGTTTCACAACATTACTGGGCTTGTTACAAAGACAAAACTGACTGCAAATAGGCACGTTCAACACACTGCGCAGAATGCCAGCAATGTAGCAAGTAAGTAACAAATGTTAGTTAACTACAGCAAGCATGCGCTGACATGTGCATTCACCAGAAATCTGGCTATGTGGGACCCCAGAATGCCACCCGGAACCTCTTAGTGGCCATGAATACAATATTCCCAGTACTTTATCCACTGCCTGGAGCAAGCACCTGCAGACTGAACCAGTCAAGGCGAGCATGATAGCACGAGTCTACACTGGGGGTCTAGGGGCTGTGTGCTAGATGAGTCCATGGGCAGAGCTCCTGGTTAATGGATCAGGGACAAAGTTCCCTGAAGCTGATGGCAATACGAAAATGTACAAACGTTTGCCAATTTTTAAGTTCACCAATGTATGCTTAAAATTTCATTTTTGCCGATTGTGGGCGTAGTTACAATAAAGCTAATGAGTGCAACAGTGACTCAGTATGCTTGTATAAGTGAGAGCAGCTATTTATCTCAATACCACTGTGTACGAATTTTAAGTTGTATAAAACTGTAAGTTAGGTTTGTAAGAGGATATCAGCAATTATGAAGCCTAGAACTGAGTCGGACTTAACTCGTTTTGAAACAATATTTACTAAAGATTTTCTGTGGTAAGTAAAGTCCTGTTTATGCCATGTTGTGCCCATGGCGGGGGCTTCTGTGCCACAACACGCAGTTACACTCCCTCCAGATTAACAGCTACAGAGATGGCCATAGTAGCTGGACTGCTTGCTGTTGCCATGACATGCTAGCACTTTATACAAAAAAGCAATGTAGGCCTAAGTGATTCACTCCAATTATGCAAATAAGTCTACACAATAAAAAATGCATACATGAAGGGGGGAGAATGGAGACGGAGCGCTAATCAAGCCACTAGCGACTTTTAATCCCAATGGCACGAATCAGATGGACAGCAATATGTTAATCTTGCGACCTTGACCATTTGACCTCAAAACTGGTCCATGACTTAACACATGACGTCTGCGATCTCAATGCCAAGTTTTGGCTTTCTGGGCTATATACTGTTGAGTTATGTGCCTGCAGGCACAGGACAGATGGCAGATGAACGCTGTAGTGCGGCTCCCTGGGGAGAGCCGCACAATAACGACACGTTGGCCACTTACAGCTAATATATGCTTGTGTTAAAGCTACTCTCATAGCTACCAAGCAAACTGTTTTGTCCCGTATCACAGCGTGAATGTGTTCAGATGACTGCATGCTATATAAGGTCTCCACTTTCCTGCTGTTTTTCGCAATATGCTTATGAAGAATCCGCAATAAAACGGTAACTACTTAGTACACAGTCACTCCTCAATTCATCAGACTCACTACATGGATAATACAAGAATTATCTCAAAGTAAACAGCAGACAATTACCCATTGATGTGAGCGCCACTTGACACCATCTGCATCTGATGGAACGGATGATAAGGTGTACGCCGTAGCGCCTGGAGCAAGTTGGGTCGAAAATTCGGGTCCACGCACCAATACGACCCCTTACCAATCCCCTACATACAGCACTGACGATTCAGCAAGTTACACATGTTCACAGTGATAAATTAAACCAGCAAATATAAGCCGCTTCAATTAAACGGTCAGTTGGGTACAGAAGCACATGACTGACAGACATCACACCACAGCCCGTAGGTCACTCCGCCACCTGTCAATCAAACTGGCACTGCTTTTCTAGGCTGCTAATATGGGCACAATGGCAACAGAAACAACAACTGCCCAATGTAATTTGACAAAATGCTGCATGGCCGTCGTGTCACCTCTGGCGGTGGCGAATGCATTCGTCCCGCCGTCTGCACTGTGCAGGCACATTCGCCCGCGAACTATGCGCAGTGCACTCATGCGTAGGTACGTTAACGTTACAATGGGCCGGCATACGTCCGCTCAAAAGTGCCCCTTCCGTGGGGGATCTAGACTCCCACCTAATAAATGGTTCCTTGGACCCACATAAGTCAGCCCCCAAACGGCATCTCCATCGTTCAGCCATTTTTGCACAGCTCGCCTGTGTGCCCAATACGCACAGACACAATGACCACGCTACGTGCGACATCTGCAGCAGTAGACCGTATCTATGCACAGCGTGTAGGTGAAAAGGCCTAAAAAGTAACTATGACCATCATTCCAATTAGAATATATTTACTTTGTTTTCTAGTCAGCACAATGTGAATTTGCACGTCATACAGACGATCATTGGCATATGCATAGGAGGACAATATCATGTGTATTCAAGTGCCTAATTTGTATAAAAGTGTGTTGTCTGTTGTCAAAACTGCACTATAAACAGATGCGTGGAAATTACTGATCAATTAATAGGGTAAATGCTAAATTGCTGGACTGTTAAAATTATTTTAACGATTAATCATAAACATAAATTGTCAACAAATCAACGCCATGCAGTTTTCGACATTGGCAGAAAAAATACATTCTTTGAATGCCAGCTTGATCAATGCAATGTGAAAGACTGTTTGATTCAACCAGTACATTGAAAACAAAAGCAATGCATTGTTGAAACAGATAAGGTCAACATACTTGTTGCCTGTGAGATTGCACAAAGGGAGATGGCACATATATGTAATCATCATCAAAATTAATCATTAGTTTGTTTACAGTTATTCAACTTACTTCACTGAAATTAACTGTTCAGTAGCTGTTAATTTCAAAAGAGTTAACTACTAGAAATTTAATAGTTGTCAGCTCACCTGTCCTCGATCTTTCTCAACTTTCATGAAGCACTTGTTCAATGACAAGTTGTGCCTGACTGAGTTCTTCCAGCCAGTTGGTGCAGCACGAAAGAACGGAAAATTTGCCTGTATCCAGTTGTAGATTTCTTTTACCGGCAGCCGCTTATGTGGTGACTCTTCGATTGCCATGAAAATGAGACAGCTGAACGAATATGGAGGCTTCCCACTCAAGGACCGCGACGACGAACCAAAAGGCTGGCAGCAGCCAGTCTCGTCATTCTCTTTGAACGTGTCTTCGTCCAGTGGACTTGTACATAGTGTTCGATCTCCAGTCTGTATTGACTTCAGAAGGTCACGATCTTGCAGCCATTCCAGACTTGTCAGCTCGTCATCAAAGTCACTGTCTTCCTCGCACTTCACTTTGGCAAGAGACAGTTCGGCAAAACAGCTTGACGCAAGAGGATCGTCCACCGCAATGGACAACTCATCGTCGTTGTCATCACGCAGGACACGTGACAACGCACCGCTGGGGAAACTGCTACTCAGACTGTTCACCAGTCGCGATCTCATGGAAGCATCAGTCTGCATGTTCGCTGGTAGTGTCATCGTTACCTCTTCCATCTCACAATCTTGCACTGGAGCCATGACTCTTTGTGCTGAGTCACCAGTAAATGGCAGAGTTTTTCAACTGCAATGCACAACAGATGGTAAGGTATAAAACACTAAAAAGGTAAAGGCTCACCATACTCGTTATCGAGCATTTGGCCCAGAGCTGATCCCGGTGTACAGGCAGTCAGCCTGCAGGTGATTTAAGTCATCCACCCGGCGGAAACGTAGGCTGCCATTACTTTCGCTAGGCCTGCGGTTAACTTCCCAGCCGCAGAGTATCACCGCCCTTTGGCTGGTACTCATTTTACCGTCCCACGGAGGGTAGAAGGCTAAGTCAGCCTGGTATAAAACAATAGTGACAACAAAATTTACACTTCGCAAACCAGTGCCATCATCAACAGCTTGCTTATCGGGTTTACTGAATTATTGCTTATATTTTTTATTCTTCTAGTCTGTAGGCCTAGTATCTCTGGACAGGCATTCCGCCGATCTGTCCAGCATGTTCCACTGTCTACCTCATACTGATGAAGTATGGTCAGGACAGCAGAAATGTCAGACAACAATAATTATCATTCAACCTTGCCCACGCCTCTTTCAGAGAAGATCTGTCATGCGTAGGCAGGACTTGCTATGGTCAACCTATCTACCAAATTTGAAGTCTCTATCTCCACCAGTTACAAAGATATGAAAGACGACGCAAAATGCAGAAAATGGGATGGTTTTTTGGTACTTAGGGGTCACTCAAGGTCAATAGAAACAGCACCATTCAATAAAGCGCACATGAGTTCCCTCAGTTCCTATTAGTCTTCCATAGTAACTAAGCCCATATCATGCATCGTTTTTGAGACAGCGACATACTGGTCGAAAATTGCCAATTTTGACCTACCATGCCTGTATTTGGCACCCCAGTTTGGGATCACCCCATTCAAATTTTATCAAGATCTAGATCTTTGACTGTTTGTGTTGTCCCTATGTTTAGACATTTTGGCACAATACTGGCTTGTAACAAACACACAGACGGACGGACTGACAGATATGACCAGTGTATACGGCACTGGTATAACGTAATAATTTAACTTGTCAATTGTGAAACTGTATAAATTTAATTTTTGCATATCCAACAGACAACCTGTGATTTGGGTTGCTGTTCAGTTTATTCAACATATACACCCAGAAACTATACTTAATTCTGAGTCAAGTCAAACCAACAGGAACAGAATAATATGTTGAAAATCACAGTTCTGCTAAGTAAACAATGCACAATCTCATCAATAAAAACCATCAATATTAGTCATCATTTCATTTCATTATTATCAACTTACTTACTCTAAATATTACACAATAATTCACCAAAGCCGCCAAAATCTATACAGACAGTTATGGTGTAACCGCAGGCGTGTGCCAAACAGAACAAGGACACAGACACTGGCGGGTGCTCTAAAATGCATAAAACTCACTATATTATCACAATACTGAACTTCAGAAGATTCAGAAGAGATTACGCGTAATTCAAATCACAAGTAGTTTTTGTTCAATCTGCCAGCCGTCAATGGTATTTTTACTACGTGAGTGTAGCCTATATTCATATATGAAATAATAGGGCCTAACAGTAATAACGAACACATAGAGCCTGGAGGAGGCCCAAATGACGCAACTACTGGCATTTAAACATCCGTGGCGTCGTAACTCGTAATACTGACAGATGTGGATACAACTGTCAATACAAACTATACTAACAAGCACCTGCTCCGTTATCACCTTCCGACGTCGTTCCACACACGGAAACACGCCAAATATTCACGCGACGCAGAATCTGTTTGGTATGACGGCAGATCAAACCACCGAAGAAGGTCAACAAATGAGGCGTTACAACAGCCAGCCGGAAGCTGGCATCTCTTATTTGTCTCTCGGCGATTACGTCATCACGTCGTTATATTCGTTCGGCCAACTGCTCCACGTACCTCGTCGAAATCGTCACTAAATCATCGTTACAAAACGCCAGCGATGGCCAACAACGAAGATGACCGCGGCTTCGGCGGCGCAAGTTTACCAGCAGTGATGAAGCCGGACGCCGACGAGCCTATACCGAGCCGGGCTCCACCGCTACCATGACAACGCTGTGATAAAGACCGCCTCCAGGCCGTCCTGGCCACCAGCAGATGTTCACAAAGTCCGCATCCGCTGCGTGTACGACGCCGTGTCTGTGTGTGCGCTGTATGTGTACGCCACACAACACGGCCGACTCCCCACGCACCTGCAGCCTCACGCGCATTCATGCGGGTGGACTATCGTCGTCAGTCGGTGTCTGTCTTTCAGAAACTCACTCTAACTTCATCACGGTTTATATGTAGTTATGTCCTAAATACGAAACGGTTGTTGATGTCAAAGAGTTAACCGATTTAGTTAATTTGTCATTATTATTATCAGTCCTTAACACCCCTCAACTAGACAATGGACAGCTCTGCGGCCTCAGCGTGCAGCGCCAACCACCAATGACAAATGATCTAGCCGTCCAGCGCATGTGTCACGTGATCCATGCCGCAGCCGTCGCCATGGCGACTGTGAGCTATTCAAATCGATGTCTGTAACCTAGTTTGCTATGAGGTGCTGCAGCGTATCGCGAGACGTCGCCCAGTGAGGAGCTCTATTGATGCGGGTGGCGGGTGGTTAAGATGATGATGTTACGCAGTTATGCCGCCAAGCGGCCAAACTGCAATATAGTTACGAACGTCGTCGTTACTAATATTCAAGTCCCTGTCCATGTATAGTTGATTTAAGAACCGACAGTATATTGTTGTTCTAGAAGTCTTGCGTATGAATAGTCCGCAGAGCCTTTTAGTTACTGGTGTTCTTTGTAATATTTCCTACGTTCTGATTTGTGATTTGATCTGTAAGTAAGTAAGTAAGTAAGTTTATTTAAACAGACTGGCAGCTTTACAGCTGAATAGATAAATACAATTATCATATTAACTAGATCATATTAACTATCATATATTAACTAGAAGTCTATATTGTATATGGAATGACACAGTACAATATTCGCCCGAAGTGGTCTGCTATCCGTGCACAAGCTGTTTACTTCGTTTATTCGACGATGCCTAGTGTCATGTGCCTGCGACTGAGTGATCATGTCAGCGTTATCTGCCTCGCTACCTATTTTTGGTTTCTAATTCAGTGTTCTTTTCCTCCATATATCAATCGCCAGGCAGCACCAGCACTGCGGCGTACTATTAATTGGTTGTAATACGCAATATCTAACATCGGACGTTTCCGGAAAATTTGGGTAGGTACGTTTCCTAAACGGAGCGTACAGCTCAGGGTCAGTTTAGTAGCGAATTTCCGGCGATCTGTAATCATTGCAGAGTTATGGCGGCCGAAGTCGCAGGAGCTTGAAATTTTGTGAGCAATTTTTGCGTTTTTTGGGAAAAACCACCGGTAAACATTTCAAAATTCTGTTCCGAAAGTTTTCGCCGCCTCACCGATCGACGTTGTTGTGTTCAAATAATAGGCCTATATCGTAAAATTTGTGGGACGGGAAGTCGGTGAATCGTGCGTTATTACCTGACCGAAAAAAATTCAGCTGCCTCTCAAACTGATCGCACCCAAGATCTGTCAGGGCCAGCCCCGAACAATTTGCTCACATATTTTACCTAAATCGGTTCACTTTCGGTCGAGTTATAGCCGAACGCGTGGACACCGTTTTTTTTGCCCCGTAAAGTATATATTTAAATGATTCGCCTGAAGCTATGCTTCGCTTCGGACGAATAATATTACTGTACTGTTGTGATATTGTCGTTTGTTAACATCAGTCATCACGGTGACTTCGGCACATTGTCATATATGTACATGTGTAAGTATAATTTAATATGAAATGCAAATTTAAAATGTCATTGATGCGTGGCGGGGATGATTAGCGGATTAGCCTATCTTTCACGGATGCGCATTGTACAGCGACAATGACGAGCAAAATTAATTAAAACGAAATGCCATCTCTAAAGGACGTCGTCGTTACTGATATGAATGTAAAAAAACTGCAGTTTATACACACTGTTAACGGCGACGGATCGAAAACCGCAAAAATCATAAAAAGGCAATGTTAACCACACTAACATAGCCTGAATG
>Ga0209363_1000365_pt1 | contig 16851 bp, 13 predicted proteins | sample WorMetexBAHAMAS3_FD_187385 | JGI IMG/M metagenome (GOLD analysis project Ga0209363, IMG submission 187385) | Marine gutless worms symbiont microbial communities from Max Planck institute for Marine Microbiology, Germany - Inanidrilus exumae... | ecosystem: Host-associated > Annelida > Digestive... | reverse complement strand
ATATATATATATATGCAGACAATTTTGTAAAGAAATGTTAAGCTATTTTTGAGAAATTGCATTTTTTACATTAAGTTAATCTTAAGTTTTGCGTAAGTTTATTCTAAGTTTTTCTTAAGATTTTCCTAAGTCACACTTTATCCTAAGTTTATCCTAAGATATTTTGTAAATTGGGCCCCAGATCTGCACACTGGCCAAAACAAGTTAGCTAGATAATTGCTTTTCGATAAACTGTTTTCTTAATGCTATATGCATAGTTAAAACAATTAAAATGGTTTAGTTCGGAGCTAAGTTTACACATTTGTTTGAGTTGTTATCTCTCCCGTGGGATACTAGTAAATGTCTACAGTTGTCACAATGAGTTATTGACATTGAAGAGCCAAAGTACAGAGCGCAACGTCTATTCCCTCGTGGGTCTGGTAATGGATGAAGATAGGATTAGGTCAGTGGGTGATTTTTACGTCGACTCTTCGACCTATTAAAGCCGGTCTCAAATGTCCATCTGTACGTCCCTCTGTCCACAAAATGTTTCTTCGATTTCAATGAAATTTGGCGTGTTGGTAGAGGTCGATGAGTGATGCATGATGGTATGCAGTATGAACCTATCCAAGGTCAAAGTCATGCATGAGCCCTTCAAAGTTGGAAATCCTTTCATTTTCAAAAGCTATTTCCTACGCCATTTACAATGGGAGCTGGCAACTGACCATTGATGCTTAAACTAGGGCACAATATCTAAATTTGATCGGGCCGGATTTTTTTATATTTATCCTAGTTTTTGTGTCACGTGACTTTGAAATTGGCAGAAACGTCGGTTGTGAAGAGTTGACCGGCAGTCCCGTACGGGGATAATTTATCTCTGGTTGATGTTAGTGGTTTGAGTTTACTTCAGTGGTCTGACAGTTGACACTCTTGGTTTGGGCATCTGGCTCACAGTAAGCTGTGCTATTTATCCCCAAAGATCCTATTTCAGTACAAGTGGGGGAGGAAAACTGATGGGGAACTGGCTGACTCGCGTTCACCCTGAAATATCCATTAAACAGAGTTGTTGGTGGTGATTACAATGTTCCTGTGATGTGTCTGTCTGTCTGTTTGTCTGTTCACAGCCACACGCATCGTCCAGTGCTGCGCCCGACAGCAATGCTCTTATTGACGAGGTTCCTGATTTCTTGACATCAGACGACAGTGATCCAGCATACGTGATAGCCGACTCCTTTCCTGCGGAGCCTGTCGCCACAAATGTATTTCTATTGTCGCTGATTTATTGCTCACTGTTGTGTTGATTTATTGCATTTTCCGTGTTTTAACAGCTAAATTGCAGGTTAGCTTGTATTTTCATTGTATATTTGCAGCAGTATGATGTTGAGCAAAGTCTGTGTTTTGCCCAGTTCAAATTAAATTCAGATTTTATTTGGTTCGTCAAAATCTGCCAACATTGTCATTTCTAGTTTTCAGTGGATCCTCATTTAGCAGTTACTGATCAGAGGCTTAATATTTGTTTATTGTCGAGTGTGAATATCCATCAGTGTTTTGTTTCAGTTTTCAGAACATCATCTGCGTTACTGTTCGTGCCAAGTATCTGATTTCACAGTGACTGAAATATTAGGAAAGAAATCGAGTTGATAAAACTGACAACTTTAAGTATTGTTTTTGTTAATAGCATTCGGTAATTTTATTTCATTCAATGTAATTTTCGACTTTAATGCAATTTTTGTCAAGTTCCACTGGGACATTTATAGTACAGTGGGTCTTCAGATGAACAGGAGATGTCCCGTGACGTCTTCTGCAGTAAGTTGATTGGCACATTTTACCACCCACTTCACTGGTTCAGACAGAGCAATTGGTCCACAGTGTGCTGCGTTTGTGAGTCCAGTGAATTACTTTTGAACTAAATAACCTCTAACCTGACCTAGATACCTGGCTCACCTTAACAGTTTAAGTAAGTAAGTAAGTAAATGGCTTATATATCGCCAAGGTCTTTAGAAGAATCAACTCACGTAGACGAAGATATTCTAGGCAAGATGGGCAGCCAAAAGGGCATGGGCCGACTGAAATTAGAATGTCTTTAGATGACGTCTGAAAGTCGGAAGTGGCTTAGTTTCACGAATACTGAATTCCAAACTCATGGAGCAGAAAACCGAAAAGCACGAGATCCAAATGTTACGTTGTGGCCGGGGACTAAGAGCTGATGAGAACTGGATGAGCGCAGAGACCTCTTGGGTTCATGATGTTGCAGGAGGTCAGAAAGATATGGCGGGCGATCAGTGTGCAAAGCTATGTAAGTTCAAAAAGTTGATGGTCACAGGAGGATTATGTTGCTAAAGTAGTCAGTATTGCCTCAAGTGATGGTTGTCTGGTTTACGTGGACAAAATTGTCCACACACAGTTACGCTTGAAGCTGTTATGGGTTTTTGGTGTCGTGTGACAATGTGGCTTTTTCTTGCCCAGTCATTACTTCCTATTCATGTTTATTGATTTAGTTTTCGACGCTGTTGGGTACAGGCTGTTAGAACTGATGAGATGGAACCGTTGGCGATACTGGATCGAAGCTATCCACCATCGCTTGAGGTGACCGACGTGTTTGATGACAGCAATGCAATTGAGTCGGTGTCACTGGAGGAAGTGTTGCAGACACCGCCTATCGATATCACCGCCATTAGCAGTCCATTTAGCGACACGATCACCACGACGACCGCTGCCACGGCCACGTCTAGTCCAATGCTTTCAACGACGGCGCTTGCTCTAACGGACTCAAAAAAGTAATGTTAACTACTATTCATAAATTTGTGAATGTGCGGAACTGCAATTTTTGTTATAGAGATGGAAATGTTTATTACTGGCATTGGAGAACCGACGTAAACAGGGTGTCTACAACTCCTGGAAATACTGGAAATCTCCTGGATTTTTGTTGATGCTCCTGGAAAAATTTATAATCAGCAGTGTAATTTTTGTACACTCCGGTGCCCAGTAATTGTCAGCTAAAACTGAAAACGTGGGAAGTGCTTGGGTAAACAGGATCATTATGATCTAAGGGGTTAGCAACCGGAGCTCATCATCACATGCTCATACGAAAACATTTCAGAATTCATACTTGTATGTGCATTGATATAGTGCAGCTTGCCATTTCATTGTACGTATAATTGTAATACTAAGGAGGCTCGATGAATGTAAAAAATCTACTGGAAATTTGTTAAATGTGTCCTGGAAATCTCCTGGAAATTTGTTAGGCTGGATTTGTAGACACCCTGGTAAAAGGAGATGTCCCTTCCGTCAAGAGTCCAGTGGAAACAGTCCGGCGTATATCTCAGACGTCGTACAGAGTCAGCGTTCAGCATCACACCGACCCGGACTACGCTCTGCTGACTCCAATGACTACGTCAAGCCTCGACTCAACACAAAGTTCAGAGAACGATCATTCTCGTACGCCGGACCACTAGCATGGAACCAACTACCGTCGTCCATACGCTCCGCTCATAATATTATGAACAGTTTTAAACGACTTTTAAAGACACATCTTTTCCGCATTAGCTTCGGCTAATCTGTTTATGTTTCTGTGTTGTATATGTCAGATGGTCTCTGTACCTATTGACTATTGTAATGCGCCGCTGGCCACTTTATTGTAATTAGCACACTATAAGTTTTTATATGATGATGATGATGATGAAGATGAAGACAGGATGAGGCCGGGATGCTGGTTGCAGTGAGTGCTTTGTGTTGTCTCCAGTGCTTTGACACTGGTGGCTGGGTAACGACCCATTATAAACATGTGCCACTTATCCACAGTGATCCTGAAAGCCGAGGCAGAACTGTCTAACCCAGTAAGTTCGGGGTCATGAGAGTAAATTGAGAGCCCACCAACTGCCTGCTGGGCTGAAAAGCAGATGCGAATTGAAAACTATAAATAAGTAATGTTCGTTCATTCGTTATTGTGGGCAGAGGTCCAGCAGTCCAGCCTACGCTGGACATTAGTGCTGAGACTTTGTAGTGGTAAAGTGTGCTAGCCTAGGGAGAGGAGGGAATTGGTAGGTGCGTGCCCGAAATCTGTCAGGGCGCATCACGCTCCACTGCACATGGCGCCCGAGTACGTTGACCACGGAGCTACACGGGCAGGTCATAAATAGGTAAATAAGTAACGGCCAGTCGAAAATTTTCTATCCAAACCTTTAACGCGGTCGGCTAAAATGTTGCTATAGTAGTTGATGCAGCCTTGAGTGATGGCTTTTGGTATATAATATACTGCAATATATTATACTGAACACTGATATAATCTGAATGTTATGCGTCACCGTCTTCTTCGAGCTCTTCGACTGTGTCTACCTGCCCTGATACTTCTCATGGTCATCTGAAGACCGACTGTTTCCAGAAGGACTCCCAATCCACATGTCACCTTACTTCTTGTGCCTCAGTATTCGGCTTCTGACCACTGTGCATCTTTGTTTATAAGGTATATTTACAGCCTTCCTGACTCCATTCGTTCTTCCGATATATTCAGCTCTTTTTGGGGCCACCTTAAAAGACTACTTTTCACAGCAGTTTTTAATCCCCCTTGCAGCAAACTCCGGCGCCTCCGATTCATTTACATAACTAATGATGTTCTTACTTACTTACGTACTCATTTGTTGATCGGTGTTGGTTGCCGTCGTACTGAGTTTGTCAGTTGATGTTATGCAGCGAGTTTGACCGATATGACCTCACTTCTCATCTCGACATGACCTACTCTCAACTCGCCGGTCTGCGAGAAATACTCACCGGGTCTCCGCCACAGATCAACATCGACCCAAACTTGATGCTTGAGGTGCGTCTATTATTAGCCGATGCTTCTGTTTCATGCGTTCATGCATCACGTTAGTCCTGTGTTTCTTTGATTTTCTTTCAAATTGTAGTAGGTTATCCCGGTACTGGAACTAACCTGAAAATCATGCTCTGCTGACTAAAAACTTCTTGATGTAAACATTGGTTACTGGTCCGAGAAATTCCAGCAAGTTGTCCAGGGGCCCGAAAAATGCAATTTCTCAAAAATAACTTAACATTTCTTTACAGAATTATCAGCATATATATGTATTAAGATTGCTTTAGTAAATTAAATGTAAAAATCTATGGAAACCTTAACTTTATAACTTAGGATAAACTTAGGAAAAACTGCGAAACTTAGGATTTGTCCTAAGATACTTTGTAAATCGGGCCGCAGATTGTTCGCAATGAATTGTAGTGAGACTTTAAAGATGTAGATGGACCTTTACTTCTGCCACTGCTGACTCTGACAGTGATGTTGTGTGTTTTTGCAGCTGTTTGGTTACCTAGACACAGGTGTTCCATCAGTGGTAATACGCCATTTTTATCTTGTTTTATCAGTTTTTTGGCTCTGTAAGTATTGATTATTTACTATGATGATCTGTGTCTATATTAGATGCTATAAAAGCTTAAGAGTATTGACTTACATAGATTGCATCATACACAAACTCACCAATAATGGTTGTCTTTCCTGTAATCCTGGGCTAGCCCGTTTCCTAAAATGTTTCTTTTGCTTTCGTTCTGAACATGCGGCTAATCTCGGGTTTATTCTCGGGACAGCCGACAACTTTACATGTTTTGTTTAAATTCATCCCAGCAAGTCCTTTGCCATTTATGTCGACTTCTGTGATATTAGTTCCAGTCAGCATAAGCTGAATGTTCCATGTGTCCAGACCCTTTCAGTATTATCTTTTTTAATTGCCAAGCGGGCTTATTTTAAACTGTTTTGTCAGCAGAAGTAAAGCCATGACTTTCTGATCATACTCATGTTTCCAACTCAGCCTCACTGCTACGCTTTCCCTTATTTACAGGCCAAAAAACCGACTTGCCAGTCAACCCACCCAGCCAATAATGTCAGTACACTGAATGGTCCAACACGTTTCCCAAACAGTTCGGTGTTATTACGTTGCTAGAAGAGTTGAAGTTAATTGCATATTAAAGTTAGTCTGAAATGTTGACAGTGTGTGGATGAGTCGTCCAAAGCACCTGACGATGACTCGGAGAACAACACGCAAACAAAGTCAGAATTAAGACCGTCGGTGATTGGTAAGAACTCATAATACTAGTAGAGCAACTGTAAGTAAGTAAACAAATACTACCTGCCTCCGTCTTAGTGAACACTTTCGAGATGAACATGGCCGGTTGTCCCATTTTCCTCCTACTTTTGTTCCAGAAGAGAACCTTTGAGGATAAATGGCACAGGAATTTTTATGGGCTGGACGTCCGTCCTGTCACTCAACCGACAGCATCCAATTACTGAAGAGAAAACAAAGCACTGACTCAACCAATGGCCAGGCCTCGTCCTTTCGTCGTCCACCGCTGGACTCCTGACGGAATGGGCACTGCCTGCTTCCATTAGAACACTCACTAGTGGTCCTAGTGGTGGCGTTGCTGCTTAGGCCACTCTAAAAATACCATGTGATGATGATGACTACCAGTAATAAGTAAGTAAATATAGATTGTTATCATGCATTACTTTAAACCTGCTTACTGCACTGTCACAAAACATCGGACGGAAAGGGAGAAATGGGGAGAATAAAGGGGAAGAGACGAGATGAACGGAAAATAGCGTGTACGGTGTAGTAGGAATTTTGTTCTGCTACGTGCCCATCACGATAAATTATTTTGTCCCGATCCCATCCCTTTAACACAATTTGTCACCGTCTCCACCCCATCAGTGGCCAATGGGCACAGTTTGGCACATTACAGATAGTGTTTAAGTATGTTTTTGAAATGTCGACATTGTGCATCCATACACACTATACAGTAAGAGCAAATTGTGTGCAATGCAGTTATGGAGTGATTTAGTTGTTACTGTTAAGCTAGAAGCTGTTGCTTCAAAACCGTTATTGTTACCGCAGAAGTTTTCAAATTCTATAAAATTCGTTGTGTAATTGTAAAACCTAATGCGCTATAACTAGACATCTACAGGATAACATAGAAATATATATATAGTGGTGTCCACACGTTATGGGGGTCCTGCGACTGGTCTGCTGAATCCACTGGTTGCTGCTGCTGCAGGGAATGAAGTTATTCAGTACATGCCGGCAGAAGACTTCAGCAGCCTGTATGATGTGAGTGATTTAATCTCATCATATCAGCCGACGTTTGATCCAGCCGGCGGAGATAACTTGCTTCTGGTGACGCCTGACAGTGCTGATGAAACTCTGCAGACTTTGTACGAAGCATCGCAGCCGGGCGCCCCAACGATACCGAACGGTCGACGAACCGCGGCGGACAAGACAATGGAAGATGTGGACTGACTTCACCGAAACTGCTTGGGTGCAGAATGATGGTTGCTGGGCAGTGTATTGTCTCTGGGACAGATGCAGGAGTTGCTGGTGGGAAATGGTCATTAGTTGGAGCTACAAACATATGACCATCATGAGCGCCAATAGGAAGGTCATGGGACAGTTTCCTCAGAAATTTAAATCAGTTGTTTTGTTTGAAATGGAGCAATAGAAAGTGAAACGTTGGTGATACAAAAGAAGAACAGCAGTTACACAAGATATCACATTGAACTGATAAATAGGTCTTGTGGTGGTTGGTTAGTTTCCACCCTGCTGTAGGCGCAGTGCAGTACATAGTGTGTTAGACAAAGCCGGCTCTCAGTCGGTTTTCAAACGCACTTAAAATCCTCGCATTTTCATTCATTCATTCATACTTAAATGAGCCTCCCCTATCCTTTCCCATTGTGGGTCGTCGCTGAACAAAAAAGGCAACAATATTGGGAGGTTACTGTATCGTTGGTATCCTTAACCCGGTGGAACAAACTCCACCCAAGACTTTGTCCCCTGTATAGCCTATTTTTGGGCTGAAAGGGGATGTTGATCTCCCAACCAATCAACTATCATCCAGAGTTGACGCCTACGGCAGAGTACATGGAACTAGTGATACTTGTTGATCGTTGTTTCGTAGTGGCCTGTTGGATTGGACATGGACACTTGACTACTTGTGCTAATACTGCTGCTCGATTGGGCGAATGCTGTTCAAGTGACTGTAGTGATTAACTTGTGCTTTATCCTTTTTTGCCAATATCATCGTTTTTTGTAACTTGCTGGTCAAACCATCTGATTTAATGTGATCTCTCAGAAGTTTATACATTTTTGCATCGTTTTGCGTGATTGCTTTGGCAAAATTGTCAATACTCTTTTATGAACTAGAAAACATAGGCAGTCATATCGACATGCAGACCCACGCCAGCAACAGCCGTAGTAGCAGCACGCATCACAAGGAACCATGGATGTGACGGCTTTCGTAACCGTGTGACCTTGACCTCTGGGTCAATGCATGCTGAGCGACTGCTATTGAGTATATGTGTACCACGTTTGGCGTTGACAGCTCAAGCCATTTTCCTTTTAGAGCGTGGACAGACACGACTGAACGCCCTACCCACGACAGTGGATATACAGCCGGTGTGGGTAAATAATGAAAGCATATACTCAGCTAATATTGCAATCCCTGATGCAGTAGTTCCTTGCATCTTTTTCAACATATCGTGGCATTTCAAGTATGTCCAGCTCAAAAGATGCATTGTAAATAATATGGGACATTGTCGAGTAAAACATCATATTATCTGTGATCACATTTGCCATGCAGGTTGTCCCTCGTGTGCTATACAGAATTAGGCATCAGTGCAGAGCTGACATAGTAACCAATTTGTACTGCACCTATATATATCCAGTAGCCACATTATAAATGCCTGTATGATGATGATGATTGGACCAATCCGGACAATGTTCGGAGTTACTTCAGGTCTGCCAATTTATGTGGTCCCAATTCCTTCTGAAACCTTTAAATTCCCCCTTGGGGAAATCCCACAGGTTGGGAACCCCTGTCCTAATTATACAGTGGTGCTTGCAGACCTAACAGGTGTTTGAATCATTATTATATTTGTATAATAAACCTCGTACTTTTATCTTTGGGACAGTAACTGGAGGTATTGTCATTTTGACCTTGTCACAATTTGAAGTATTTAATGTTAGGTATAGTTGGAAAAAATCTCAACCATCAGTCACTTTATTCTTGATTAATCTTTTTACGTTTGTTCCATGAAGGGTTTCATCTCATTATTAGTCAAAATAATGCATAAACGTGGCCATATATATGTAGCTAATTAATATGTTTGTGTTTGTTCTTTAACTGATGTGAACCTTCAAAATTGTTGTCAGCAAATAACATTTCATGACATGTCTGCTGAGTGGGATGTTAAACCTTAACTCCGTTATCAACAAGGACTAAAATACCAAGTCTCTCCATTGACACGAAAGTACAGGCTGTTTCAATATTAAGCTGCACATCACCAAGCAGGATAGTACATGTCAATATGTTCAATGCAATTCTGTCAGAATTTTTCGGCAGCCCGCGCAGCCACTGTCCGAAGTTTTCCATTAACTTTCGACGCAGGACTTCCTAAAAAGACACAAACACGCAGTCAACTGAATGAATAACTTTGCACATTACATTCTGCTAAATTCAAAATGTACCCGTGCACTATGTGCATTAGTATCATTGCAACAGAAACAACATACAGGGTTATTTTAATGACATTTAGAAACTAAATTTGACAGATGTTGTAATAGTTGATCAGAACACGAACGATTAACAACGTGAAGACCGTGTCGTCAGCTTACGAATGGCTGATAAGTAACGGCATCATGATGACATGGGGAGTATACAGCCGAACCTAAGCAGCAAGCATGGTAGTAACTTCTGACAGTCAGGAAGACAGACCAGTCTCCGTGATTTTCAACAGTAAGGCCAAACTTTGACATAGGTAGGCTGTTTTTCATGTCTCCTGGGTCCACATCAGCCTTCGACCGACATGGAAAGGGTGGCATACCACTGTCTAATCATGAGACAGATTCTTGTAAGCAATGAGTTACATGAGTCCACCAAAAACAGCAGCTGTTGCGAAAACCACAGAATATATCAATACTTTTAGAATGAGACTAGAAACGGGACCGTTTCATTTAGCCTGATAAACACCTGTATTAAGCTCCTGAGTTATGGCACTGCACACATCCATTTCGATTCACTGACCTGGCCGTTGGTTGTGGCCGCATGATTTGATGCAGCACAGATAATTACAGTATTTGTAGACTATATGGAAAGAAAGCTGTACCTAGAATTAGGTTGCAAATAGCTGTTCTAGCGACGCGGATGTTGTTGAAGGAACCGAGGATGTGTACTTTGCTGTGACAAAACACAAACTGCATTCACGTGCAATGAAGCAATTAATCACCCTGTATATCATCAGATATACAGGGTAGCCCAATAAATGGGCCACGGTGAGGATGATAAATATTTCACAAGGTGACATGTTTGTGACACAGGAACAAGATCATCATAATCATACGCATATTTATACAGTGCCATAACGCGGAAGCTTCAGAGGCACTAGATCTAACTTTACCTTTCCCGCAACTGTTGGTGCTGCTGCTGCTACAGCATACTACTATTACGAGACGACAAATGTCATGCATCCAAAACTACATTATGGAAAAAAATGCTGCTCACAGTTTAATTTTATAAAATACTAAAATTACATCTCTTTTCAATTTATAATAATTTCATTTGCAATATCCCAACTTCTAAACTTCAATACAACACCAAAGCAAAGCAACTTTTATTTATAAACACAAATATTATGTCCACAATAAATACGATCGTCACCTGTTGGCAAGAACTATTCGTGTCTGCGTGACGTTTTCTATGGTGAACTTGGTTTTGCCGTGGTGTCCAGCCAGTCGACCAATTGCCCGTGATAAATGATCACCTTTCAGTGGTTTGACTGTGGCACACAATACAGACTGCTCACAATAACCATAAAACGTTAGTTGCAGACTACCGTATTTCCTCTAATAAAAGCCGGGGTCAGACTTCATTTGTTCCAATAGAAGCCAGGTCTCTAATAGCAGCCGGGGGGAGATCTAAGGGCGAATAGACTGCCAGACTGGTAGAACGGCGGTATGGCCTACCGGATATTTCACTTTGCAGTAATAAATATAAAACCAAGAATCTTGGTGTTTTAAATACATGTTCATCAGTGAACCGGGTGGTTCTAATAGAAGCCAGGTCTCTAATATAAGCCGGGAGGTCTGACACAATTGTTCTAATAAAAGCCGGGGGCTTCTATTAGAGGAAATACGGTACAAAGTTGTATTACTCGTAAAGCTGATACTGACATTATTTACGGTCAAAATACTGCACTACAAACATTATTTCATGTTTGCATTCTAGCAACGCCCAATTACACTGGTTGTGGTTTGGTCTAATGCTAACAATGATGGTCAAATTAACAAACTTACGCTACGTTCAGCCCAGAAAGTGTTCAGATGGTGGGTATACCATTTTGATACAGTATGTAACTCGTCACTGAGGACAACTCATAATCTCCTACCCTCAGTGGATGGAAAATGAGCACTGGCTGGCCAAGGGACACGTGTGACAAGGGTATCCTGAAGGACAGTTTCAGTCAGCTGGCAAAGGACTCAGGGACAGCTCCAAGTTCAAAGGGCTCGGTTATAATCCACTGGTGGATTGGCTTGTACAGTGTGGCCAAAGGATTTGAGGCGTCCAGTAAGGATGATGCTGATAAAGGATGACAACAATGACACAGCAAACTGTTGTGACAGTCAGTGTTGCTAACCGTCAGTGATGTCGAACGACTCGAGGTACAAGTGATCCAAACGCAGCAATGCCAGTGCATCCTGACCATCAACGACAAACAAACAAACTAGTACCGCTCATCAATAATATGGTCTCCTGAAACATGCCGGGACACATTGCATGTTCTGTTTATCACATCGGTCTACAGTTGGGGTTAGGGTTGGCACTAAGGTGAGGTTTACGGTTAAGATTAAGACAGGACATTTGTATAGCAGCCTGTCACAAGTAGTACTCGTCTCTAAAGCGCTCAGAATGTCAACGACGGATCACACATTTTACCTGCCACCCACACGCTTATCCACGAATGGAACGAGCCATCCTGCCTTCGATCCCCAGCTGCAGCGCATCACCGCACTTTGGCCGGTACTCATTTTCTGCGCCACCGAGGATAGGAGGCTGAGTTCACATTAGGGTTAAGATTTTGGTTAGACGGTTTAGGATTAATCTGTATGTACTGCCTGTCCATGTATTAAGGAGACCCATCGAAATGTACAAATATGTTCTAAATAATCCATCTCTTCTAAAGTTACTGTTCCGTTCAACATCAACTTTTGCAGAACAAAACCAGCCCACATATCGAAGACTTTTTCCACTTTCCATACGTTATATGGCAGTACTGTACTGGTACTCATCAACTCCATGCAAAATGAGACTTTTTAAACAATTAGTAATAATTAGTTAATTACTAATAGCAATTACATAATTAATTAGCAATTAGTAATTAATATCTGTATGCTACCTCTTATTAACTCCAACAAAATTACCAAATATTAATAACTTTGGTACAAGGCATCACAAGTCTCCATATCTTTGCACTGGCCTGGGATATTTGATGAAGCAGTGCACCAGCTTAGATTATTATTTCCAACTATTTACAACCGTAAGTTATTTTTTTCACTTAATAAAAACGTAGGTCATCTTGAATAAGGAAAATCGATGAACAACAGATAGTGTACGTTTCATCAGCAATCTGTCATGTTGTTCGGTTTGTCTGGGGGAGCTCCTTCCTGGCTAAGAACAAATTAATGCAGTTGATAAAAGTAAGTAAAACATCATACAAAGGACATACCTCGACTTCAAAGCCAAGTGTAAAGGCTCGGACAAAGTCTGCAGCACGCTGTAAAGCCCCAATGTCGGTGGTCTCCTTACATGTCTACATCACAGCAAATGAATTAATGAATTGATATGCAACTAACTAGAGCATTTGCTGCTCCTGCCTACTATTACCATTATTAAAGGTTGTTTTTCCAGGTGAAACTGTGGGTCAGCCAGTTCTCCCTTTCGTCCTCCTCCTACTCCACGTGTACCGAAAACAACCTATGACGATTAGTGGGACAGTTTTTATGGGTGGATGTCCTTCCTGGAACCCAACCATCAGTGTGAAACCACTAAAGGTAACATAAATCATTAACCCTAGTCAGTATGAGTCGCCTGGCGTCATCCTATCTTCATCCACAAGTGCTCAACATGCAGACACATACAAGCACCACACAGAGCACACTACATGTGACATCTGTAGCAACAGGTTGCATCTATGCACTGTGTGCAGCGATGTGGCCTAAAAACGATCCAACTCAATCACACGGCTTTGTGACCAAACTTTGACTGTTAAAGTACCTTTATTTCAACATTTCGTGACTTCAGCTCAAAGCGCATTTGTAAATGAAGCTGCTCCACAATTGGTGTATAGATCGACAGCCATTTCTCTTTCAGCGGAGCATATCTGTGAGGTGGAACTGCAATTCGTCTTATTTCTGCCCGTGTACCCTACAAAAATCACAAATTCTACGTTAACAAAATAACTGACTGCAGTAAATAACAGACAGTTATTTGTAGATAATAACGAAAATAATAGAGTGAATACTGAATACTGACCATTTGCTAGCAACTGATGCTACATTACTGCACTCAGTAAGGATTATGCACTGATATGCATCAAAGAACAGTGTACCTAGACAGTAGGCTGTTAAGATGGCCATAGTGCTAAAGACTGTGGCATCAAATGATGGAATTACGCAGTACATAATACTTAAAATATCCATCAACAACAAGACCTGTAAAACTACAACACTGTGAACCTTCATAGGCTAAAGTGTTGGTGACTTCTCAGGAGTAGTAAACACAGTAATTTTGGGACGGTGTTATGTTAGGGTTAGTAAGGTTTAGCACGGTTTCACAGGGTTAGGGTTAGGATCAGAGTTAAGAGTTGGATAAGCATACCAGAATATGGATATGTATAAGATGATCCCAGACTTTTTAAAAAGACTTATTATTTTAACCTATGTATTAATTAGTTTTTAATCTGTTCGTGTATATTTTGGATACTTGTAATGCCTGGCCGGTCCAGTTGTGTAGGCTGAACACAGAAGACTTTAATATGTCCTTTTGACAACTGATGGGAAGAGCGGGTATAGGTGGCCTACACTGTATACACAGCGCCTCTGGAGTCTGGAGTCTTTGATATACGGGCGATATACAAGCTAGATTATTATTATTATTATTATTCACTGGTAACAATCAACATCACTAATGTAAACATATTCTAACTTTATTTCACTGCAAAGATAATGAATGGACATTTCAGACCCAAGACACTTTGGCACCAAGACATGTTGGCACTAGTGTCAAAGTGTCTGGACACTTCATACCTGAGAAATACGCAACAAGAAACTTCAGACCTTGGGTTTAACACGGATAAGACAGTTCAGCACTTCAGCAATGGATGTGGGCTTGTGGACAACTGATGGCCTAATCACCTATGCAACAGAATATTCACCCCTGAAATACCAGTTCACCTAGTCTTTCGGACACTTCGACACCGGTGTGACTAATAACTGCAAAGGTTTGATAATATCGATAGTAATGTGTCCACGGTTTAAATTATCTTCAACCGAATTGAGAGGTCATCATCATCATCAGCATCATCCTTCTTCAGTCATTTGTAGGCCACTGGCCAGTCGACTGATCTTGAACACCAATTCACAGAGTGGAAAACTTCAGGTTGATGCAGTGTATATCAAATCGGTGTTTGAAACAGTTAACTGATGGTGCAGACACAACGGAATCAGGTAGGGAGTTCCAGAAGTTAACTATACTGTAACTGAAGAAGTTCTGCCGCACAGATGTCCTACATTTCTTTAGTTTAAAAGTAGGTCAGTGACAGGTGCAGTTCAGCACACAGCACCTAGCAAGCATTCGTTCGTGCAGTTCGGCGAACTGCACGTACAAAGTTTTTGTTTTTTTTTCTGTCTTTCATGTAGCTAGTTAAGTTAGACCCAAAACCGACAACAACGGAGTTGTATTCGACTATAACAGGGTTAGATTTAGTAGTAGTCGAATCCGGACATTACAGGCCCACTACACTAGTGTCCCGGGTCCAAATGGTCTTGAGTTCAAAGTGTCAGTAAGCTGTAATAAACGGAAACTTTACATTCAGTATCAAACTTGCATTAGAACCTAGAGTCATCATCGACATTTAACGAAGATAACCACATGGTACACCTTTAACTTGTCTCCGGAAATAGGCGGTAAATGAGGTCTTTTTATCTCTGTATCACTTGTATCCATTAAACTCGAAGCTTGTTTGCGTTTTCTTGACTGTCTTGACACTATTAGAAACTCTTCGTCTGTTTTATTTTGTGGCATTTCGACATTTTCGACAACTTCCGAAGAATCCATGACGAACAAAATGTAAACATGCATAGATAAGTTAAGTTCAAAAGAGAAAAAGGATGTGACACCCATGTGTTTAGGCGTGGGAAACCCGACGGGCAGGTTGACTTATCAACATTCAGACGTGTTGTATTAATGACTTACCAGTTACCACAGTGGACCCAAAGTAGTATTCTTTTAAGTTCTATTGTTTGCTGATGATAATAAGATATTTCGGAGGATACTTGAGGAAAATGACGAGATTTTATCACCGCAAGATGTGGATAGTTTGGTATCATGGACCAAGAAATTGTGTTGAAGTTTAATGTGGAAAAATACAAGGTGATGAGAGTAGCACATACTGGTCAGTATAATTATTAGTTGGATGGGGTCAAGTTATAGGAAACAGAGCATGAACGTGATTTGGGAGTTGAGGTCTCCAACAGTCTGAAACCTTCATTGCAATGTTCAAAGGCAGCAACAACAGCTATGCAGGTGCTTGGAATCAGTTAAAAGGAATTTTGTGATGAATGATGACGACGATTTTCGTCTGTTATTCAATGGTTATTCCACACCTGGAATACTGTGTCCCGGTTTGGTCGCCATATATTTAAAGAAAGACAAAGTAAAGCTACGAAACTGGTAAAAGGGCTTTAAAACAAATCGTATCCAGAAAGATTGACACTGTTACATACGACATCGCTAGCGAAAAGAAGAAAGAGACGATTTGATCCAAGTTTTTCGTATATTGAACGGGATTGATAATGTAGAAAGGGAACATTTATCGAATTGGATGATAGTGGCGGCTACAGTCTAAGGGGTAATAGAATAAAATTAAAAGTTCAGAGAGGTCGTTTGCAGCTGAGACAAGGTTGCTTCAGTCACAGGATTGTCAAGATATGGAACATGTTGCCAGCATCAGTTCGTCAACCGTCAGGACATTTACGAAGAGATTGGACGACTGGAGCATAGATATGAAGTTCTAAGCGTGACCGGCTTACTTGTACTTACTTGTACTTACTTGTACTTGTACTTGTAGATGTCGGGCATAGAAGCCGTAGCTTTATCGTGCCCCACTCTCCATCTTGTCGAAACGATTTTTAAAGGCGTTGACAGATGGCGCTTCAACGACGTGGGCTGGCAGTTGATTCCAGGGACCCACCACGCGTTAACTGAAAAAGTTTCGTCGTACTTACAGATGACTGCGCTGTGTGGCTAATTTGTAGCAGTGTCCTCGCAGGTTGTAACCGGTGTCACTGAAGTCAAAAAAGTCCTCCTTCTTTACTTCTCCTAGTAAAATACGCTGATGACACCTACCTTATAATCCCTGGTACAAATTCCTCACTCATCCCCGATGAACTCAACAACATCACTCAGTGGGCTAGCGCTAATAGCCTTAAATTAAACTCAAATAAGTCCTATGAAATGATAGTTCACCACTCCAGCAAGAAACTCACGGACGTACCTCCACCACTTGATAATATCACTAGAACCCACGAACTCACAGTACTTGGTGTCACT
>Ga0209363_1000364_pt1 | contig 16870 bp, 12 predicted proteins | sample WorMetexBAHAMAS3_FD_187385 | JGI IMG/M metagenome (GOLD analysis project Ga0209363, IMG submission 187385) | Marine gutless worms symbiont microbial communities from Max Planck institute for Marine Microbiology, Germany - Inanidrilus exumae... | ecosystem: Host-associated > Annelida > Digestive... | reverse complement strand
TTAAAACACTCGGTCCAAATGGAATTTGGATTCGTGATGAAATAATTGACAAAAGTGCGGTGTGCATATGGTGTGTACTTTGTGCAAAACACCGCGAACGTCTATGTTCGTTTCGCAACTTCAGCGACGCCTTCGTCAGCGGCATTACTGGCTCTGCTCTCAAACGTGATGCACTGCCATTTACAATGGGAGCTGGCAAATGACCACTGATTCTTAAACTACAGCACAATGTATGAATTTGTTCCGGCCGGATTTTTGATAATTGCCCTAGTCTGCCCTACCGGAAGTCGACAGTCAGTCCCCGTACGGAACTAATTTTATAATATGTAAACAACCGATAACAGTTATCACTGTCCCACCTACACAGAGTGTAGGGGAGGACCTGACTAGTAACGGTTGCTGGCGTCTGTCGTCGTCGTCGTTTGTAACACTCGTATATGCAACGTAACTTACCCATTTTAACTTTAGATTTGGCTTGTGTCTTGCATGGCAGGAGGTTCTTGGCTACTACGAGATATTGCGTGCTGAATTTCCGAATGCACGGCTGCAAGCTTCACGCCTTGATGATTTCTTTGACGCTGCACAAGTGCTTCATTCCAAACTGCCAGTTGTGACGTCTGAGTTGGGTGACACTTGGATCCAGGGAGTTGCATCAGATCCACGCAAGTGTGCAGAATATAGAGCAGTGTCCAGAGTCATGCGCGACTGTCTTGCGGCTGGTATGAAACTCCATATTAGCTTGTATTAGTGCATATAAAATAAAACGACCAATACTGGTCGACATTTGTTTAGCTTATTGATTTGTAGCCTGAATGAGTTGATTAACTGTGAATTGTGTCTTATGTACAGGAACTTGTTTATTAAGTGATCAGCGTGTTAGGAATTCAAGTCGGTTTCTGATAAAACTGCCGGAGCATACGTGGGGTTTACCAGCTGAGCCTGACCTCTTGCACTGGTCAAACAAGCAGTTTCACAAACGGAGAGACGGTATGATGTCCTGTCAATAACTAGTCTTTATTATCATGTTTTAGTTTATGTAACATACTTCTGTTAGTTTCGGTTTCTGCTTCACCTGTTTAGTTTTTCGGAATCACTTCACATTACGTTGCATCTCCGGATCTCCCAGGAGTGAAATTGGTGATTTGTGGAGCATGTGGATTTGGATAATATATGTCACTGATGATTTAAATGATGACCTGTTACGTTCTGCTAACATGTCACTCATTGTTTGTCTATTAGAAATGTACTCCATTGCAACAACAACAACTGGAAAGCGGGGCAGAATCCAACATATAGCCCGCCCAGCATACACATTGTGCGACTGCATTTCTTACTTACCTACAGACCTCTGAACTATAAATAGTTATTTATCTATTTATAGTTCAGTGCTACGGACTAGCTATGCTACTGCCACTCAGCGACTGACCTTTAACCAACACGGTGCATGTATTAGCCTCCCTGCAGTCACCACCCATGCAAATGAGTCATAACCATAAGATCTCTGATTACTGGACCAGAGTTCACCAAATGTTTAGCCATCAGAATTTTTGATTGACGTTGTTAAGCAACAATTCGCACTGCGATCTGTCCACCCATTGTCGAATAAGAGGGATGACATTAAAAGAAGAAAGTAACACAATGAAAACATATGACATTAGATGCATGACAAAGCCCAGCATGAGCCCGTTCGGCATTGTCATTCTAGACTAGACTGTAAGCTTGTGCCACTACATAACGCCTGCCAAAGTTTGCCTGCTGTCTGTTATATAACGTCCATGCGGTAAGGCTAGCAGTGTCTCCAAAAACGAAAATTTAGGGGGTGGGCAAAACCTCGCCGACCGTTCTCAGCCGTTTTTGGACCAAAGTTCACCAAATGTTGGGCATGTAGGGGAGTCTCTGTAGATTGACGAGTTTTTTTCGATTGTGGATATCATGTTCCATTGCAGAGGATATGTTCGGTCATAGTACAAGGTTTGTCAAAAAAAAGCATTTTTGCCCCAAGCCCGTTCGAGGTAAATGCCTGGGGAGTTCGGACCAAATTTTTTAAAAGCAGTAAATAGCAGTCATAACTGAATGTGTTTCCAAGTTTGGTTGAGATCCGTTCAGTGACCTTAGAGATTGGGCATCAAAAACAGAAAGAAAGAATAAACCACAGGAGTTAAATATAAGCCCTTCGGCATCGCAGCCATGTGGGCTAATTAGCCCAATCGTGGCATCACGATGCCGCCAGGCTAATAAATGACAAGTACACCTGTCTTCGGGGATAGCCGTACGTATATCCACACATGCCGATCCTACGTCCTCGCGCCGCGTGATATTCCATGAATGGCACATCTCTAGCGTGAATTTTATGTTGTCGCTTGTCTATGCTAATGTTTACATTGGGGTGGGTGTGCACTGCACACTCGCCGATTTGTTTGATTTTGGGCTTCTGGAGAGCAAAGTTCCCAAAATGGGAGATTCTGTGCCCAAGACACCGATGAACCACCATGCCAAAATTTGACGCCGCTAGCTTTATCCTCGCCGGAGAAATCCGTAATGGTACAAAATTACAAGCAAACAGTAACCGGTATATCCACACTTTCCTATCGGCATATGTTGATGAATATTCTAACTTGTAATACGCATTTTGTCACGGAAATCTCGAACTGAAAGCGCAGCAGCTGCCAGGTGGACAGATGGATTGTGTCAGTGAGTAGCCATTTGTTACAACTCCACTATGTGCCGTTGATTATGCACTGTCTTAAAAAAGTGTCCCACCTTTGATTTGCTATAACGTCCACATACATCTGCAGATTGTGATAATTTGTGACAAACTAAGTAATCACATGATGTTTTATTTTTCCACTAGAGCTGTTAACGGTTACCTGGTCCTAAATGGCGGACCTGTCACAATTACTGCAGTAATTTTTCCCGTTACCTCACACAAATCTGTATCTAGTGCAACCAGCAGAATAATCTGACAGCCGGGGTGTGCGGCGCTGCTACACGTCTGCGTGTCACTCAGCAGCTCCACGTCACCTGGGCCCTAGCTGCAGATGGGCTGGCTGCACCCAGAAACAGACCACATGCTGTAACTGCTCTTTGTTGTATAGTTTAGTCACGGGTATTTTGCTAAGGTTGCACCATTTCACTCTGTTATTGAACTACATGTATTTCATAATTTTGAATTCTTGTTTTTAAATGTTATTAAGTAGAAGTTTAAAGTCATTATTTGAATGTTTTAATGCATTGCACGCACAATACCACGTTTTTTGTCATCTGATGACTGCCTTCATAGACTATTGTTTATTCTGAGCTACTCGGTTTTTGTTTTTAGTTTTTACTAGTTTTTTCGTTTCTGTGCTGTGCGCTAGATTAAACTGGCCGTCTCTTCAGATTTTGAGCACACGTAGTTTACCGTATCGCATCATATCGTTTTGTGTCATCACTGTGACATTGCTAGTGTCACTGATATCAATCAAGCCCAAGCCACTCTGCCAGTATGCCAAAGTACACCAGACCAGCGGTTAACTGGTGAACCGGTCGTTTTATGCACGTTTAACTGGTCACAATAAGTGGGCGATCTTAACAACTTTGTTTCCCATCTCACCTAGCTAGTGCTTGTGCACTTCCTGGAAAACATGGAAACAAAAATTACATCTTGTCACTCAAATGCTGTAAAAACAAACGCTGCTTAGTTTTACAAACTTATTAACTAGCAACTTGTATTCACGCTGCTGTATGTCTCCTCAAATCTTGTAATAATAAGGTCAGCTCTTGGCTCTTGGGGGACATACGGTAGCTCTGGAGGAAGGAAGTTGAGAATTTTGTGCTGCAACAGTTTGATTGTGTTGCATGCACAATGTGCCAGTATGCTGAAAGACTTCTAATTGTCATCCAAGACATTGGCTAACGTTGTTGAGATAGTAAGATTTCCCCGTAACACACAAAAATTGCGTTACTGACTTTCACTCCAGGCTTGAAGAACAACTCCCATTTTTTCACACAGTGATTAACATTGTTACAGACTTAGCACACACTGATTGTATGCATAAGAAACATGTTTGGTAATGATCATGTTTGGTGCATACAGTCAATTATTTTGCAAACAAAGGGTGGTTCAGCTGTGAAGAGTTGATATTTTTAATGTGTTTTGTGTTTGTTTGCCAGCATACAGCGTTTAAGTGATAATATGCCATGTCCCGTGTCATCAGGTAGTTAAGAGACGTGGGAGAATGAAGTACTTTTTGATTGCTGACTTCCTCAGTCATATTTTTGCCAAAAATTATCAAAATCGGTTGCAGTTACAGGGATTCAGAGGTGGGATGTTTTTTGAGATGCAGTGTGGTTATGCTGCATGTTCAAATGTATGTGTGGATGGTGCAAAAAAAACCAAGGCATTGTCCTCTGATGCTGCTGCTGCTGCTGCTACCATATTAAGCCATTATACGGGTCAACATGTGTTAGCCAGCTTTCACTGGAGTATTTAGTTGGAGCAGAGTTTTACTTCTGGCATGCCGTTGCTGACAACAAGTAGCATTTGGATTAGGGAGATGATGCTAGAGTTTTACATTCACCGTCTCTGCACCATCGTGTCCCTGAGTGAAGGCAAGAGTGAAGTGGCTCGTTTTGATTCAGAATTTTTGTGCCACTTACGGTAGTCATGTATTTATTGGCGTGCACATTTCACAAGTTGGTTTACTTTTAGTGTCATCACTTGTTTCACGAATGATTGTGTCCGTGACCTCGGCGTTTTACTGGATAGCTCATTGAGCATGCATCAGCACATCACCAGAGTGACATCAACCTGTTTTTTATCTCCGACGGCTCGGCAAGCTCAGACATACTCGACATCGAAACCCAGAAGCGACTTGTCTGTGCTCTAGTATTAACTTTTGTAGACTACTGTAACTCTGTGCTCGCCGGTTTATCAGACTCCGCACTAGCACCGTAACAGCAAGTACTCCATGCAGTGGCGCGGTTTGTCCTTGACCTGCGACCACGAGATTATGTCACAGCCGTACTTTAGTCACTTCATTGGCTGCCGGTGCGCCAGCGCTTCACGTACACGTTGTGCATATTGATGCATGGTGTAGCCTTTTATTACGTGCCGGCATAATATCTACGGGACGCCGTCGTGCCACTTTTGATACAGCCGAAGTGCATCTGCGGTCGGCGGACATGGGACAATGCGACATGCCACGGGTGTCATCTTTGGCTGGTTCAAGAGCATTGTCTGTCGCCAGTCGACAAGCCTGGAATCAACTCCCTGCATCTCTTCGTCACATGAACTGTGTCGCAACTTTCAAGCGTCGTCTCAAAACTATACTATTTATGGCGGCGTATTGTGTGGTTGATAATTAACAGCTGCTAACTTAATATGTAACTGCTAACCATTATGTAGCACCACTTCATTTTTTTACATATTTAATAAGCTTAATTAACTTTTTACATGTATATCACCGCTGTCTAATATTGTAAGGGGTGCTATACAAGTACCTCATTGTGATTATGATTATGCCTATACAGTTACAGAAATTTTTCACGTAACATTTGTCTGGCTAAATGACGCGATGTCTCGTACTTATGAGTTTGAATGTTACTGCCGTTGCAGTTGATCCAAATTTCACATTTGTGGCCAAATCGTGGCAGGAACAAAGACGCTATACACATGTTGCTATTGAGGCACTTGACAATCATCCGGTAGTTGCAAACATAACGGACGAACTTGTTAAAATATCTCCGCAGTGGCCTGACCTTAAGGGTGAGTAATAATAATAATAATAATAATAATATACACATTTGTATAGCGCCATATGGTCAGAGGCGCTGAAATTGATGATAGTGTTGATTTGGTGACAATGTCGAAACAAACCAGCTATTTACTGTCTCTAATACATGGTTTTTTGGAGCCACGTGAATTAGTCCTCCCCCAAATGCCACCTGATTGATTCAGCCATTTTCGCACAGCTCATCTGTGATCATCACAACACACGACAGAGACCAATTCACATGCAACGTTTGTAGAAATAGGCTGCATCTGTTGCACGGTATGCAGGCGACGTGACCTAAAAAAAACTATGCAAACTTACGCTACTATTAATTGAACCTTTGGCTTTTATGAAAAGGCCTAGCTGAAATATATATTTGAGGCTTGTAATTTTGCTTCATGTGGGCTTGGGCAGTCCTCCCTTCCCTTTTATCCCTTCACTTCCCTGCCTTCATTAAACTCCAACTAACTAACTAGCCTGTAGTCTTAGTAGTTTATCAGAATGTAGACAATACAGTTGTGATACTTTGACTACTTTCTTTTCCTGGTAGTGGTGTAAAGTATTGCAATCAGCGTGTCTGTCTGTCTGTCCACTCCCATATCTCAAAAACCACGCGTTTAGATTTTACCAAATTTTCTATACATGTTACCCGTGTCTGCGGGCTTTGTCCTCCTCTGATGGCGGTGCAGTATAAGTTATTTGCTTATGGGTGTGTGGATGACATCACGTTTTCACATAGTGGAGTAAATGGATCAGAATAAAAGATGACACGTATTTTGTCCAGTTCACCATTTGGTAGACTGGGGCGAAGTATATCGTTACTGTCTGTGAACGCATTTTGTTGGTTTTTTCTCTGTATGTACATGCAGCCTTGCAGACATACATGCCATGTGTTTTATCATTGCTGTTCGTCAGTGTCATGTTATAGTTTGCTTCTTGTAGACGAATGATTGTCGCTGAGAACGTTTATGTTCCGTTAGTGACGTGTCCTGACAGTGATCTCCTTGTACGAGTAACTCGAGATCTGTGTCCTTGTGTAGGTTATAGAGAAGTTGCCGACAAACTCCAGGTGTTCTCGTGTAGTAACAGCAGCGTGAAACAGCTGCAGTTTGGCGCTGATGGATCAATTGTTGAACTCAACACCACTGTAGGCTGCTCTCGTTGTTGATAGGTTTTGTTGCAAGTTTGTTATTTTTGTTTAAATAGCTTATTACCGTCATCATGCGCAAAGTGCAGTGCAAGTGTTTCAGTTAATCGGCGCGAGTATGAGGTTTTTCTTCACGAGCGACACATTGCACCGATTGGGGTGAAATGATGTGCAGAGTCGACCTTTGGCCTACTCCTCCATGCCAAATTTTACCCCCTTTGTGCAGGGATGGGGGCGTGTGGTCTAACAACTGACAATTTTATGCAATTTCGTAATATAAACACCTTACTTGAGCGTATCCCTTGGGCATTTTGATGAAATTTTCTGGGTTTGTGGTGGGGCGAAAAAACTTGATGTTTTTAGGTCCGTCACAAAATGACAAAGTTTGTGAACTCCATTTCGCCATGCAGGTGTTGAATTCTAGAAAAGGTTTTGTATTGTCGTAGTTGTTCACCCATCTCTATGGCGCCACAACAGAATGTTGAAGTTGAAATTGGTAAAATTTGGAATTTTTCTGCCCCTTAAGGGCGACACAGTGAACTGATCAAGATGAAATTTTACATGTGAATGTAGTGCGTGGGTATACTCTTGCATGCCGAATTTGGCCCAGATTGGCCAAGGTTTGTGGGTACAGAAGCCCCAAAAAATCCAAAGTCGATGGTTAGGTTGTGAATGGTTATATAAGATTTGAATTTTTTGCCTCGGAGACATGAGGCAATGCACTAGGTGAATTTAAATTTTGTACGAAAAAGCACACTTGATATTTACTTATTTGCGAAAAATATGATCGTAATTGCTTTAAGGATGTGGTGCAGTGCCCCCAGAATGTATCATTTTAGTGGTTTGCATAAGAAACAGACCATCTTATTTATGTAGCTGATGTGCACGAAATCACGGGACTCTGCAGAATGACGTCACTCATGACGCTTATTGACATATTGTGCAATTTTGATGTAAAACAGGTAAAAATGCGAATAATTTTCAAATAGCATGTATTTTGCACGTGCTACCTGGGTTACAGCAACTGGTCCTAGGGGTCGCTGCTTACGGTTTTTAGTTTGGATCTATTGTCATTACTGTTTTACTGGAGTCACTATATTTGACTTGATAAAATATTGTTATGACTTACTGCGATGTTACCATTTGTTATGTTGTTAATCAGTCTCTCTGCTTTTGTTATACAGACGGGTTGGTCGTGCACAGATCACTGTCATCTTGGCTATTTTGTGTATATGAGCTTCAACGAAACTGATTACAGTAGCTTCGGCAAGGTTTATAACTACAACAGTTTTAGTGCTGGCTTCCACAAAGGCAATCTGACAGCAAATGCTCACCCTGAAAGCAAGACATGGTCAACGTCGATGGTTCATCTGTACCGCAGTAAAGGTGCGATTAGAGCAAGTGTGTCGAGTTTGTAGTATGAAAATGAAACTGATAGCGATAGAAGTTCTGATTAGGGCTTTTTTGACTTGCTTTTTGTACCACATTGTGTAATAGTTAGCATCAACATTGCTAATGTAGATGAATGCATGTATGTATGTATGTTTCAATGCAGTAAAAACTTTACATTAGTTAACATAAACAGATTTACGGAAGGACAAGGAGCTCGTTTATCATAGAGAGACCACACAATGTGCTAACTTACTCAATCTGTTGAAATCCTGTCAACTGCTCCACAACTGTATGAAAATCGCATTTGAAAAGGCTTGCAATATGTGAATAACCGAGAAGGTCACTCAAGGTAATTGAAAATGGTGCAGTTTGATAGGGCATATATAATGATACACCTGTGCACTGGTTTGCTAGCATGATATTTGTTGTCATCGCATGCCCATCTGTATGTCTGTCCATTCGGGGGTGGAGGGGAAGGTCTGGTACCATGGGCGGGATGTCCCCCGGATGCTTCTTTTTAGTTTTACCTAAGAGAAGCATTCCAAAGCCAGACCAAGACAGAAAAAGATCTTATGCAACGAGAGTCGTTAGGCACTGATATGTTATAGGAACTGATGAACAGCAATTACATGAGGTATCACATTGAACTGATAAATAGGTCTTGTGGTCATTGGTTAGTTTACACCTAGTTTTAGGCGCTAGCGTAATAACTTAAATGAGCCTTCCCTATCCTTTCCCATTTTGGGTCGGCGCCGAACAAAAAGGCAACGAGGTCGGGACGTTACTGTACCGTTGCCGTCCGTTACCAGGCGGAACTAAATCTTCACCAAAGAAGTTGTCTTTGATATAATCTATTTTTGTGCTGAAAGGAGACATTTAATCTCCCAACCAACCAACCATGTTTGTTCTTCATCACAAGCGGGAATTTTACCAAACCGGCTAAACATAGGATCAGGCATGTAGCCCAGGCATTCTTTTATTGTGCGAAAGATCTGTACAAAATTCCGATGTGATCACCCCCAACAGGGGCGCTAAATGTAGGTGGGGTAAGTAAAATGGTATTTTTCGACCAGTCGAGAAGTCTCCGGTTCAGACGTCTTACCACCAAAAATTTGTGTTTATCTGCCACGGTGGTCCATATCCAAGACGGTGCACTGGTGGAGGAATATGCGGTGTCATCAACAACTTTGGTGGTAGTTGAAGTTTGTTGATCACATTTACGGTCCAGTTGACATGTATGTTTCACAGAGCATCACATGCTCGCTGTGCAATAGTTGAGCCTACTGCAATGATGCATTTACAAAACTATGCAGGTAAGCGACTACAACGTGGTAGTTGCTGAAAGTGCTTCTCAGGCTGACATGGGATCTGTGTGCATTATTTGAACAACAGTAGGACAACATTTCAACTGACACAGAGCGTTGCATGGGTCTCTCGGCGACAGTGGAGCCTTTTGTTTTTTAGGTCGACTCTTCAGAGTTGACCTAATAAAGCCAGTCTCAAATGTCCGCGTACATACGTACGTCCGTTTAGAAAAGTTTCTTCGATTTCAGTGAAATTTGGCATGTAGGTAGAAGTCGACGAGTGATGAACGACGGTATGCAGTACGACCCGATCCAAGGTCAAGGTTACGAGCCCTTCAAAGTTCGAAATCCAGCCATTTTAAACAGCTATCTCCTCCACCATTTCAAATGGGATCTGGCAACTGACCACTGATTCCTAAACTAGGGCACAATATCTAAATTTGATCGGGACGGATTTTTGATACTTGGCCTAGTTTTTATGTCACATGACTTTGAATTTGGCAGAAATGTCAGTTGCGAAGAGTCGACCGTCAGTCCCGTACGGGGCTAATTTATTTTAAATAGTGGTGTGTAGTAATAACGTTTTTATCTTGTACCATTTCTGAGATATTACCGCTTTTACACTGTACGTGACTGCCTGTAATATTAAAAAGTCATTCAGCTTTGATACGACAGTTGAAATTACAAGCCATAGAGTTTTTTATTCATACGTAAACATACCATAGTTAATGCATGCTAAATTTCCGGAGAACACCGTTAACAACAAACGTGAAGATGTAAATACAGAATCTCATGTTTGAGACAGTAGTCAATCACAGTGAATTACAACCCATTATACCACTCCAGACACTATGGCAGACGTAGGACTAAATGTAGGTCCTGAAATAATTGAAGATAATGCAGTTCAGTCGATAGTTTATTCACCTTATGTTATTGTTTGGTATATTTTTATCAAGAACACTCGTGTGACTTTTACGTGAACGTACGAATGACTGATTATCGAGCCGTTGTCTCATATGGTGCTCCTGCAACTATTTGGATAAGGTACACTGTGCGACCAGCTGGAGCTACTGAAAATGGTATCAATATTTGCTGATTTTTGTTTTAACTGAACCTGTTGAATTTTGTAGACTTGTGAACTTGCATAGTGAAACTGTTTTGCATGATAAGATGGAAATGCGTTTAGAGTTTTTATGTTGTGAGTACTATTTGCTAATGAATGTTATTGATAAGATATGGTTCTGTTACATCCCATTTCTATTGTAACTGTACTTTCATGTATAGATTAGATGCTTGCCATCATCCATGGGCCTACTTTACCAAATATGTGATGCCTGAAAATTAGTTTTTTTACTGTTTTTGATTATTTTCAGTGTTCAGGCGAGTTTGATGTTTGGATTTTAATGCTATATGGAATAGCTCTGGTTGTAGTTATGCATTATGAAATTTTCAAAGTCACTTTTTTGTTGTAAGAATTCTAACAATATATTTGTTTATGTTGATTGTTATGTTATTGTTTTCAGTGCATTATGACAGACAGTAAAATTCCTGATCTAGCTATTTCCAAACGTTTATGCGTAAAACGTAGTCGTTTCATTGCTTTGACACTGTCACTTGGGTAATGCAAAGGACAATGGCCTCAAAAAAACCATTTATGCCACTTTTCCCCCAAAGGTTCTTTTCCGTAACAAATGGAGTAAGAATGGAAAGGCAACTGGCTTACCTAGATTCACATGAGAAACAGCCGATAAGATGCAGGTAGGTATGTGGACAACTGGTTCCTTGGCCTCATGCATATTCAACAAAGAAAGTAGGCTGGGCTCCTTAGATGAAGGTCAGCAGTTGTATTATGTGATCGTTTTTTTGTTACTTTGAATATAACGAAATGCGTCAGTGAAGATCATATTGTTGTCATCACTGATACGTTTGTAGCGCTTGGATTACAAATAAAGCCAAGATAAGTGATGCACTGCAAAGTAAAAAGTTCAAAACAATATTAAGAAGATAGTTTTTTGGTCGATTTCTCGACAGTCGACCTAATAAAGCCCGTCTCAAATGTTCGTTCGTCCATACGTGTGTACGTTCGTATGTACGTACGTCCACAACAAGTTTCTTCGATTTTAATGAAATTTGGCGTGTAGGTAGAGCTCGGTGAGTGATGCACGACGGTATGTAGTATGACCTGATCTAAGGTCAAGGTCACGGGCCCTTCAAATTTGAAAATCCGGCCATTGTCATAAGCTATCTCCTCCGCCATTTACTATGGGAGCTGGCAACTGACCACTGGTCCTTAAACTAGGGCACAATATCTAAGTTTGATAGGGCCGGATTTTTGATATTTGGTTTAGTTTTTGTGTCATGTGACTTTGAAGTTGGCAGAAATGTCAGTTGTGAAGAGTCGACCATCTGTTCTGTATAGGGATAATTTATTTTAAAATGTAGTTTAAAAGTGGTAAGACCGGGCACAGCTTTCCGTTTCAGTTTGTCCATTCCATCTCATGTGGCAGATGCGGCGTATGAATGCATGCTTACAGATTTAGTTTGACATCTTGGTACTATATACAGGGTGTGCCAGTAAAAAACAATCCCTTACTAAAAATTCCATAGCATATTTTTTACTAAATTTTTAGTTTTTACATAGGCGGATTCTGGCTATATGTGCAGCTTGGCTTGATTTAAAAATTACAACTTTTTGAACTTTAAAAGTACATTTTTAATATTGAACTAGTAGCATACAATTTTATTGGCATTTATTAATGTTTTTATGATGGGTAAACGGAGTAATGAAGACAAAATACCTATTCGGACCCTTTATGAACACGAGAACGTTGCAGACGTTGAGGACCATCAGTGAGACAGACCTGTGGATCAGTTCACTGATATGCCCTGCAGCTTTGCTGTTGTCGACACAAGTTTCGTGGTGATGTTTTTGTATAAATAAAAATCATGTTATTTGATTGTATTAAAACATAAAAGACAAAGTCCTTTCCGGGCGTTTAGAGTGGCGCTGAACTCCGTTTCTGTAGCCAGATTACACCTTATTGTGCCAGACAATGGACACATAGCTAATGGATGTGTCCATTTATGCCCCAGCTTTTACTAGTACTCATTGTCCTTACCCATGAAGGGATGGCAGGCTGAGTATGCCTGGGCGGCTGGTTACATACCCGAGATGGTTGGCCTAACTGAAGACATTCAACTATCCCATTACAAACTGGGCCCGATGTAGAGTAACTTCATCGATTGAGATCAGTTTGCTACTACTAAAATAAACCATTGCACCATATAGTTCACTGAATGTGTTTAAATACTGTTAGGTGACTGTTATTGGAATAAGAACATTTAGAAGGCAGTGTGAGTGGTTACTGTGACATGATTGTATCGTCATTTACTTCATGCTATTTATATTGCAATATTTGCACGTAGGTATCGACATTGATTTCCAGATGTTCTATAAGACTTCAACACGTCTGCCTGAGGCTTTGTTGTATGTTTTCCGTCCCCAGTATTCGAGATCTTGGCAGATATCAAAGCTTGGTCATCTTGTTGATCCTATGAACGTTCTGCTGAACGGCAGTCAGTACCAGCATGGTGTGTATCTTACTGACTTCACATTAATTTCACCAGTACTAATTCTGTCTGGATGTGAAGTGAAATAACTTACAGTTTTGTCACACAACAACGTGTCAGAACTGTGCCAAGTGTGATATTGTTATATTTGTCCATCTCTTTGTCCATCAGACACTGATATTGTGATGAAATGGCCGGCTGTGAAGTTAACATAGATCTATAATGGCAAACATCACTTTGGTAGGACTCCTTGTAGAACAGTAAACACGCCCTTACCAGCAAAGTCATGTGGTGAATCGATGCACGATGTCACACATGAGATTAAGTGCTATACTGCTATTGCTAAAGTTGCCATTTATGCCATGTTACAGTCGCATTAGCATAGAGTTATGATTTTTCATATGATTTTGCTGGTAAATTCCACTATGTTTAGTGATATGATGTTTTTTCAATTTATGACAGCAGCTGTCTGCGATATTGGCCTTTACAGGAAGTAGTGTTCTTGCATACTGCCTTATTCATAATGACGTTTGCATGTCTCGGCCAAATTTGATGCAAATTTCTTGAACCATTGCTTAGATTTATTCACATTCAAAAACATAGGCGCTGTCCTTTTTGGATTTTAAATAAGTTAAAAATTTAATCTGCTTATGAGGCTCAAAGTGGGCCTGAGCGTCGTCCTTCCACATTTTATTAAGATAGCTTGAACTTTTGCACAGAAGTGATGGTTTTTAAATTTTTTAATGGTGGCCATCCACCGTCTTAGATTTGCTTTGCACCTGCTTGAGGCTGCCCACAAAGAATACTTGGTGGTTACTGCACAGTTTCGTTGGAATCGTCAGTGTAGTTTTGAAGATATGCGAGTTTCAATGTTATGGGCTTTAAAATTGTCTATCCACGCCAGTTTTTGATCGTGTTTGAGGTAAAATTTGGGAAAATGGAAACCTTTTGCAGTTTTATTCCTCTAGATGCACAATGGTACATTCCATCAAACAAAAAATGTAAAAATTGTTTTACGATTTTGTCTTGGGATTTGAGCAGAAATTTGGGTGAGAAAGTAGACAAGAAGCTCAGCTACCACAGAGGGACCGTGCAATGTGCTATGTTAGTAAATTTGTGCCATCTTTCACGAGATATGGGAGCTATAAAGGTTTAAAACAGCAAAAGTGACCTTCAAGGTCATTCAAGAGCATTGGCAATGGTGCCATTTGATAGGTCACATACGATTTCCTATTAGTCTTCTATTGCAACTGTGTCTGTAACTTGCACCATATCCGAGATACTATCACTTATTTCCCAAAAATTAAACAATTCACGTGACTCTGAACACATCCCTTTTGGGAGTAATATATCATGATTGCACTCGTACTCATCTGTGTCAATCAGTACACGCAACCTAGCTTTGCCAATTACCAATACTTATTAAATTTAAATATTTATAATGTAGTTTTACCTTAAAGGTGCAATATGACCTAAATTGTGTTGAAAGCGCCGTTAAACTCTAACCAACCAACCTTCGCCAATTACAAATATATGGTTGGGGCAGAATTTGAAAAACTGGTCACGTGACTCTGACCATGCCCTTTAAAGGGGTGGTTTGTCACTGTAAGCTACGATTTGATACAATCTACCTGCGTGCAAAATTTGACAATTCTAGCTTCAGCTGTTCCAGAGATATCATCAGGGGTGTCAAGATTTAAAGTGGGTCACGGGACCCTGATCACGCCTCTTTTAAGGGTGATTTTTCACCCTTATGCTTGGACTTGACATAGCCTACCTGTGTGTCAAATTTGACCACTCTAGCTTCAGCCGTTCTGGGGATATGGTTGGTGCCCATCAAAATTTAAATGGTTTACATGTCCTGACCACACCACTTTCAGGGATAGTTTGCCATCAGTGGGCTAGCACTTGCTACGATCAATCTATCTACCAAATTTGAAGTCACTATCCCTACCCACTATGAAAATGCGAAGGGCGTTATAAAAAGGCGAAAATGGTGTGGTTTGGGGTAGTTAAGGGTCACTCAAGGTCACTGTAAATAGTGCCATTTGATAGTGTGCATACAAGTTTCTCTTAGTGTTCCATGGTAACTATATCTCTATCTTGCACTGTTTTTGAGATAAAGCGAGATGTTGGTTGAAAATCGCCAATTTGAACCTAGCCCACCTCTACTTGTTGCCCCCATAGGGACTAGGGAGTGACACCATTGGACTTTCGCCGAGATTTTTGGCACCAGAAAACTAAGAATCCCTGTGCTATTGTATGGTGTTGTTTGCGTGATCCTACATTTAGCCGTTTTGGTGCAGTGCCAGCTTGTGACAGACGGACGGACAGACAGACGGACACACGATGACAGCATATACCACGCTAACATATCGTCGTGCGGTACGAAAACTAAAAACCACTTGAGAGTATATGCCAGGGCGCCCCCACTCTGGTGATCGCTTTGAATTTTGACATGTTGGTTGCTATCGCCAATATAATCACCTGCTTAAATTTTTGCGTCAGTCTGTTTGAGGATTTCGGAATGCGCTCTATCAAATGATGCTATTTCCGGTGACCTTGGATGAAAACCCCAACCACCCCATTTTTGATATTTTGTATTGTTTGTCATATCTTCATGGTGGGTAGAGAATAGAGATAGAGACTTCAGATTTATTAGATAGGTTGATCATAGCAAGTGCTAGCCCACATGGTAAACCATCCCTGAAAGGGGCGTGGTCAGGTCACGTGAACCACTAAATGTTTGTGGGCACCAACCATATCTCTGGAACAGCAGAAGCTACAGTAGTCAAATTTTGTACACAGGTAGGCTATATCATGTCCGACCATATGGAGGACAAATCAACCCTTAAAAGGAGCATGGTCAAGGTTATGTGACCCATTTTAAATTTTGGAACCCCCAATGATATCTCTGAAACGGCTTAAGCTAGAGTCATCAAATTTTATACACAGGTAGACTGTATCATATACTAGATTTCCGATGACAAACCAAACCGTCCCTAAAAGGGGCGTGGTCAGGGTCACGTGACCCATTGTCAATTTCAACACCGGCAATCATATCTCTGGAACGTCTGAAGTGAGAGTCACCAATTTTTTTGTGCGGATAGAATATATCAAGTGCTAGCCTTGGGATGACAGATTAACCCCCAATGACCTGATTAGGTTCATTTGACCCGTTTTTTAAAGTTTGCCCCAGTCATATATTTGGAATTGGTGAAGCTAAGCACTTCAAATTTTGCGTGCTATTTATACTCAGGAGTACTAGTGCATGAATGATATATTACCCCTGAAACTCCCATACGTTGTTAAACATAGCACGAATTTACTAACATAGTGCATCATGTGGTCCCTCTATAGTAGCTGAGCTTCTTGTTTAAACTGCTATAACGGTTTTGTGTCGTAGAGTGTAGGATTAGGAACCCCATCTAGGATGACCTTTGCTGCAAGACCGAAATCTAAATAGTGTTAAATAGTAACATTTGGTCTCAAAAATGATCATAAGAACGTAGTTTTACAGTTAATGTTGTTGTGTTTGCTGTTTGCAGTGGTTGATGATTATGGAATCGTGTTTGACGGTGGTAACAAGGAGCGCCATAGCAGTGTGAGACGCCTGTCTCGACTTCGTTCACCTGATGTTCCCATAGCATGTCCACTTGTTGATGACGAGCTTCCCCATGTCTTTCCAGCTCCACTACATCCAC
>Ga0209363_1000363_pt1 | contig 16884 bp, 17 predicted proteins | sample WorMetexBAHAMAS3_FD_187385 | JGI IMG/M metagenome (GOLD analysis project Ga0209363, IMG submission 187385) | Marine gutless worms symbiont microbial communities from Max Planck institute for Marine Microbiology, Germany - Inanidrilus exumae... | ecosystem: Host-associated > Annelida > Digestive... | reverse complement strand
AGGGCCAATTGCTTTCGGTCTTGGCCGTATCGGAATGCCATATCGTTCTCCTTGATTTTACAACCTATATATCACCTATCGATACGGTTATTCAGTAGTAATTGGTACATAATTATGACACAGTCTGCTTGACCCGGAATCCAGGTTTTTTTAATAAGCAAAGTTTCTGGATGCCGGATCAGATCCGGCATGACGGAAGAGATATTTTTATCCTTCCAATAAACGAAAAAAGTTGAATGTCCCGTTTAGATAAAAGAACGTGAGATCGCCGATGCCACTGTCCAAAAACATGCACTTGACCCCTTGGCCCCTTGAATCCTTGGATCCTTTCTAAATAGCCATGCGCGAATTCCTTCGAAAATACTGGTTCATGGTGGGGCTGGTCATTGTCGCCGGCGCGGCGTTGGCCGATGTCACCGGCAAAACGGTGGCCGTAGGACAATGGCTCAAGGCCAATGGCGGGCCGGATGTCGTCATCATCTCGATCTTTTTCCTGTCCGGTTTGGCTCTGGAGCCAAAACAGATCCGCGCAGGGCTTGGCGATTTCAAGGGGACCCTGGCATCGCTGTCCATCATATTTATAGCCTCCCCTCTGTTAGCCGCTGTCTACAGATTTCTCCCGATTGAGACCGGCATCCTCATCGGACTCTTTCTCGTCGCATCCATGCCCACGACGTTGAGTAGCGGAGTGGTCATGACCGGGGCCGCAGGCGGCAATATGGCCCATGCATTGCTGATTACCATTTGCGCCAATTCACTGGCCGTATTCACGATTCCTTTGGCCCTGGAGCTTCTGCTGCCAATGGCGGGCTCCAGTCAGGAGATTGAAATCGACAGTCTCGCGATCATGATAAAGATCGCTACCCGCGTGCTGGTCCCCCTCACAGCGGGTCTGCTGGTACGAAGCCATTTGCCTATGGTTACAGCGAAAATGTTGAAACGGGCGAATATCGCAAACCAATCCCTGATCCTGTCCATGGTGTGGATGGCCATGTGCCACAGCCGGGGGGCCGTGCTCGACGGCGCGGGCGCCATTGTGCCTGTGGCGGTTGTGGCCTTTACCTTTCATCTTGGGTTGGTGCTGGTAGGACTGGCGCTGACAAAAACGATGAGGATAGGCCTCGGCCGACGGGAGAGTGTGATCTTTATGGGCGGGCAAAAGACGTTGCCTTTGTCGATCATTCTTCAGGTGATCCTGTTTCCCCAGTACGGTCTGGCCCTTGTGTTTTGCGTGCTGCACCATATCATCCACCTGATTATGGATGCTTATTTGGTTCAGCGACTCAAACCCTGAATTGCATGAAATCTTTTTTCCGATCTACTCTTTTCTTGGATGCAGTTTTATCATGACTTCATCAACGTTTTCCGCCCCTATAGAAAATCGCTTTTTCGAGGACTACAAAGCCGGTTCGGTTCACGAATTCGGCTCCCTTACGGTAGAAGAGAAAGACATCATCGCTTTTGCGAAACGATTCGATCCCCAAGTATTTCACACCGACCCGGAAGCGGCCAAAGACACCATTTATGGTGGATTGATTGCGAGCGGATGGCACACCTCCGGAATGATGATGCGGCTTTATTCGGACCATTATCTGTCTAAGAATGCGAGTTTAGGGTCTCCCGGGGTCGACGAGCTGCGGTGGCTCAATCCTGTGCGGGCCGGCGATCGGCTTTCCATCCGCGTAACCATCAGAGAGACCAGACGATCCACCTCCAAGCCGGATCGCGGCATTGTGCATTCCTTCATTGAGGTATTTAACCAGGACCGCCAGGTGGTCATGAGCATGAAGGCGGTGAATTTTCTGCTGTGTCGGCCGTGAGCGTGGTTGCAGTGAGCTCGAAGAATCTGTCGAACCAATAGGATGTGTCGTAACCCGTGCTACCGATGAGATATGCCCTTTTTGTGTCATTCCTGCGTAGGCAAGAATCCAGAAGACATTAATATTTTTGGATTCCGGATCTCATCCCGCCTCGCGCGACTCGTCCGGGATGACGGGGTTTGGTAATTTCGAAAGAGCCTACTTCCACGGAATGAAAGGTGTTAGAGTTTATCGGGAAACACGATCAGCTTTGGGAGGCACCCATGAAAGTATTTCAAATCCAGGATGACTGGTCCATGGATCATTTGGCCATAGCCGAGCGGGATCAACCGGAGCCCGGGCCCGGCGAAGTATTGTTGCGGATCAAAGCGGCGTCCCTCAATTACCGGGATCTCGTTGTGCCCATGAGGGGATACGGATCCTTTACAGGAACCCTGCCGTTAATTCCGATCTCGGACGGCGTCGGCGAAGTGGTTCAGACCGGCGCCGGTGTCACCCGTGTAACAGCGGGCGATCGGGTCTGCCCTATGTTCATGCAGAAATGGATTGCCGGAGAGCCCAGCCTGACCCGGATTACGTCGACCCTAGGCGGACCGATCGATGGTGTGATGCAGGAGTACATGGTCGTCAGTGAAGATGGCGTGGCAAAAGTCCCCAGCTATTTGTCGGATGATGAGGCGGCGACATTGCCCTGCGCCGCACTGACAGCCTGGAGTGCGTTGGTTACCGAAGGGGCCGTGAAAGCAGGGGACCGGGTCCTGGTCCAGGGTACCGGGGGTGTGTCCTTATTCGCGCTGCAGTTTGCCAAAATAATAGGCGCCTTTGTCATCATCACATCGAGCAGTGATGAAAAACTTGAACGTGCGGTCGCGCTGGGTGCCGACGAAGTCATCAACTACAATACCACTCCGGAGTGGGGCAAGGCGGCGAAAAAATTCACCAGAGGTGACGGCGTCGACCATATCGTCGAGGTGGGTGGAGAGAAAACATTGCCCCAATCCCTGAGAGCGATTCGACCCGGCGGGACCGTCAGCATGATCGGCGTGCTTTCGGGTGCGAGCATGGGCGTAAGTCTCGGGCTGATTGTTACTCGAAAGGCTCGCCTGCAGGGGATTACGGTTGGACACCGGGATAGTTTTGAAGCCATGACCCGGGCGATAGATCAGCATCAGTTAAAGCCTGTGATCGATCGGGTATTTGCGTTCGAAGAGCTCAAGGAAGCTATGGAGTATCTTCGAGCAGGGAAACATTTCGGAAAAATATGCATCCGGTTTTGATTGTTATCGATACTGGAATCAGATTTGAAAGGCACTTATAGTATGGCAATTAAAGACTACCCCATCATCTTCGGTAGATATTCTCCACCCAATCCTTGAACCATCTCGGCTTTTGGAAAAGGACCATGATCAAGATCATCGCCGTGATCGGTATTGGAATAGCCGTGTCGATGAGGGCGAGCAGGGCTAAATATATCAGGACTTGGGTTTTGGTCGACATATTCAGGCCCTCCTTAGCATGATTTGCATTCGCCCATCTTGACGAAAGAAGTGGAAAGGGCGGGCTCGGCCCGCCCAGAGTTTTACCTGCATGTGGCGGGTACTACTTTCCCGCCCCTTTCTTCGTACACCTGTACGAGACTCACACCACCACCGGCACCAACACCGCGGGTTCCACTCTGTGCTGCCCATTTATAGGCATAGACGAACTTCAACCCGTCAATACAAAGCGTTGTCACCCCTGCCTGCCTGTTTTGCTCTGAACCTCCAAGATCCAGACTATCTTTGACGACAATTCCGGCCGATGCGAGAGTTGCCGTGGCCAGAAGAATGACCAGCACGAACGATATTGTTTTCATACAGTACTCCTTTCTTGGGTAAATCCCCGTATAACCGCTATTTCTGTAAAATTACCGGATCAGGAAGGTAACTTCCGCTCTGCACCTGTTCCCAGAACGTCTTCTCATCCTCCATCCATTTTGATCCGAACTTTTTATTGAAGAAACCGCCCAGGCGCTGAAACGTCTTTTTTCACTGCCGCCATGTTCCAGGGACAACACGTCTTCGAGAAAATCGGGGATGTCCATCATCTTTTCCTTGAGAGGAGGATTCTGATAAATGACTGCTTCGATGGGGGTTCATTGTATTCCGGTTGCTGATAATCACAACTTTGCCGTGCTGGACTATCCCGGATATTGCACCAAAAAGTATGGCGAGTTTTCCTATAATATGTTAAAATTCAGTTGCTTACGCTGAATAACAAAGGAAATTTCGCCATATCACCTTGTAACACGACTCCGATTGAATTCTCAAGTTGTAAAGGCCGAAAAGTCAAGGGTCCATTCAGCGGCGGAGACATCACCTCCGACGGCGGCGTTGTGCTGCTGAGCCAGATGGACAGAAAATTAAAACCTACCCAGCGCTATGCCCAGGTGATCACAGGTCCGCGAGTCAAAAGGCGTTGTGAACACAGCACGCTGACCCTGTTGCGGCAACGAATCTATAGCCTGTGCCTGGGCTACGAAGATCTAAACGATCACGACACGATGAGAAGAGATATCGGCTTTCAAACCGCTGTTGTCCGTGATCGGGATCTTGCCAGCGCTTAGACGCTGTGCCGATTTGGAACCAAACCTGCCGCTTTTAATGGCACAAACCAATCACTTGATGCTTGAAAAGCACAATCACATGATAGAATGGCACTGATTTACTCTGAAATTACGTTGTCTCTGATTTTGGTACAATAAGCGGGTTAGCTGCAGGCGGTAGAGTTTTGGGCGTAACCGTTCAAGCACTAAAAGACAAGGAAGTGTTCCATCGGGGGTTGACGGAACTGCACGTCTTGCCCACAATGCATGAGAGGAAAAATTTCATGATCCAGCTTGCCGATGGTTTCGTCGCATTGCCGGGTGGGATTGGCACATTTGAAGAGAAGACTACATCCCCGTATACGCACCTCCGGGGATTTTCGGAAAACCACAGCATATTGTGTCGGCCTGTTTTGATACAGATTTCAGGATAATATATTGTAGCTCTCTCCCGGCTAGGGCTTGCGATTATCGAGCGCTGTTGGCAATGGTGTGTGGAGCGGGCGCCGGGCCCTGACGATCGGGCACTGGAGCGCATTGTCAACGGCCAGAAATTTTGGTACCTGTTATCGGGGCACACATATCGAGATACTGGAGAAACAGCATGCCTAAAAGCAAGAAACCATCTCCATTTGAAAAGGAAAACGCGGAAAGCCTGGTGAGACAGGTCATAGATGCCTGCACCGATTGTGATTGCTGCCGGTATATTATGGACACCAGCTGCCTTTTTTTCCCCGAGATATACAAACTGTGGGATCGGGAAAAAGAAACCGGGGAACAGATTACTCCAAAGGAACTGCGGCAACTTGTGGATCTGTGCAACTTCTGCGCATTGTGTCCATGCCCCGATATCCGTGGTGACATTATCACCGCCAAAACCCTTTTCATAGACAGGGACGGCCTGGATCCTTACATCCGAACCCTCGAAGATGTCGAACGAGTGGGGAAGTTGTGCGGTGCCCTGCCTGGGCTTACCAATTTTTTCCTCCAAGGTAAACACACCGGCAGCTTTATTAAAAAGTCTGCAGGGATCAATCCCAAACGGAAACTTCCGGTGTTCCCGAAGGAGAACTTTCCGGCATGGGCCAAACGACGGAAGCTGAATCAGGAAGCCCCTGCCGAAAATGAGCGGAAAGTCGCCTATTTCGCCGGCTGTACCGCCCGGTATTTATTTCCGGATGTGCCCAAAGCCGCCATCGAGGTGTTTAAAAGAAACAATATTCCGGTTTATTATCCGGAGCAGAATTGCTGCGGTATGCCGAGTATGCTGGAAGGCGACCGGAAACTGACATTGGCGTTTGCCGAGCGTACGGTCTCGCACCTGGCAGAGGTTGTGGAAGACGGGTATGACATTGTCTGCTCTTGCCCCACTTGCGGCTATATGCTGAAAAACGCCGTTATGGAGGGTGCATATTACTCAAAAGAATACCAGGATCTTGTGGGCGGCGACGAGCGGCATATGAAAATTCCGGAGAAAAGGCCGCCCAAATCTGGCAATAGTGACGAGATTCGCATGCCCGCTGAGCTTAAGGCCACATTTGGTGAGCACCATATGACGCGGGAGACGGTGGCGGTGGAAACTGCATCAGACGGCTCTGAGGAAGAGATACAGCTTAGTGTCCTCGACAAATCCATCTATGGCAAGATCTTAAAAGACGACGGATATTTTTCCGATATAGACCCCCTGAAACGGATCAAGGTCGCTGAAAACACCTATGATCTCGGGGAGTATCTACTGGATCTGCACCACAGTGGCGAATTGATCACCAAACTTGGACCGGTCCCCGGGGAGGCGGTCTATTACCCTCCCTGCCACCTGCGGGAGCAGGGTATCGGTATGCCCTATCTGGAGCTACTGGCCTTAATTCCCGATATGTCGATGAAAACATTTCAAAGCACCTTCTTCTGCTGTGGTATTGCCGGAATCATGGGTTTTAAAAAGGATTTCCATAATGCCTCAATACAGATGGGCAGCCGATTGATGGCAACATTAAAGCGGCTGGACCCCGATCATCTGGTTACCGATTGCTTGAGCTGCCGACTGCAGTTCAACCAGATGAGCGCCTATCCTGTTCAGCATCCCATTGAAATCCTAAATAAAGCCTACATTAATGGTAAAAACACGGAGAAATAATTAGCCCGAGCATTGGTGCGCCGGTAAAACCGGCGGAACGTAGTGAATGTAAGTTTCATACGATGAAGATTTAGCGAATCACATCGACCCCGAACGCTAGAGACAAATTAAAAATTTTGCTGTGACTGTCGTCTCGCCATTGACGTTGACACCTCCCCTTCATTTCCATACACTGGGTTCGTTGTACCTGCAAACCGCTATTTTCAATTATTTGCACCGGTTGTTCCCATGAATAAGTCCATTCATTTGTTACACCTTATCGATAGAGAGAAATTGGAAAAAATTCTATCTATTTTTACCGAAGTCACCGGCGTGGCCTCCATCATCACCGAGGTGGACGGCCGTCCGATTACGAAACCCCATAATTTTAGGGAACTGTGTTTAAAATATAGTCGCGCAACTGAGAAAGGCCGGGCCAAATGTTATGACAGCGACAGCTATGGGGGCCGTGAAACAGCAAGGCGGAAAGAATGTCTGATATATGAATGCTTGAACGCAGGATTACTTGACTGCGGGGCGCCCATCATCGTGGAAGGGTACCATCTGGCCAACATCCTATGCGGTCAGGTACTGGAAAAACCGATCAGCAAAGAACAGGCCATCCGGCGCGCACGGTCTATTGATATTGAAGACATCGACGGTTATCTGGACGCATTGGCTAAAATACCCATAATGAGCCGAGAGCGACTGCGCGCGATTGTCAATCTTATGGAGATGATTACCCAAACGATTAGTGAACTGGCACTACAGAAATATTTGCTGCAAATAAACTCCCGGCGCTATTTAAACAAACTGATCAACAGCGTCACCGACTGCATCATTGCCACCGATGCCGACAAGGCGATTTCGATGATCAATGAGAGCGGCGCGGCCATGTTCGGCCGTGAGTCCAACAGCCTTATCGGACAGTCTATCACGACCCTGTTGGCCAACAACGGAACGGAAAAAACCGTATTCGAAACAATGCATTTTAAGATGCAACGCAGCATCCGTTCCGAAGTGATGGCCGTTACAGCTGATAAAAAGACATTTCCCGTACACGTGTCTTTGTCCGAACTCAGTACGAATGACGAAGAGGAAGCCGGGTAGGTGGCCGTTATGCGCGACATCACTGAGGAAAAGCAGATGGAGCGCATGAAAGAGGACCTGATCGGCATGCTGACCCATGATATGCAAAACCCGACGCTATCCATTCAAAAAGCCGTTGAACTCCTTTTAAACAGTTCCCTGGGCGATCTGAACCTACACCAGATGGAAGTTTTGAACCTGATTTTAGGCACTAGCCGACAACTATTGGGAATGGTAACGGACTTTCTGGATATTTACCGCAATGAAAATGGACAATTTCTGCTTCACAAACTCACCTTTGATATGAATCAATTGTTTGAGGAAGGGATTAATCAGGGCATCTTTTTTGCCACTGAAAAGCAGATTTCAATCCGGTCAGATGCCCCTTCCAGCCCGATCGTCGTAAACGGAGATCGCAATCGTCTCATACGGGTGTTCGTTAACCTGATGGATAACGCCATCAAGTTCAGTCCCATGGGAGATATCATTAAGGTCTCTGCGCGTTTACTAAATGGTCATGACGAATCAAAGGTGGCGGCTGTCGATGCCTTGCCGAGCACATATCGACTTCAGGCAGGACAGCATTATTTAATGGCGTCGATAACCGACAATGGCCTTGGCATAAAGGCCAAATACCACCAACGTATATTTAAAAAATTCTTTTCGGCCAAAAAGAAAATGGACCGCGGCCGCAAGGGCTTGGGACTAGGGCTGTCATTTTGCAAATTGGTGGTTGAAGCGCACGGAGGAGCCATATGGGTCAATTCACCCGTTAACTACTCCGCGCAGCAACAAAACAGAGGCTCCCGCTTCTCTTTTATCATACCGGTGGGCGCCGTTCATGAAAGTCATTGAGCCCAGACCCAAAAGGAGGGTGCATGCCATGCAACCGCGCACACCAATTACGGTGTTTCTTGCCGATGATCATCCTCTGCTGCGCACCGGTCTGAGGCTGAGCCTGGATCCGGAGTCGGATATCGAGGTGATCGGTGAAGCCGACGATGGTTTCAGCGCCGTTGAAATGATAAAGGCTCAACAGCCGGACGTTTCGCTGATAGACGTGGATATGCCCGGTCTTTCGGGTATCGGGGTCATCCGCTTGCTGCGCAAATCCTATCCGCGGATGAAACTCATTGTGCTATCCACTTATCGAGATGATCAATATATCCAGGCGGCCATGGCTGCCGGTTCGGACGGCTATGTGTTGAAGTGCGTGGCGATTGACGAGCTGGTCAACATCATAAAATCCTTTTGTTTGGGACAGCCGAAATTATCCCCCTATTTGGTGAATTTGACATGCGATCTGAACAACACTGGAATAAAAGCCGCGGCAGGGCAGACTGACCCCTTGTCGGTTAGAGAAAGGGAGGTAATTGAGTGCATTGCCGATGGCAAAGGCAACAAAGAAATTGCTACGACGCTCTGCATTAGTGTTGAAACCGTGAAAAGCCATGTGAAAAATATATTCAAAAAGCTCAAGGTTAAAAATCGCATGGAAGCCGTCAGTGTGGCGCGCAAATACAAACTGGTTGTTTGATGTTTGGCTTTGATTGCGGCCATCGGTGTTACCTCTTGTCGCGTTTAATCCTTTCCTTTCTTCACTCCACATCCCCCTAAATTCCCCCTTATGAGGGAGTCGTTTTCCTCCTTTCGCGGGATTGATATTCTTTTCAGGACTTGATTTGTTAAAGCTACTCGCATTTGCTGTGACACTTGGCAAACATGAACCACTCTGCAGATTCGGCCCCATTTAGTCGCACCATGATACGAAACATGAAATGGGTTGAATCCTACTCTCACGCTGCCACGCTATCCAACGCGGGTGTCATTTTTGGATAACTAATACAGTGCCTCTGATTCAAACGGACGAATCCAGGAAGGGCCTGAACCTTTATCTTAGGCCCTTCCCCACAATAGTGGACACACCGAACAGCAACACTCACAGCGGAACGCCATTGCTCAGAAGCGATCCGGCAGCTCATACTGAATGATGAAGCCGGCAAACCTGTCGGCTTGGAACGGTATAGAAACATTCAGATCGTCGACAATGCCTCCTGGCACAAGAAGAATTCCTGAACCGGCACGGCTGGCAGCGGATGTTTTGCCCCATATTCATCAGATCTGAATCCCATAGAACGCATTTGGCTGAACATGAGCGTCCAATTGTTCAATAACCATCTCCGTAAAAACGAAAAACCATCGGTATCGTGTTTGGACCGGGCTAATTTAGAAGTTATTCATAATCCTCTCGTGACTCAAAAAACACGGCAATTGGAATGTCAATCAGATAAACACCCTAACCAGAAACCAGTAAATCATTTAATGGGAGGACAGTGATATGGCACCTTTGGGACTCGGTGACTGGAGCTTGAATACCTTTTTGATCTGTTTTGCAGGGGGGATTCTCGGCACAACCCTTGGCGGTCTGTTTGCCTTTATTATCTGCGGACTCATGGTTCTGCTTGGCTGCTTATCGGTGCTGAGCGGTGGTTCGGAGTTTCTCCTGCTAAATGTCGGTTTGGGCCCGATATTCGGGCCCCATGTGGGAGGATTTGCTTCCGGGGTTGCGGCGGTTTCCTATTCCATCGCGGTTAAAAACAATCTGGCCAACCCAGCCTTGGGGTTGGGCGCCAAAGACATCCTCTCTCCGCTATCTGACACGTCTTGGGATGTATATTTAGTGGGCGGCGCCTTTGCCGTGTTTGGCCATGTGGTGTTTAATGTATTGGTAAAAATCCCGGTGATCAACAAATTCGATTGCATCGCATTGACAGTGGTGATCAGCGCGATGGTTGCCCGCTTGATCTTTCATAAAGGGGAGCCGCCCTGGGGCAGAAAGGAATCCATCAAGGAATGCGGCTACTTGGGCTATGCGTGCCAATGGATTCCCTGGATGAATGTTCCCTCACGACAGATTGTTTTCGGTTTTGGCGTGGGGATATTTTCAGCCTCCCTGGCCATGTGGTCCAAAGGAATCCTCGATCCCATGGTCGCGGAAAAAACCGTTTCCGGACTGGCGGGCTTTATCGTGCCGCTCATCTTTTCATGGTCCATTGCGGCCGTTAGTTTGATAGCGCTCGAGCTGGGTACGTTATCAACCGAGCTTCAGGGAGAGATCCAAAAGGTACCCGTGTGGCATTGCCAGTCGATTCTGGCAGCGCTGGCCTTCCTGCACTTCGGATCTATTCTCCTGGCCGGAGTAGTGGGCATCGCCGCCATGTTTCTCCAGGACTACATGGCCCGTATGTTTTGGAACCATGGCAGCAATCATTGGGATCCGCCGGCGAGCGCCATCTGCCTGGGCACGTTTCTTTTGAATATGGCCAAGCAGGTTATCGGATAGTTTAGGCTTGCGGCTTGGACAAGATATGCGCAGTTTAAGCAAGTCAACGATTTGGAGCAACATTTCATGAACCGCTCTATCGAGCGGATTCCCCCAGGTTGTTGGATCGCAGCGGAGATCCCGCTTCGCGGGGCTGCGAGGAATCTTCAATCCTTTGACGCTTTACAATAACGATTGTAAGGGAGGTCACGTATGGGAAAAAAATGTTGGGAAGAATCAGGATAAGAAGCCCCGGGGGTCGTAACGCAAGGTTCGATTGCGGCTAAAAATCCGGTCGTGAAGTGCACCCGCCTTTATGATGGCATATCCAAGGAGACGGCAAAATGAGCAAAAGACAAAAACGCTTTGAGGTCCTTGAGGAACGGGCAGTGAACAAGGACGGTTTTATCAAAGAATGGGTCGATGTGGGTTTGGTCGCTATGGAAAGCCCCAATGATCCTGAGCCCGGAATCAAAATCGAAAACGACCAGGTAGTGGAACTGGATGGCAAATCGCGTAAGGACTTCGATATGATCGACACGTGGATTGCCGACCATTGCATTGACACCAGCGTGGCCGAGGAGGCCATGGCGCTGGATTCTCTTGCCGTCGCGCGCATGCTGACGGACATTAACGTGCCGCGCGATGAAATCGTGAGACTCTCCGCTGGGATGACACCGGCCAAATACGTGGATATCCTCAAACAAATGAATGTGGTCGAACTGATGATGGCCATGCAAAAACTCCGCCCGCGGCGCACACCGTCGAATCAGGCCCATGTGACCAATCTCAAGGATTACGCCCCCCTTCTGGCCGCGGATTCCGCCGAAGCGGCCTATCGCGGCTTTTCTGAAATAGAAACCACTGTTGGCGTCGGACGCTATGCGCCTATGAATGCCCTTTCGTTGCTGGTCGGCGGGCAAGTGGGCCGGCCCGGGATTCTGTCCCAGTGCGCCGTGGAAGAAGCCCTTGAACTGACAATGGGCATGCGCGGCTTGACCCACTATGCGGAAACCGTTTCCGTATACGGCACGGAACAGGTTTTCGTTGATGGGGATGATACGCCGTGGTCTAAAGCATTTCTGGCATCGGCCTATGCGTCGAGAGGTCTGAAAATGCGGTTTACTTCCGGTACGGGGAGTGAGGTGCAAATGGGCTATGCCGAAGGCAAGTCCATGCTCTATCTGGAGATCCGGTGTGTAATGGTTACCAAGGGCGCCGGCGTGCAGGGCCTGCAGAACGGATCCATCAGTTGTATCGGTGTTCCGGGCGCAGTTCCTTCAGGAATCCGTGCCGTGCTGGCCGAAAATGTTGGATCGGTTCTCAATGATCTGGAGGTGGCTTCAGGCAACGACCAGACCTTCACCCACTCGCCCATCCGCAACTGTGCACGCATGTTGATGCAGTTTCTCCCGGGCACGGACTACATTTTCTCCGGCTACAGTGCGGTGCCCAATTATGACAATATGTTTGCCGGATCTACCCATGATTCCGACGATTATGACGACATGCTCGTATTGCAGCGGGATCTGCAAGTCGATATGTCATTGCGTCCGGTAGACGAAGAAGAAGTCATTGCGGTTCGTAACAAAGCGGCCCGTGCGTTACAGGCGGTGTTTGAGGAAATCGGCCTGCCGCCCATTACCGACGAGGAAGTCGAGGCGGCCACCTACGCCCACGGCAGCAATGAAATGGCCGTGCGCAATGTGCCTGAAGATTTGCAGGCCATCGACGAAATGATGCAACGTGGCACCACGGGCCTGGATGTCGTCAAAGCCCTGGCCAAACATGGTTTCGAGGATGTGGCCGAATCTGTGCTGAGCATGTTGAAAGGCAAGGTCTCCGGTGATTATCTGCAAACATCGGCCATTTTTGATGAAAACTTCAATGTCATCGCCGCCGTCAATGATCTTAATGATTATCAGGGGCCGGGCACCGGCTACCGCCTCGGCGGCGAACGGTGGGAAGAGGTGAAGGATATACCCCAGGCAGTCAGTCCCGAACTGGAAAAGGACGAGTCCATTCCGCCCCTGAATTTCGAAGTCATCGGTGAAGCGGCTCCCGGAACAGAGCGAGATGAGATCGTCATCGGTCTCCCGCCGGCTTTTGGCACGGAGATGACCAAGACCATTATTGACATACCGCATCAGGCCGTGCTGCAGGAATTGATGGCCGGGGTCGAAGAGGAAGGGCTTAAATCCCGTTTGGTCAAGGTCAATAAAACCGCTGATGTGGGATTCATCGCCCATGAAGCCGCCAAACTGAGTGGATCGGGAATCGGTATCGGCACACTGTGCCGGGGAACGACGGTGATCCATCAAAAGGATCTGGCCCCGCTCCAGAATTTGGAATTATTCCCCCAATGTCCATTGGTTGAATTGGAAACCTTCCGGGCCATTGGACGCAACGCAGCCAGATATGCCAAGGGCGAGACCCCCACACCGGTGCCCGTGCGAAACGATCCCATGGCACGGCCCCGCTATCAGGGATTAGCCGCCCTGCTGCACAACACTGAAACCAAGTATGTGGAGGCCGGCAAGCCAAGCGACGAGGTAAAGGTCGCGCTTTGATGCGTGTTGCCCTATCCACGAAACAATTGCTGAAAGCGTATTTCCTGGAAATACAAAAAAGGAAGGAAGGCACAATATGACAACAGGAAAACTTGACGCTAAAAAGGATTTTCCCCTGGCGGAAAAAAGGCCTGAGCTGGTGAAATCGGCAAAAGGATTAGGCCTCACGGAGATCACTCTGGAAAAAGTGGTCGGCGACGAGTTGAGCTTTGATGATGTGAAGATCCGTCCTGAAACACTCGAATATCAGGCTCAGATCGCAGAAAGCGGCGGGCGGTCGCGGATTGCCGCCAACCTGCGGCGGGCGGCGGAAATGACCCGCATTCCGGATGAACGGCTGCTGGAAATGTATAATTCACTGCGCCCCTACCGCTGTACCAAGGCAGAATTGCTTGCGTTGGCCGAAGAATTGGAGTCCCAATACCAGGCCAAGGTCTGCGCGGCATTTGTGCGCGAAGCGGCCGATGTCTATGAACAGCGCGACCGCTTGAAAGCGTAAGCGTAGCGATTAATTCAATGCCTTATATCGCGGGTGTAGACATCGGCAATAATTCAACCGAAGTTGCTATTGCCACAATCGATACAAAGGGAAATGGTCGGGTCCTGTCCAGTGCGCTTGTGCCGACGGTAGGCATAAAGGGTACCATGCAAAATACCCTCGGCGTTCTCGATGTGCTGGACAGGGCTCTACAACCGTTAGGAATTGCACGCAAAAGCCTTGCCATGGTCCTGCTCAACGAAGCCACGCCGGTCATTGGCGATGTGGCCATGGAGACGATCACGGAAACCGTCATCACAGAATCGGCGATGATCGGGCATAATCCGTCAACACCTGGAGGCTTGGGCCTGGGCTTGGGGACGACGATCCGGCTCGAAAAACTGGGTGAAGCCGCTCTGGACAGGTCCTGGATCGTGATCGTGCCGGGTATCGCGGATTTCAAGGAAGCGGCCGAGCGCCTTAACCAGGCGATGTCCGCCGGTGTGGATGTCGCCGGTGCCATTGTACAAAAAGACGACGGGGTACTCATCCATAACCGTTTGCGGCATACGATTCCCATTGTGGATGAAGTGCGGCATATCGACCAGATTCCATCGGACATGCCGGCGGCCGTGGAAGTGGCCTCCCCCGGAAGAGGGATCAGCAAGCTGTCCAATCCCTATGATATTGCCACCCTGTTTAAACTGGATCCGGAAGAAACGCGTCTGATTGTCCCCATTGCCAGGGCGCTCATGGGAACCCGTAGCGCTGTTGTGATCAAAACCCCCCGAGGGGATATCCGTGAACGGCGCATTCCGGCAGGAAAGCTGCACCTAATGGGACGCCGACGAAAGGAAACCGTGCGGGTGGATGAGGGAGCCGAAGCGATCATGGCAAAGGTGGAAAAGGTTGCTCCCTTGGTCGAAATCCAGGCCGAACCCGGTACCAATGTGGGGGGCATGTTTGAAAATGTTCGTCAAGTGATGGCCGATCTTACGGAGCAACCCATCAGCGCGATCAGGGTGCAGGATGTTATTTCCGTCGATACGCTGGTGCCCCAGAAAGTTTTGGGATCACTGGCCGGTGAATGCGCTCTGGGCAATGCCGTGGGACTGGCGGCCATGGTGGAGACACACCAGCTTCCCATGCAGCGCTTGGCCAGCAAGCTGAATGCCGAGACCGACGTGCCGGTTTGCGTGGGGGGCGTGGAAGCTGAAATGGCCATCCTGGGCGCTCTGACAACGCCCGGAACTGAACCGCCGCTGGCGATCCTGGACCTTGGTGGCGGTTCAACCGATGCGTCATTGATTAAAAAGTCGGGTGAAATTAGCAGCATTCATCTGGCAGGTGCGGGCGACATGGTCACCCTTCTGATTGACAAGGAATTGGGCTTGGAAGATCGGGGCTTGGCAGAGCAAATCAAGCGTCATCCCCTGGCCAAAGTGGAAAGCCTGTTTCATATGCGCTCCGAAGATGGGTCGGTGCAGTTTTTTCCAACGGCCGTCGATCCAAAACTCTTCGGCAGGATTGTGGTGGTATCCGAAGAGGGCCTCAAGCCCGTTGCAACATCGGAACACCTTTCAAAAATTGCCGCTATCCGCCAGGAAGCCAAACAAAAGGTCTTTGTCAAAAACGCGCTGCGTGCCCTTGAACGCGTCGCACCCAATGGAAATATCCGGCTTATCAGTTTTGTCGCCTTGGTCGGGGGATCCGCCTTGGATTTCGAGATTCCCGGGATGATTTCCGATGCCTTGATGGGCTATGGGGTGGTAACCGGAAGAGCCAACATTCGCGGCTTGGAGGGGCCCCGCAATGCAGTGGCCACCGGGCTGGTTCTGGCTCAGATCAACAGAGAAGGAAAACACACCAATGACGAATAATGCTCCGGAGTTTTACGAAGCGCCAGCAGTGCATATCTATGTGGTGCCGCCTGTGTCAGAAAAGATGCTAAACCCCATTCTTTGGGGGCTTGAGGAAGAGGGCATTCCTGCCAGAATGGAGGAAAAGGGAAGCGGTGGGGCTGTGGTACTGGCCAAATCCGCTGCAAGCGGTTCCATGCTGAATGTGGGCATCGGCATAATCCAAAACGAAGTGGTCTTGCACCATCGGGATCTATCCCCCCAAACCCCCTTGTTTGTCTTAAGCTCCAAGGAATGTAGCCGGACAAACCTTCGGCGTATAGGGGCCAATGCGGCCCGTCTTGTCAAGGGAAACCCGCTTCTTGTGCCCGATGATCTCTTGGCGCCCGAAATGTGTCAGTTACCGTAATCGTGTCAGCGCGTATCATCCTAACCATTGCATGAAGGAGGACGACATGAACATCAACCTAGATCAAGCATTGGATTTAATTGCAGCAGCAAAAGCGAAAGCCGAGGAAATCGGCGTGCCCATGGTCATTGCCGTGGTCGATGCCGGCGGCAACCTGGTGGCCCAACAACGCATGGACGGAGCGCTGCTGGTCAGCGTCGATATCTCCTGCAACAAAGCTTACACCGCGGTAGCGGTGACTTTCCCCACCCATGAACTGGCGGCATTGAGCCAATCGGGCCAGCCCCTTTTCGGAATTCACAATGCAGACGGCGGCCGTATCGTCATCTTCGGCGGAGGCATTCCCCTGAAAAACGGGGATCAAATTATCGGTGGTATCGGGGTCAGCGGTGGCAGCGTGGAGCAGGACGTGGAATGCGCTCAAGCCGGTGTCGATCGCCTTGCCGCCCTGTAAATTACGGTTGGGCGGTGCCCCGCTCCATGCTTGAACTCACCAAGCCAAAGGAGGTCATCTATGGACAAAATTTTGAGGATCAACACCGGCGCTGATGGAGGCCCCAGTTATGCCGTTGACGGACTTGGTGACTACGCAGGCCAAGGCGGACGCGGCATGACATCCTCGATCGTCGCCAAAGAAGTT
>Ga0209363_1000361_pt1 | contig 16986 bp, 11 predicted proteins | sample WorMetexBAHAMAS3_FD_187385 | JGI IMG/M metagenome (GOLD analysis project Ga0209363, IMG submission 187385) | Marine gutless worms symbiont microbial communities from Max Planck institute for Marine Microbiology, Germany - Inanidrilus exumae... | ecosystem: Host-associated > Annelida > Digestive... | reverse complement strand
TAACGGCACCATCTACACTGGTACATAACACACAGTACCTGATAGTTATAGGCGAAATAGAGATGTGCATATGTTAACATATTTTTTCAGCTTCTGGGGAACTTCGTCCACAGCCCCTTCGATATTGTTGCCGTTTTTGGCGACAATATCGCGGGTTTCGGCGACAATGTCGCGGTTTTAGGCGACATTGTCGCTGGTGTGGACGGGGCTTTAGCCAGCTGCTGTAGGCCTATAATGGGCGTTGTTGGTACTAACGTACCGAAGATGTTCGGATCATAGAAAAGTTAGGTCTATTCTCAGTCTGTAAGAGCTAATATAAACTTGGTATACTGGGCTTAGTGATGGGCTGTCACTAGAGGTAAGGGAATGCAACTAGTACTCATATTTCGTCACATTTCAATTAGACCTCTCCATTCCCATCGACAATCCCAGCAATTTCCAGATTTATTCCATTATTTTTATCCCAATGTGAATGGGATGGGAATACCTATTCCTTTTCTGTCTCATTCCCAACAGAATTGCAAAAAACAACGAAAACGTTGTATTTCTGAATAAAAAGTGATTTCTGTTGCCTTGTAGCACCTACCATTTCTTATAATTAGACGAACACGATCCATAAAGATACTCACCAAGCAGGAAAAAACAGGCTAAAGGAGTCTAAATATAGCAACAGAATGAGCCTGGTTGACGTAGACGAACATTATTACACCAAAGGGACACTAATATTTCCATTTTCTTTCCAATTACAGTGTGAAGGGATAATGCATTCCCACTTAAGTGGAAATCCCTGAGCCCAGCCCTACTGGACCGTGGGAATTCCCATGACCGGTGGAATTCCAACAAGGTGCCCCACTCTAGCCAGTGGCGTAACTTTGGTCTAGAAAGTGGGGACAAGCAAAATTTCTGACTTGGTGTACTTGGTTGGGGGTCCGTCCTCCCACTCCAAAAAGTGGGGGTCCCGTGCCCCCTAAAATTACGCCTGTGCCTCTAGCTGTTACAACAATTTGGTGCAGTTAGGATTGGACTGAGTGGGCCGGGTGGATGTTCACCGCCCCACCGCCCCTATTCGCTCTTCCAGATTCGAAAATCACCATATTCTTCTGTAGTGGTCCATGATCCGATCGAAGACTCATTTTTGCTTCATAAAAGGTTAAATTGATCCGCAACTGTTAAAAGTTACGCCGTGAGTCCATGGATCGACAACCAACGAACTGATATAAAAAACGATTTGTAGCCGCGCAGTCCGCTTAAGAGTGCAGAATCCATACGAGTTAAATTTTCTGAGCTGCACTGGGTTACATGATCATGAGTTTTATTCGATCTCCAGTTATTAAAATGTAATTTAATTTAACATACGCATAGACTGTCCGCAGCTTTGCCTTCGTATTGAATCTGTGAGACAGTGAGTAGTGTTTAACGTTGCTTGGTAAATAAGTAAACATTGGCATTATCAGGCCGCATTGTCTGCAAGCAGTTTATAAGATGCGACCTCTTGTTACAGGTATCGCACGTGTCTGTGTGTCTGTCTGTATGTTGGTCACATTCACACGCGTGAGCTATGCTAAAATGGCTGAACCGGTCGAGATGCCGTTTGGGGGCTGACTCATGTGAATCCGAGGAACTATGTATTAGATGGGGTCAAGATTGGACAAATCCAATCGCTTCCGCGACAGGTGACCATACGACGATGCGGCCATTTGCCAAATTACTCTACTTTGGACAGTTGTCATTATTAGGCTGCATCGCCTGCAAGTATACGATACGTTAGGCCTATATTTACGTGCGCTCAGTCTGACGGGAGGGCTAGCTTTATCTAGCGCACGCGGCACTAAAAACGAAAAATTAGGGAAAACTAAAAATAAAAACCAAGTAGCTCAGAAGAAATGGTCCGGGTGAAAGTCCGTAAAGGCAGTCCGGGGGAAGAAGTGAAACTACGGGAGAAAGATTTATACAAAGATGATAAAAATGATGCAGATCTTAGTCGACAATGAAGTTCAAGAATCTCAATAGACCTACTGCGCAACAGTGCAGTATGGCCTACGCACGACCGGCAACTGTTTATTAAACTCACTTGTGCGGCTGAAGTAGTCGACATCGTTTATCGACGACTTGATCGTGTAAGTTTAAACCTCTGGGATATACGCATACTGGATAAATGAAGATGGACGTTGAAGGCCCTTATCTTTGCTTATCGACTGTTGCTTCCGGTTCCTACTGAATGCCACGAGCAGCAGTCTTTCTGCCTCGTCAGATAGCCTACCACATCTGCCTAGAGACATGGTTTTTTCGTTTGCTAATTAAACTGAATTTCAGTGTGGAATGTTGTCTCAATTTGGCGAATTTCTAGATTTCGTTTAATGGTACATCCCCTGGAACTTTGTTCCAAACGCTGGACTTCGAAAATGAGTACTAGCGAGTGGCGATGGTTTCTAACAGAGCTAGGAGAAGAAATAGCCAGTTCTGCCTGTAACAGGCCATGTTACCAGTACAGCTGGCATATAGGCCTAGTCGTCCGATCGGTCATAATGCTGGCTTAATTGAGTCAACAACCCTTGCTGGCTCAAAGCGCCGCAAAAGGGGAATAGCTGCCTGGCATCGGACCTTAGCAGTCCATGCGAAATCTTCTTCTTCTGTGTAAACTGCACAGACGATTCGACGCTCGGGTTTTTACTCCCCCATGGACACTGGCAACGACGATGAAATGTCTCCCAGTGAATAGTACCCGAACCCACTCGATAGTCTAGCAACGCGTTTGAGATATAGCGGGATCTTTGGTTATCCGTTTAAGACATTACTTCTCAGTCTGCAAGTGAAAATATTTTGAAAATGAGACAACGTCAGGCGAAGTTACGGACAAGAACAGTGGCGCCTTTTCGACGGACATTGGACAAGTCCTACTGCAATAGCAGCAGCTTCGGCGGCATTCGCTAAGTGGCAGCACACGATGTATCGACTTAACATTCCCCTTGAGAGCATCGTTATGCTTATACTCACCCGAAGCGAAGCATGGCTTCGGGCATTTCATGGAAATACTCTACGAGACAAAAAACGGTGTTCACGCGTTCAGCTATAACTCCACCGAAAGTGAACCGATTTGGATGAAATCTGGGCGACACCTTGTTATTCTATTGTTCTACAAAAACTAGACCCCTGCTAGTTGCCGCTGAAAGGTTTCGCGCTGGCTCTCCTTTCCTTCCGTTAATTAGACTTTTCATGGAGAAAATTGGGTGAAATTTGGACATGTGTTTTGATATATCCATGCGGACAGACAGACAGACATACGGACACGCTGATTGCAATACTTCGACTACCCATACCTGGCGCGTAGTAATGACGAGGTCGAATCGAAATACAAATACTAATGTCATTACAAATTTCGATTACTTCGTTATTTATTTATTTACTACGCCGAAGCAGCATAACATGCAAACATAAAATATCCAAATAAAATTATGAAAACCACACAAAACATCGCAGTAAAATGCTACACAAAAAGATGACGCTGGACATAGGCTACAGTGATTTATGTCACTGATAGTTTTCCATTCATAACACACGAATCTACAAAATGTTTCCACGTGAGTGACTTTATTACTGGCCCGCCTACACATACACATTTTCCTTATTTTTACGTTTCTGGGCCGTGCGCTAGATTAAGCTGGATATCTCGTCAGCTTTTGACCGCACGTTAATTTACCGTATCGTATCGTATAGTGTAAGGGCCAGTATTGTTTTGCTCTCTGGCGTCTGTCGTCGTCTGTCGTCGTCTGTCACACTCCACGGCGGCGCATATGCAACGTAGCTCGCCAGGGGCAGCAAGCGACGGCGGGCCAATAGTGTTACGTCCCGTTAGGGCGACACCTTGTTATATTGGTATAAATCGCAGGCGTCATGACGTAAGATTGCTGCCTGACTACATTTATTTATTTAATTTATTTATCAATAAAATATAGGATACATGTACATAAAACCCTGGCAGCACAACAATGTTGCAAAACACTTACAGTTTGCCTGCTTAAAACATAAATAGCAGTTCTGTGACTGTACGATGAAAATGTAAAATATTATGACATTTATACATAATAGTGATTTTGACCTAAGGAGATTTGGACCTGTTCAGAGATTTTTAAATGGAGGATTCCGACCGGGGATATTGACAGGGGAGATCGAGAAGCTTTTGACTTACAGTCGGCGTATTTCGACCTTGACCAAGCCTTTTGACGCCGGGCATGCACACCGTACACACAATATAGCCTATGATTACGCCAGCCTTCGCATTCAAACCGTTTCGAGTTATTGTTGGGCTGCATAAAGGGCGCAGAATGCATTAGGCCGCAGTTGTTTCCACGCGTGATATATTAGGTCTACAGGTAGGCTGCTAGCCTATGTGCATATTAGGCCTATATCAGTAGACGTTTAGCCTAAATTTGGATATACGATTGTAGAAGTGCTGTAGTAACAATGCAAATATGTATGGTTATTATTAACGACTGAAGGCGCTGCAAATGTGATAATAATACACTATTCCCTGTTGATTGTGTTGATCATTTGATAGATTTTGTAAAGACCTAATTCTTAAAGTGTGTTTGAATATGGCGTAGTTAGTTTATTTATCTCGTTTCGGTTCAGGGAGATGGCCAGGAATTTTTGTCTAGGGGTCAAGATTCGGAGGATCTATGGGGACCATGTAATATTTTTCACCACGACTTACGCATAAAACCATGGAATACCATGGAAGTCCTCACTTCCATCCCTTCCACATTCTTCCTCTATACTAACGGGTCTGGGGAACACGGGTCCACTCCTACAGGGGTCCGGACAAAGCCCGGCCGCGAAATGGCTTTTGTACCTAAGAGCGCCAAAAAGTACAAGATGGACGACACATACTGTCAGGTATTATCCACTCTCTCCTTTTCTGTGTCAACCTTTTAGATTATCTTTCTGCTCAACTCTTTCTTCCGTCCCGTGACCTCACTCCTGGCATCCAGCTAGACGGTTTGGAGAGCGCTGTTAAGTATAGGCTTCAGTCGGTCCAAAAAGTCCAATTTTACTCTGTTTACTCTGTTTTACTGTATTATACGCCATTGTGCACCTGTAACTATGAGGTCAAAAATGCATTGAAAAGGCTGACTAACGGCTGACGTTGTCTAATGCCTATGGTAACAGCAACTATTGTCGCAGTTTCCATATAGCCAAGGGCAGCAGTGGGCAAACTACGACTGGCGGCCCACGAAGTCACGTGAAAAATGTGCATAATCGCACTATAGATTACTTATTATAAAAGTTATGTAATTAAAGCTTAATTTAATCAAGAAATAGGCCTATAAGAAAATCCAAAGATTTTAACAGTTTGAATTTTAGTCATGCTATGTTATCTAGGCCTAACTGCTATAATGCATTTGATAGTTTTGTATACCTGCTTGGGCCCATTCGTATGGATTAACGATACGATATACGATACGACACGATACGATAGATTAACGTGCGCTCAAAAGCTGACGAGATCGCCAGCATAATCTAGCGTACGACACGGAAACGAAAAATAAGGGAAAACTAAAACAAAAACCGAGTAGCTCAGAAGAATCGGTCCGGTCTGTTGCTTGTGGATGCCGAATGTGCTTTGTGGAAAAATTTGCTCAACTGTAGATGGTCAGGCCGTAGAGAGTAATGCAGATTGTGTGTTGCATTTCGACGTGCAGTTTCGGCCGGCGCTGGTGCTGAGATGCTGCGATGGTCATGGCAACAGGAGATGTCACGCGACTATGCAAATGAGTCACGTGAAATGACAGGTGCGTGGTGGCGACCGAGACGGCGGCGTAGGCCTACGAGTACAGACGACGACGACCCACGTGCTTCAGCAGCATCCTCATCAACTGTGATTACGTCATCAACCATCGAACAGCAACAGCGTCATCAACGGATGCAGCTACAGCGACCGGTGAGACGGCTGTAAATCACCTAAACAACAACAACAACAAGTGGTAAAATAATTTTGACGAAAGGCCGCATCGCAAGGGCAGAGAGATTTTTCACGGTGGGGAAAAATTAATTTAATGTGACATCGGCCAGGCGTATTAAATTATCCATATTGCAGCGAAAACGGCAGCCCGTGCTTTTGAATGGGTCTGGCATTCCCCAAAAATTATCCCTTCCCGTGGTGGTGGTATCTCGACCCCATCTAATACTTGGTTCCTTGCGCCCACCGAACTCAGCTCCCCCAAACGGCATCTCGATCGTTTCAGCCATTTTTGCAGGGCTCACGAACGTGATCAACAGACCGACCGATTACGCTACTCCGTGTGTAGCAATAGGCCATTAACGCTGCGATGCGGCCTAATAACAGCAAAAAGAACTAGGAAGCCATTACTCGATGTCGCGCCGACCACTTTAGCGGCATTTTCGTCCTGTGACCGCGAACTGTGAGTCTGTGACTTACGAATTGACTTTTGAGCTCGATTTAAATAGCATCATGATGAACCAGCAAATCAAACATTTGGATGATTACAGGGACACTGTCGCGATAACGCTGCAGGGACACTTTACACAGTCGGAGAGGTATTGTAGAATACAGTGCGGTATGGGCTAAGTCAACTCAGACTCAGCGGCCGACAAAGGTCGAACGATACAGAAATGTCTTCAGTTCTCGTAGGAAGGTATAAGTGACCGTGCGGCTAGAGCGGCCGACGGCAGACTACAGACGACGACAGACGCCAGCCAGCAAAACGATACTGGCCCATTAGGCGGGCCAGTAACAATGGAATGATATTTCTGACCTTCCGCTCGCGGCACCGTTATACGCAGATTTACAGTGACGTAATTTCTTCATTTCTACCTGTGCCAGCTGTTCTGGCCGCCATGATGTAGGTAGGGCAAAGAAATGTAAACATTTTGCAGCACTTGCAGTCAGATCGCCGATCTGGCGTTAGCATTAAGCTTCTCTTAAATCGACCAATTTATTTTTTTGTTAAATAATGTGACAAACAATGTGACAAATCTTCGCCCGTTACCTTTGCAAAGTATACGACATTATTCCCTACAAGATGGAGATCGTATAGTGACCGTAGGTTAATGTGACGTCACTGCACCCCATCTATACAACGATCACGTCACCGCTGTTGCCACGGAGCATGTTGGGAAGCTCTACTTTGAAGTGTTTGTGATTGTGATTAACAGGTGAGTTTGTATTTGTCGTGCAAGAATTACAAGTGCCCCGGGGTGACGATGCCCCAAAGATCAGGTTTGTTATAGTAACGTTACTGTAACGTACTCGCATTCATCTTGATGTGTTGTTTTTTATACGTTTCTCTCTCTTTCTGTCTTTATCTCTCTGTCCTGACCTCTGTTTATGGCCGACACGCTGCTTTATTCGCCAATAAGAAGACTACAATAAAACAAACGGCGAACAATGTACGTCTGAAGTCTGTGCTAATCGACGGCAGACTACAGACGACGACAGACGACGACAGACGCCAGCCAGCAAAACGATACTGTTTTAGGCCTCATCGCATTAATAGCATTGAAGCGAAGTGTTGCTGTTGCAACAGATGTCGCACGTAGCGTGTCGGTGTGTCTGTGTGTCTGCGTCTTACTGTATGTCTGTATGTGTGTGTTGGTCACACGAATGTATAGCTGAACCGATCGAGATGCCGTTTGGGGGCTGACTCATGTGGGTACGAGAAACCGTGTATGAGATGTGGGTCAAGTTCGGACGATTGCTTTACCTTCCCCTCCAACGCGGTCGGTAACTATATCACAGCTATAGTTTCCATGCAGTTTCTGCCCCCCTGACCGCTAGCATCGTTCATCATCCGGGTCACAGATTGACGGCGTTTATTGTACGCAACTGACGATTATTTTCAGCACGCAATGCCCATCGATCATATTTTCTCTGACAGTAATATAGCATTTCTGCATCCAATACGTCTATGTTTGCTGTTTGCTGTCGCCTTCATCATCATCGTCATCATTCTACCGTTTACGATGTTCGTTTTCTGCTATAACCAACACAGTCGTGAAAGGAATGGTCAACCGAGTATGTCGGTCCTCCTTATTGTCGGGCCGAAATGTACGCTGACCGCGTCGCATGCCACCATCTGGTGAGTCGCGGTGACTAAGCTTGCCGACGGACGGACAAACGGATGGACGCCAGACCGTTGCATTAAGCTTTCCGCTGTGGACGCAGCCAGCGTCATAATAGACTTAAGTAAGTAAGTAAGTACATAAGAAATACAAATAAAATATAAGTAAAATATAATACACAAAGCATGAAACGGAATATGATCTGATAGAAAAGGCTATAACAAGAATAGATTAAAACCTAGGCTAAACAGCGTGACGTGACTAATGGAAGGTTATACATACGTAAATAAACAACGATTTATATAACAATTTTATAAATTGCGAATATTGAACAGTGGGAAGGAGATATGAATGTTACCTCTTACGAAGCTGGTAAGGTCTGTAAGTAGAGGTTTTAGGGGGAGAAGATGGTACTTACCTGGTACGGGGAAAGAAGCGGGCCTATCACTCAGTGGATTCGGTAAAGATCGCAAACTATAGACCACCTTGAGTGATTAGAGTCATAGACACGCACGTCACGATACTGCCATTTTTACGCTCGCTGCGTCTGGCAGAAAGCATAATGTACCAGACTGATGCCCGTCCGTATGTCCCGTCGGCATACTTATCCGAACTCTAGGGACGCGTACATTTCGGCCCGACAATAAGCAGCACTGGCACAGTGACACACTTGTCTTTGATCTGGAAAAGGCAAGGACTTATGATGGGGTATCGTGATCCTAAAGCCCCGTCGATCCCCACCTGCAACAGTGTCGAAGCAATAACATTGTTGAATGCTACAAGTCGAACGATTCTTTCGACAAAGTCGAAACAAATAGGATATATTCAACTTGTGTCGACTTTATCGAAAGAATCGTTTGACTTGTAGCATTCGACAATGTTGCTTCGACATCGTTGTTGTTATGGACGGGACGTACAATGTATGTTGACTTCTTTGATGTCTGGGTCGTGATTCTATACATACACCAGTGAGCGGGACGCGACGCGACACGATTTCCTCTGGCGCATTGCGAGAGACCGTCGTTCTGCTTCATCAAAGTACCGAGTATTAACTTTTAAATTAGTTTGTTCTCAACGCTGTTCTGTTCGGTTCTTTAGCCGACCTCGATCCGACGGTTGGCCACACCATGGACGTACTTTCTCCATTTATCTCTGTCCTCCTGTCATTCTGATTGACTCTTCTACGGGGAGTCCTGTCCACGTATTGATGTTGTCCATCCAGGCCGTGCGTGGTCTTCTTCGCCTGCGTGCACCTGGCATCTCAACGCTACTGTCACTTGAGGTAGTGAGTGAGTAGAATCTTAACGGCACCATCAGCACAGAGTAGGCTATTCGATGCCAGTGCACGTGCAGCACGTTAAAACCAATACAATAAATTAATTAAAAACAAAACGTAACAACAAATATTAGGTGAACCGAATAATAAATACGAACAGTTGTGTTAGAAAAAAAACATTGGGTTGATTAAAAGGTTATTTAGATAGCTTGGTAAAAGCTGCTCTCCTTGGTAAAATCAAGGATGCAGCGTGCATCGACGTTGGTTGTCACTTGAACTCGTATCTTTGAAGTTTACTATTGAATTGATCCATTTTTATTACATTTTAAACCAAATTTCAACTTTCGTCTGCTCATAGCTCGAAAACGCAATCTCATGATGGCTTACAACTTGGAAGTTCGACAATTATATACAAATTATCGAATTTACGAAGGAAAGCCATTACGTGATTCTGTTGTACGCTTTGTGCTGTTAGTGTTTTTACTTCGTGCGGCTTCGGTGCAGTGCTCGAATTACCGCGGTACGGGGGCATTTCCCCCACTGCGGTTGTGGACCCCCATGTAATACACGGCGTCGAAGTCTCGGCGCTATGGGCGCCTCGTTGTCGCCCCCCACTACTTTTTCTTAGTTCGACCACTGCCTCGGCGTAATATATGATGAAAGAAGCGGTCGCTTATTGGCACGGCATGGTGACCCGTTACGTGACCTGTCAGTGGCTCTGGGTCGGGCGAGAGGTAACGCGGGATAACGCTCGGTTCGATCGCTGTCGACAGGTTTGTGATTGATTCATCTCATACTCATAGGAGCGCTGGACAATGATTGATAGCTGCGCACGTGATGAATGACCGTTAATATTCCGCCGTTCATGCACACTGGCGTGAAGGCCTATCAACGCTTGTGCCGGGCCAGAGATTTGCACGAGCTTTTGATGCGCCACAATTTGTTCCGTATTCCTACTATTAAATCGCCAAGCGCTGTGATCCTGTAACATAGGGCGGAGCTTACGATTGGCGGAGATCTGGATAGATATTTTTTGAAATGCAGCCATAAAGGTTGAAGTGAAACAATATGACTACAAAAACACTGCAATAAACCACATTATCTATGACAATAACACTACCATAGTCCAATTTCCAAATTGAACACAACGAGATAAGATAAAAACAAACGTAAAAGCATGGGCAAGGACAAGATGGGTTTGGGGGTTAAGCCCCAAATGCCACAGATAGCCCCCAAAGTTAAATGATCCAGCCCGCAAATATGGCTCCAATAAATTCGTTTACCGCCCAATTGTTTTTGCATTAGCGACATATGTACAGTATATAACAAGTAAGCAGTAATGGACGAAATATCTGAAAGCATCGAAAGGTCAAATAGTCAAATCCACAGCGCAGTATTGCTCACTTAGTTCTTAAATTGCTTTCAGCTTCAGGGGATTTCGTTTCCCTGACTCCATACTGAGGCATAGCCATAGACCCACACTATAGGACGAAATGTTTGCCGGTTTTATTGTATGGAACCGAGGTTTGTCCGACGAACGCAGCTGATCTTCAGTCAATGCAATTTACTATAAATAGAGTAATTATTAAGTTATTTGGTACCATGTCTCAAAATTATTATCAAGAAGTAAGTAACTATTTTGGCATTAACACTGTAAAAGAATTAATTGGCAATCGTTTTGAGAAATTTAAGATCAGCTACGGTGCGGCGGACAACTATCTATGCCGTCTGATATCTGCTAAATGTTGACTTACTCTGACTGTATTGCATATATTTTTCCTTTTTTTGTTTCTTTTCTTGCTACCGTTTTTGACGGTGAAATAAAGTTGTATATATTTGCTACTCGTCGACGGCTTCGTGGATAACGCGCTGCTGCAGTCTTGTCCACGTCTCAATCAGTCACAGCTTCAGTTCGTTCAAGTCGTTGGTCGGTGACTTGCACATTGTGTTCTTGCACCAAACCTCAGATCTTGTAATCAACTGGGTTCAGGTCTGGACTGTTGGGAGGCCACAGTTCTGGACTGATGAATCCGGGCGTCTCTCGAGCAAGCACAGTTTCACTTGCATGGTGCGAATTGTTGACAACGTAAAGTGTTGTCTGCTACCACGGCGACAACGTCTAGGCTGGTTCTCGGCATCAACGCTTTTCTGAATAAATAGAGAATATGCCAGCAATTAAATTGCTTATTCAACATTCGTGACAAATATTATCAAATTTGTTCTACATTTGGCAAAGTTATAAAAATTAAAGTGTGCACTTTTATGACTCAGTGTATATATTATGTGAAAACATGACGTCATTTACAAAACCGGAAGTACATAACGTATTGCACAATTTGTTAGAAGAAGACCGAACCACGACCAGGTGAATGTACAGAAAATTTGTTGAGATGTGGATTGTGATTTTTGAGATATGCGAGCGGACAGCCAAGCAGAGAAACAGACAAACAAACAGACATACATACATATTCGCTGACCGCAATACCTCGTGCGCCCACGGCCAAGTAAATAAATTATGTCAGTGAAGTTACAACAGCTCTTTCGTATGAGATAATGTCGTAGACTGGCGTGTAACAGCGAAGCGTCGCTGCGGTGCGTTAGTAATGTTCGAGGATGAACGAAGCTATATGCATGTACATGTAGTAGTTGAGTTTGAAGTATCGCATCACGAACGCAGTCACGTCGCCGGCGCCACTTCACTTGACGTCGCCGTCGCCGCTCGTCGTCGTCCAATCCTTCCTTCCTTCCGATACCGGCGATCGTGGGATATAAACCTGTCAGCGGGCGGCTTAGCGTGTCGCGCGACGCCGCGTCGAGACGAAACAAATTGAGAAATAATGCCGTTAAACGCAGCTGGTCGGCCTGATCCAATTACACTGGTCTTTAGCAACACGTCGCCGTCCACCGTCCATTCGTTGTCATTCTATTTCACTTACCGGCCAGCCGTCCGACTCAGCGCCGATCGCCGCCTTTCAATTATTCAAACAATATTAACTGATTATAGACGTGCGAATGAACGTGGGAGAGCGTCATCCACTGTGCACGTAATAGGTCGTTTCGGCGAACAGGCACCGCTGCTGACAACCAAACTCACAGCCACCAAACAAAATTAAAAAATCATGAAATACACGAAACGCACATTATCTAAACTAGCATTCACCTGTGAAAACTGCTGATATGCGTGTACGCATCATTGTGCGGAATCGAGGCAGCAAACATTCATCATTGCTCAGATGTCTAGTGGACAGAGGGTACTACTGAGCGCGTTAGTAAGTAAATAAGTAGCAGCGATATTTCAGTGTAATTATAGGCTCGCGTGGTTCAAGTATGGAATAATCTACCAAACGAAGTTGTATCAGCTACCTGTGTCAGTGTTTTTAAGTCCCTCTTAAATTCAATTCATGATTCCTTTTTAACATTTAGCATTGTGAGCAAATAGTTTACACACACAATTTTCATTTCTAACAAGATTTTCTAAAAATTTGGCCGTTCGTATATCTATTAAATAGATAATTGGTAAGAAATGAAAAATATATATATACTCTGGGGCTCGTGGAGGGGTTTTTCGGTTATATCTCAGCCAAACCTGAAGTGAACGGATCTGGATGAAACCATGGAATATAAGTGAGGGGTCACGATGCGCACGATGCGCACTCACATAACGATTACGGGAATTCGCTCAGTGGTTCACCTGAGGATGCCAAGACGTGTTTTGTTTTTGTCACCAATACACCTCGGACTTTCGGCCACTTATCCTGCACCAATTTTGAGTATTTTAAAATAAAAGCCGTGAATCGGTGTACGCATCCGTAAACCGTTAAAAAAATTTCCGAATTTCTGCGCAGGGGGTTTTACAAGTCCCCAAAACAAGTGAAAATGGGTACTTTCGACGGGGTGTTGCGATACAGGTACAGTTCAAACGGCACAATTTCAAGCAATGGGAATTATTTCGGAAACTAGTAGACATCCCAAGGATGTGCCTTTCGTGAGTGAGTTTTGGTGAGGGACGTACGGTTTGGGCGCTATAAGCCCACGAAAACAACAAATTTTGGCGATCGCTGCCGTCCATGTTTTGCTGAGTCATGACTCAAAAGTAAACCGGGGTGGGCGTGGCACGCTGTGCGACGTTGCGTCAGTAAATAAGTAAATATTGTAAGGTCGCCTGCTACGGTTGGATGAAGAGAGAAGAGACAGAAATTAATTGTAAGGTTGCCTGCAATAGGAATGCAATAATCTTGGATTGGCGTCTTATAAATCAAACAGCGTGGAAATCGCTTCTGCGGTATAGTCTCGGGACGCAAGCAAATATTTGAGTAACAAAAAACTTTTAAAAACTAAAAACTTCGCGAGAGTAATATTTCATTCATTTGTCGGGACGCTCCCACTGGGGCGATCGGTTTGAATTTTGGCTTGCGGAGTCATATCGTCGACGTAATCACCCATGCCCAATTTTCTGACAATTGGTTCAAGGGTTTCGTTGTTCTGATACCCCCAATTTTGCCCTTCTCCATAGGAATAGCTGATCGCCCTTACAACATTGTAAGCACTACCGTAATGGTAGCACTAATACAAAAAACGCAATCGCATTGCATTCCTTCTTATGTGTGGATATCTCGTCATAGTATCTTCTGACAAATTTGCTGCGTTTATACGATGTATATGCTCTAAGGTTTAGCTGTGATACTATGTTGTTCAAACAGCGTGCAGTCAGTCACGCAGCTTAATTGATAGTATATTTGGTAAATACAAACCTAACGTCATTCGTAGTGCTGGTCAACGGGCACACACATTATGTTGTAAATAACGAGCTAATTTGTAGCACTTTGTGTACTCTTTGCACCATGTTCGCGTGTTTTGTGTTTGATCTTTTTGCTTTTCTATCATTGCTACCAGCTTTCTGGTGAATAAAGGTGAATATAATGGCCTCTGCGGGCTAGATAATAATGCGTTAATATACCAGTTAGCGTTGTCGAGCGGTCACTCTTTGATGTGGCTGCGTTGAGCGCTGACGCCGCTATTAGAGGCGGTCAAGTATAGAAATTAGACGTGAGGTGCAGCATGTCGTATAAATAGGCTACAACACGAAGGAGCGCGGCGCCTGCGGCTGATATGCGGCGATCATAAGAGACATAAAGAACTGATTGCGGCCTTTGCCTTGTGTTGGCGTAGCTAATTGACGGCTGCCGGGTACGATTGAGTCGAGTCAATTAGTTGCTAACTGGTTGTACGAGGTCGTCGTACCGGCCGATGCGTATCGACAACGCCCACTCACCACCATCAGCAGCCGATCAGCGCTCACCCACTGGCTGAACGAAATTATCCACAGCTGGGTCCGTTCCGTGACGACGATTACTACAAACAGTATCTGTCTGTATTAACGACCAGATCAAAGTAGAAATTAATTCACTTATCTGCGGCGGCGGCGGCGGCGGCGGCCAACGCGGCCGTGGACTTTCTTGTACAAACTGCCGCAAACACATTTCGTTATCAGCATCCCGTGTTACGGTACGTGTTTAACGGGATACTTTATATTCAGCTTGAACTTAGGTTCGACTATTGAGTTACATAGTGAATTTAGCACCATACATAATAGGTCATTCGCTGATGATATGCGACGAAGGGCAGTACAATTAATTTATGTGCTATCGACGTCTCTAAAGCCTTCGATAGGGTCAATAATTTTGCATCGTTGAATAAGCTGATGAAACGATTGCTACCGGTAAAATTACTGTCTTTGTTTAAGAACTGGTTGTTAAATTGTCATTCTTGTATCAAATGGGAATACTGTTTTTCACAATTTTTCAAACTGGAGTTTGGAGTTAGACAAGGCTCAGTCCTTTCTCCCCTGTTGTTTGCAGTGTATGTTGACGATCTTGCCAAATCCTGTGATTGCACACATGGAGTTTACTTAGTTCTTTATGCCGATGACATATTACTTCTGTCTCCGACAGTCACTGAGCTTCAGGATTTGCTACATAATTATTGTGAACGTGAGATTGTCGCGTTAGATTTAGTTATAAACGTTAAAAAGTCATGCTGTATGCGAATAGGCCTACTCTGTAACGTCATGTATCAACGCCTGCGTTGTCTTTCTGGTGCGTTCCTGTCATAAGTTAACAGAAATTAAATATCTAGATGTGCACATTGTCGAATCTAAGAGTTTCAAGATTTCGACGGACCAATCCAGACGATCGTTTTATCGTACTGCAAACGCTGTTTTTGGTAGAGTATAGGCAGAATTGCTTCTGATTTTGAAGAAGTGGTTTTACATCTGATGTCAACCAAATGTATGCCAATCTTGCTATACGGTCTTGAAGCTTGCCCGTTGAGGAAAACTGATTTAAATTTATCGGATTTTGTCGTAAACAGATTATTTATGAAAATGTTCAAAACTGGTAATATCGACCTTGTTAAATGCTGTCAGTCGTACTTTTGTTTCGAATTGCCAGTGTACTTCATGACAGGCGTGCTAAAAATTCGATATAAAATACAGGAATCATTCAAATGTAGGCCTATTTTGGCAGATGATTAGCAATTTCTAAATATAAATGTAAAAAACTGTCGTTTTATTCTTTTTGGCACGTCAAGGGACGTTGATATAATACACAGTTCTTATTACATCCACGGTCCTTGACGTGCCAAAAAGAATTTTTTGCCGTTTTATATGTGTCAATTATGGGCCTTACACGTTGTTATAAAACGACAGTTTTTTACATTTATTTTGCAGTTTTTCTACTAAATTTATTTTACAGATGCATATTATTGCACAAGCTATATTTACGGTGTTGCGGTGTTGCAAAAGCGAACGGAAGCCATACTGGAATACTAGTTCCGGTTTCAATTTGGTAATCTTCGTCATTAACACGTCGTTCGCTGACGCAAAGTAACTACTTTTGTTTACTTGTTCCATCCGGCTGGAAAATTTCATATGAATTCACTAGAGAGATTATGGTGCAAATACTTACTGTACAATATACTGCATAGTCATACCGCTTAAAATGAACAAGTAACACACTGGTGTAGCAATTTGTGGCTCTGAAGTTTAGTGGTTAGGGCGTTTGACTTACAATTAACGGTCATGTGTTCGAATCCCTGCAACATGGCGATTTTTCGATTTTGCAAGATGGCGGCCGTCGCCATCTTGGATTTTTAAAAATTATGTCATTTTTAAAGGTCGGAACGGTCAGGAGTGCAGAACTACGTCATTATGCGAAATTTTATCAAAATTACTCGAACCGCGGTCGAGATATCGCAATTTTTGGATTTTGCAAAATTGCGTGCGCCGTCATCTTGGATTTTAAAATTTTTTACATTTTTAACGGTCGGAACGGTCAAGAGGCTCAAACTGCATCATTATGCCAAATTTCGTCAACATCGCTTCTTTTTTTTCAATATGGCGGCCGCTGCCATCTTGTATTTTAAAAATTTCCAATTTTTAACGGTCGTAACGGTCAAAAAGGTCGAACTGCATCAGTGTGCTAAATTTCGTTGAAATCGCTTAAACCGCTACCGAGGTATCGTAATTTTTCGATTTTTTAAGATGGCGGCCGTCGCCATCTTTGATTTTTGAAATTTTAAATTTTTAACTGTCCCAACAGTCAATAGGGTCGAACTACGTCACCGTACCAAAC
>Ga0209363_1000360_pt1 | contig 17002 bp, 13 predicted proteins | sample WorMetexBAHAMAS3_FD_187385 | JGI IMG/M metagenome (GOLD analysis project Ga0209363, IMG submission 187385) | Marine gutless worms symbiont microbial communities from Max Planck institute for Marine Microbiology, Germany - Inanidrilus exumae... | ecosystem: Host-associated > Annelida > Digestive... | reverse complement strand
ACTACAAGTCACAGGTCGTTGCTAAACGTGTCACTACTTCCATCAGTGTCACTTTAACGGGACGTAACCGTACTGGCCCGCCGTGCAGTGTCGGCCGCCCACACGCCCGGCTTGGCGGTGGCCGACCGCCCACGCGTCCGGCGGCTGGCCGGCCCGCCCGCCGGCAGCATTACAGACGACGACAGACGACAGACACCAGCGAGCCAAAGAATATTGGCCCATTAGGCGGGCCAGTAATGATGCGGTGAGTGTTTATTTGTTGTACAAACAGCAAGTGGGCGAACGACTCTGACCACAACAGACAAACCAGACACAGCAGCCGTCAACCTGGACTTCGGTCACTATGATTGGTTTCTTCATTACAACTGTAGCTTTTGGTTTATTATCCACACGTACCGATAGGCAAGGTGTGGTTATATCAGTTACTGTTTGTTTGTGTGTGTGTTTGTTTGTACGGTTACGGATTTCTCCGCCAAGGACAAAGCTAGCGGCGTATGGCGGTTCATTGGCGTGCAAGGCAGGGAATCACACATTTCTGTGAACTTTGCTCCTCGAGAAGTCCAAAATTGGACGAATCGGCCAGCGCACGGGCCACGCCCACCCACATGTAAACATTACCGTAGAAATGCGCCGACGTAAACGTCACGTTAGAGATGTGCCGTTCATGAAATCGTGTGGCGTGTGGACTTAGGATCGGCATGTGTGGATATACGTCCGTCCCTGAAGACGGACGTACTTGTTGGCCTAGTTTATGAAAAATGTCTCAATGTTATTGTTAGGTTAGGGTTAGGGTTAGGGTTAAATGTCTCGATGTTAGGTCCTGAGAACCTTTGGAATATGCAGTTTTTTAAGTCCAGTCTAGTTGTCCATCCTGCCCGCCCAGTTGACCGTGTGAATGTTGATAATGTCCATGTGTAACAGCCAGGTGCTATGCTGCCTTCTTGGGTCTTGTTTGGTACTTGCATTTGATCATTTGACAGGTGATAGTTTTAACTGTTTTTTGGCAAAGCAACATGTAGCATTTTAGTGAAAATATGCCATTTTCGTGTGCTGGTGTTTTACCAGGTAGTACAGACACACTGGTCAGGTTAGGTGGAAATTGACTGCCTTTTCGTAATATTTTTGCCAAAATTATATAAATCAAACAACGTTTGCTTACGTTGCAGCCAAAAATGCTGCAGATAGTTTTTGAGGCAGGGGCGTATCCCTTGCACAATTCATACAAAACTTTCAGGATTTGTGGGTAGTTTGATGCTGGATTTGTGTTTTAAATATGGTTGGATTCGTTGAAGGGGTTCAGACAGAAATTGTGGGGTTTAACTTCAGGGTGCATTTTCCCAAAACGCTTTGGTGCCCCCTAGTAGCAAAACTATATGTCACATCCAAAAACGTTAGGTGCAAAAAGGCTGCAGACCTCCTGCATTAGCTGCCATGGTGAGTACGGTGGGACTTGGACTTTGCATGTCACTAGAGGCTGAAATGTTTGACGTCGTTGCATGAAGCGTATAATATACACCAGTATACACAGCGGGCGATACACAGCCGGCGATACACAGCGGGCGATTGTGAGGTTTTTGCTCTACAAGGGCGACAGGTTGCACCAATGTGTTGCATGGTGGCGCTGCGGTAGAGCGTTGGACTTGCAATTGACAGGTCACGGGTTCAATTCCCAGCTGGTCGGCTTACACGTAACATAGGTCAACTCAGCCTTGCATCCCTCCAGGGTCGCTAAATCGAGTACCTGCTTCAGCTAGAGGTAAAGGCGGGATTCTCACCTCTGTCGGGTGGCAGGTAACACTGTGTGATCCCATATGGCATGTGAGTTTCCCGTAGTGGTGAAGAGCTAAGTTGTTGCTAACTGCTAGAAACTGTTTACTTTACTTACTTATTTTACAATTCAGGTGAAATTTGATGTGGAGGATTCGACTGAACATGGATTTCTTCACGCCAAGTTTCACCGCCATTGGTGCAGACGTGTGTGCGGGGGCCCCCGAAAAAGAAAATTTTCAGCGTTTGTGGGTAGCATGGGTTTAAAGTTAGGGGTGTGATTCCCCCAATTTTCAGCGCCTCCTAGCGGCGACACTATGCGTCATATGTGTATGCATTTTGGAGTTGCAAGAATGCAAAGATTAGTGGCACTCGTACTTTTCACACCGCTGGGGGACGAAAAAGTTCGATGCACGAAGTGTATATGCCAGTTTTGGGGTTAATTGGGCGATTTTTAGGTATTTGCCCTATAAGGTTGATATGTTGCACTGATTGGGTGAAATATATTGCGCAGTAGTACTCCTACAAGCCAAATTTCACCTACTTTGGTGCAGGGGTGTGTGGGTGTGGGGCCCAAAACTGAAAATTTTATGCAGTTTTGGAATATGAATGCCCCACGGGGCAGCGTTCGGATACCCGTGTAGATATCAAAAAACCGCTGGGTTTTTAAGGTAAACCCACCTAAAAACTGACGAAAACGGGACAGAAAACCCACCCCAAACCTAAGTACTAATTAAACTGAATTTAACTGCAAACTTTGTAGATTTAGTTGTAATTTTAACGAAATTAACACTGTTCCCGTACAGAAGCAATTATCATTCCTCAAGAATTAATACTCACTAAATATTAATATTTCTAATATAATCTTACCTTAAAGGCGCGATATGACCTACATTGTGTTGAAAGCGCCGTTAAACTCCAACCAACCAACCAACCTCGCAAGACGTGAAAACTTTGTGAGCAATTTTTGCGTTTTTTGGATAAACGATCCCTTTCAAACTGTCGCTACTGCGCGGATTGCGCCCAAAACCTTCCAGGGCCAGCCCCCACATTTGGCTCACACTGTTCCAGATTTCATCCAAATCGGTTCACTTTCGGCGGAGTTATAGCCGAACGCGTGAAGACCGTTTTTGCCCGGTAAAGTATTTACAATATAGGCTGCTCAGTAATCATTTTAAGTCGACTCTTCGACAGAGTCGTCTTAATAGAGTGCGTCTCAATTGTCTGTCCTTCTGTCCAGAAAAAGTTTCTTCGATTTCAATGAAAATTGGGATGCAGGTAGAGGTCGATGACTGATGCACGATGGTATGCAGTATGACCCGATCCAAGGTCAAGGTCAAGGTCACGAGTCCTTCAAATTTGGAAATCCTTTTATTTTCAAAAGCTCTCTACTGCGCCATTTACAATGGGAGCTGGCAACTGACCACGGATTCTTAAACTACGGCACAATATGTTAATTTGCTTATGCTGGATTTTTGATGTTTGTCCTAGTTTTTGTGTCACGTGACTTTGAACTTGGCAGAAACGTCAGCTGCGAAGAGTCGACTGTCAGTCCCGGCGCGGCGGCAATATTTTTATTGACGCGCTGACTGGGGCCCATCATTAATATTCATGTTTTAGCCGTCACGTGGCATGGTCACGTGTGTAAACAATGTCAGAAGCCGAGTTGTAAACAAAAGCGATGGCGTTGTATGAAAGTTGTTGTGATCTGACGAAAACCACACCAGATGAACATATCAACATTTTGCAGGTAATAATTACCTTACGATGCGTTTTTACCGAAATAGTCCTATGGCTAACGTCAGCAAATGTGAACCACTGTCGACTGTTGACAGCAAATGCATATGACATGACATTGGGTGTATAAACTCGGTCTGTAGAAACATTGCATCGGACTAATCGGCCATAAATACTGAAGAAACACGGACAATTAGTCTGATGCAATGTTTCTGCGGACCCGTATAAGATGTTACAATGCGAAGGTGCGAAACTGCCATTACGTTAGTCGGTTGTAGTACAGCTTATTCAGTTAAACGGTTGGGTTCGGTAGGGTAAGTAAAAGGTTTGGGTTAAACTTAGGGTTACGCTCACTGCTGACTGATCAGCCACTTTCTGTGGCTGTGATGTTTTTCAGAGGTGTTTCAGTGGAACAGTGAAGTCAGTAGCTGACTGTTGTGTGTAAAATGCCCACATTTGTTTGTATATTTTGTACATTATTTCCAATGTAGTAAAACAACCCTCTATAAAGCGATACTGTGTTGCTTGATAACAGTTATTGTTTGGTGTGCCAGGAGTGGTTACTTGACGACTATTTGCACAAAATATGCGACTTCAGATATGATGCCAACACCGGAAGTATTAACGCCAGCATTCGTGTAAATGCCTCTACAGTGCAAAGCGTCGAGAAGTGGCTGACAATCGTTTGCTAGACAATGCAAAGGAAAATCTGTACAACGTATGTTACTATTTCCAACGTATTGCAATAACAGTTATATTTGTATATTGCGCCGAAATCAGCAAATGAATCAGGGCGCATTACTGCCCCTGAGCCCGTATGGAGCTCACGAAAAATTGAACCATGACTTTTTCGGAATAGGTTCAAGACTCCGGCAGGCTAGCCGTATCTGGCTAAAAAAATTAGGGGCGACCAGCAATCATTGACGGGCAGTTGCTTTGCTGATAACTCGCTTTGCAATGTAATTATTGCTGTCCACTTTGGTGTGAGGGGTCCTGACGTCAACGAATAGGCAGCAATGCAGCATTGACTTCCATTGAGTCTGACATCGTATCTTTCACCGTTTTGGAGATATACGCGTGCAAATTTTTCAGCGGTGGGGGTAGGGGGCGAATGAAAGCTAAAAGGCTTTCAGCTTCGCCCCTGACCCCCTGACCAGGGGCTCTGCTCCTGGACCTCGCTGGGGGCTGTGCCCCCAGACCCCCATTACTGGCTCGCGCTCTGTGCCCCCATTTCTTGACCCCCACTTTTCAATACCTTCCACGGTCTGTGCATGTGCAGTGCAAAACTTTCCTCAGAATATTCCCCGGTACGGCAGTATATTGAGTGACAGTCTAAAGTGCAAAATAAATAACTTGGTGTGCTATAACGAAACACAAACAATGACCTTGGACTAGAAACTGCAAATAGCTACTGCTACGTTTTCACAGACATAAAAAACTACTGACAGTCATGTATTACAACGTGAATGTGTATCAATGACTGTTGATTGCAGTCACATCAGTCACTGGATTGTAAAGTATACGATACCAGTATGTGTTATACTGTGCAGTGCGATTTTTGATGTCTACACAAGACGCGAAGCACAGAAACGGCCACCACCAAACTGTCATCGCGGAACACTGCATGCAATGCTTCGATGAAAGTCATTCTGAAGAAGACGGAGTTTGGGAGGAAAGGCCGTGAGGATGTTCGTCAGTCTCGGTAAGCAGTTTTGTAGACTAGTAACTCTTTCAGTGCTTACTACAGGTGCTACTGGTGTCTGATTCATGGACATATTAGACTTACATGAACAGTTAGGGATGGGTCGGTGTTAAAACCAAAACAAAACCGCGGTTTTCGGCGAACCGAAATCAAAATAACAGAACCAACCCATCCCTATAAACAGGTAAAGTTTTCTGTGCCAATGGCAAAATGACACTCAACTGTAAATGCAAGTAATTATCGTAATGTCAGTATTCACACGCAGTACTGTAGACCTGGCAGTCGCCGCCGTTAAGACTTAGTCGACTTGGCTGCAGTGTTGTTGTCCGTGGCCTTGAACTGTCCTTAAGGACACTTCTGAAGTCCTTGGCCTTGGCAGTTGAGTCCTTGGCCTTGGCCTTGAAGGTTGAGTCCTTGTTGGCCTTAATCTTAAATATTTTTATTAATTTTTATTTTACCGCTTTGCAGTGCAGCTTGAAAAAGTCCTTTAAATCATATTATTTCTATTTTGATCTCACGTAGTCAACACCTATCTGTATCGTTTCTAGTGTTAGTGAATCAGCTGTTTTTTAACACTGGCAACAATTAACAATTCCCTATTAGGTTTGCATCTAGGCTTCTTATCTTAGAGGTACAAGAAACTCAGCTATCGCCAAGAGACACGCACGATGCAGTGGCTCAGCGCATGCTAAATATTCCGTGTCGCATCACATGATAATCAAACAATTTCTTCTACTCCGCATTGCATCATATTTTAATCAAACCATTCTTTCTACTCGGCCTGTAGATGCTGAATACAGATCTCGACGGTGAACAGCGCCTGAGAATGATCAGCCGTTCGAGAGATATGGTTGGTGTCCACCACAATTTAAATGGATCACGTGACCTAACTACGCCCTTTTCTTGCTAATGAATCGGGGCAAGTGATGAACGGGTGGAGAAACCCGTGAGCTACCACCACTCAAACCTATGCAGCTACTTGTGTAATAATTATTGCAGCTGACAGTGACCCTTTCGTTGTATTTTGCAGCTCCAAGGATCAGCATATGCCCGGGTTTCCGTTGCGTGTGGTCTTGAACCTTGCCCACAACCACCCAGTTCTTGCTGGTGACATTCTACGGCATCGTGACGTTGGACCAGAAGCAACGGCAAAGATTACCCGGCTTCTTGAGATGTGACACTCACCAGCTGCGGCTCTTGACGTACTGAAATTTGACCTCCAAGAGGAACATTTGGATGATTACATAATGTTCGCTGGTGACCGTTACCACTGCCCTGATCTTCAGTGGTGCTACAGGTATTTCACACAACTAGTAGTGTCAGAGTGCATTCTAGCAGTGTGATTCTCGTTAACGAAAATGGAAATTGTTGAAGACGAATACATAACGACATTAGTCGTTAGCGAAAACTGAAACTAATCCGAAAAAAGTACACAAAACAAAAGCGAAAAAAGGTAAAACGATTGAAAACGCCATCGAAGTGTGAAATGTGCGTCGAAAAACATTGAAAAGTAATTAATGTTGCGATATTGGTAGGCCTAGTGTTTGGCGGTTTTAATGAGTGGTAGACTGTTGAATAAAATGTAGTGTCATATACTAGTATAACGGACAAACTGGACCATAAATGAATAAGATTAGATTAAATTAGAGTTCTGCTAGAGCTAAAACTAAACTACAACTGAAGAATAATTGGCCATTTGCACCCCTCCTCCCACAATGTGACGGCCCTGATATCGGTAACAGATTACTGCTGTGTTGTGGTCGCACGGTCTCTTCACATTAGCTAAGGCATTGTTAAATTAGTACTCTATGTATCTGTTGTTCCTGTGTGTTGCGCAGGTTGTACTACCAGCTGTTTCGTAAAGCGTACGGGGCTTCCCATGGCACAATGGAAATAGAAGACCTGCAGCGTCAGGTGGACAGTGTCAACGAAGAGCTGCGCGCTAGACCCACCACTGACCCATATCACACCTCCCAAGAACGATTTCTAGCAATAGACGCTGATGGTGATGATGTTATTGTCACCATTTGCAGCCCACTGATGAAACGTGTGCACCGTTACATCCAGCACAGTGCAGAAATCGTCTTCATGGATGCTGGTGGTAATATGGACCGCCACAATATGCGCGTCTTCCTCCTTATGACATTCTGTGCCGCTGGTGGACTACCGCTCGGTGTGCTGATCACAACCAATGAACAGTCGGCAACTATCACCCGAGCATTACAACTATACAACACCCTGTTGGACCACTCATTGTTCTATGGCCGAGGACTGACTGGACTGGACCACAGGTGTTCATGACTGACGACTCAACTGCCGAACGCGCTGCACTGGAAAACATATACCCCCAGAGCCAGCGCCTCTTATGCATATTCCACGTCCTGCAGGCGTTCTGGCGATTTCCTCTGAGATGGCAGTACAGGTGTGCAGAAGCATGATCGCCTCCCTGCTTTCAGCCTGGTGAAGGCACTCGTGTATGCCGACACTGAGGATCAGCTGCAGGAGTTGTTTGCCGACACAATGAATGATCCAGTAGTGACCGGTAATACTCGGCTGCAGAAGCACGTGCAAGATCTGTACGACAGGCGACCTGAGTGGGCACTTTGCTGCCGAAAGGACCTTCCAGTGCGTGCAAACAACACGAACAACTACGTGGAACGGGCTATGCGCGTGCTGAAGGACAGTGTGCTGCAATGGACGAAAGCGTTCAATATTCCCCAGCTAGTTGACTTTATCATCACGCGGTTTGAATCACACTACCAGCGTCGGCTGATGGACATTGCGAACAATAGGTTAGACTATGTCCGCCTGTCCCGTTTCGTACCGTCCTCTGGTAGCATTGACACTGCCAACATCAAACATCTGTCTGGAAGTCTGTACGATGTGCCTAGTGAGACGAAGCCTGATGTGATGTATATAGTGGACACCACGCTCAGTTGCTGCAGCTGCTACAAAGGCAACACTGGAGGGCCTTGTAAGCATCAGTCTGCAGTCATGACCACTTGCAAACAGAGGAATTCAAACTTTCTGCCAGTCAGTGACCCGGTGATGCGGCAGCTGTTTTATGCCATATCTACTGGCAATTCAGTGGTCTGCACCGAATGGTTCAAGTCTCTCGTTCAAGAAACTGAGGTCGTTTCTACAAGAACTGGTGATTTGCCTGCCACTCTACAGAGCCAGCCACACGATTTGCCCTCCTGTGATGGTGGATGTTCTGATATGGAGTCTGTTGATCCTGTGGAAGAAACACAGGATGTTGCAGCACCAGATGCAGCAGAGAGTGCAGTTCTTTTGTCGCGTTTTGATTCGGTTTGTGATAAAATCAAAGCAATGTATGCACATGACCCGTTATCATTTGCCCGTGCATTGCAATCTTTCTGTAAACAGGGTGAATCCATCTGCACACCCTCGGCCATGCTCACAGCCCTCCACTCTTTTGGCAAATATTCTGGTGCAGCTGTAGCAGTAAGCAAGAAACGCCATTTGGTTGGCCTGAAGACTATCGGCGTGCAGCCTACGGCTGTGGCTCGTCGCAGAATGCCGGTTGGTGGTCGTAGACGAGTACATATGGGAAGACCAGCAAAGCGGGCAAGAGTTGATGATCATGGGTATTGTGTGGCCAGACAACGTACTGGTGTGAACCGTCAGGTGTGGCGCAAGCGTAGTGCACCACACAGCCTGAGTGATGCAGTTAGCAATGTCCAGACACTGGGCAGGACACATGTAGCCAAGTGAATTGCGTCATGCCAGCAGTCACTTTTGTTTAAGTAGTCTTATGGCAATAGTTGTGTCGGCTGTCTGTCTGCGGGCAGGTCTCGGACGACAATGCACTGTCAGTTGTGTGTGTTGTTGTTGTTGATGGATTTCAGTTATGCAGAATATTTTTATTGATGCCATTGTTGTTGGCTAGTTTACACATTATGTCTTACAGGTACAATTAAGTGCAATAACACTAACATTTTGTAATATTTCAGATGTTACTGCTCATGTAGTTCTGATGCAATTTCTTATCGGTGCTGCAGTTATTGCGTGTCACTGGTATTTTTCTTTTTAGGTCGACTTCCAAACTTTGGAAGTCAACCTAATACTATGGGTGGCAAATTTCCGTCCGTCCGTCCACAAAGTTTCTTTGATTTCGATGAAATTTGGTATACAGGTAGTACTCGATGAGAGATGAAAATGGTAATGACCATGCCCGGATCCAAGGTCAAGGTCAAGGTCAGGAGCCCACGGAAATCGGAAATTCGACCATTTTCAAATCTGAATATCCTACTATTTTATGTCTCCCTCGATATTCATAATTAACTCGCACATTATGAGTCAGTTCTTATCCAATGTTGCTCATTGTTTACTATAGATAAGCCTATTGTTGACTGTTAAGCTCTTTTCTATCCTACCCAGCGTGGGCCGGGGTACCCCTTTCCGCCTTTGCTCCTCCCTTCTCCATTCACTTCATTTTTTGCTCTTTATTACTTGTTCCCTTTTCTCATTCACTTTACTTATTTTCTTCTATTGTCCATCTGATCCCATTTTGTAGGCGCTGGCGTAATAATTTAAATGAGCCTCTCGATCCCTTTCCCTTTTGGGTGGCTGCTGAACAAAAAGGTGGCCAGGGTTGAGGTTAATATATTGCTGGCCTTCCTTTACTGGGTAGGGATAGCTCTCCACGTCTGACCTTTTGTCTTTGATATAGCCTTATTTGTGCTGAAAGGGGACGTTAAACTCCAACTAACTAACTCTTTTCTAACCTTAGTTCATCCAGTTTAGCAATCCGGTTATACTGGCTGATTAGGCTGAATTTATTTCGCCCAGTTTTTCATTGTTTTCTGTTACCAGAGCTACCGACTTCGACTCGGCAGAAGTACGTGCTACTGTGCTGCAGATGAAGTTGGTCACAGTAGTTGTATATTAATAAAAGAAGAGTTGACAAAGTGACGTGTTTATTTTCATAAATGCTCTATTTACAATGTATAGCCGTCATCTGAGTCGGCTAGACACTCGGTGACTGCACTGCTGTCACCCACAGCCTCACAGTCGATCTCAACGTCCATGTTAGCTAGGTCGAGAAACTCTGTCAACTCGTCGCCCGCAAGTGTTGACAGCGAGCTGAGTCGACGTGGTCTGCAGTGCGGATGACACCTGTGCAATCGGTTGTTTTCTCCTGCTGCACAACAAAACACACGACATTGTCGTAATTAACAGTACATGCCCGTCTATATCACATTTTTAGTGTCAGTTATGCTACATTACGAAGACTTTGTGCCCGAGTATTGGGGGCCCGTTCACTGCATGAGCCCCGCGGCCAAGATACTGGAGGAGGTGACCTCGGGAACGCATGAAGTCCACGCCTATGGTAGTTTTAGCGTGACAATAATAAATAGCATATGATAAACATACAATAACAAACAAAAATTTGCATCACATTCACCATCTTCGTTGTTGCTGGTATTCGGCTCCTGGCCACCTGCCTTTTGTTCTGGTTCCATCACTACTGCAACACACACAGTGACGTAGTTAACATCACGTCTTGTTTGGATTACAGTACTGTTGATATTATGTACAACTTTCACAACAATCACCCAAACATTCGGCAAGAGTTCTATAGCAGCACACCCATCACTGACTACCACTTACTCCATATTTCACCTATCTACGTTGGTGTGACTATTTCGAACTCTTCTTGACATTTGAGTATGGAACATTGACCTTTGTGGTGTAATACGAATGAACAAGTAAATTTAAATTTACCGTCTTCATTGCTGCTGGCATCTGCACCCTCCTGTCCAGCTCCAGCTTCCGCCTCCCTCTGCTCCTCTGTTACGGTGACACACACAGTAACATATGTAACATCACACTATATTGTTGAGAGTAACTTACCATGTACATTTCCGTGTGTAACTTAAGGTTATTAATAATAAATATTCCTTGCTAATTATTGCAATAATAACAGTAGAAACCTTGACACTAAACCCTAACTGACGTTATTCACCACAGCTAGCCATGGATACATACAGTAATTATAGTAGGCCCAGCATGCAAGTACTGACCATTTCGCTTTGTCTACAATTCTAATTGTAACAACTCCTTGCTGACAACACGTATTTGACAGAGTGCACATAACTAAGTCACAATTACTGTGAGAACAGAATGTCAATACCGCATGACTAAGAACAAGAATCGTTGTTAAACGTACTTTTTTCACAGTCGGACATTTCCACTGCTCCACAACACTCCACAACAACAATAACAACAACAATCACCAATACAACTTCCGTTTTGTCTAAAGTGAACTACTGCGTTAAAACAGAACATGAATATTAATGATGGGCCCCAGTCAGCGCGTCAATAAAAATATTGCGTCCCGGCGTACGGGGCTAATTTTACCTATATTTTCACTGCGCATGCGCAGAAACGGCTGTTTAGGAGCTTTCGGTAAACATTCTAACATCAGCGTTCGATTCCTTGACCCCGATTTTGGCGATTTGAGGAGGTTTTCAGTTAAATTTTTATCAAGAAATCTAAAATTCCGCTATATTTATACTTCCCGTTTATTTGACCTACTGACCTAGAAAGCGTGCCACCAACTTTGAAGTTGATACGACTGTTGGTCGCTGACTTATAGCGTTTTTGCTGCTGATACGTTACGTGACTTTGTGACCTTGACCTTTAACCTTTTGACATCGAACACTGTGGTCGTATTGTGGTGGGTCACGTGATCAATCCCTCCACCAAGTTTGAGGATCGTATGAGTAGTAATGTCTGCCATAGGCCACCATTGACAATGCGTTTGTAGCCACTGAGTATGTGCCGTACCACGTGACCGTGTCACGTGATACATACGCAATGGCTGCAAACGCAGGCTTGCATACGGGGAAAATTTCCACACATTTGAAATCCATGATCCCGATTTGTCTATATTCACTTTGCAACTTTTATGGCTCTTTGATTAAGATAAATCCAGTTATCTGCCAAAATAGTGTCTTGCGGTGGGTTACTGGGCATAGAGCTGACTGCACGTGCGCAAAATCACTCAGGGCGGGCCAGTTTTCCACCGCAAATTAATCTCCCATTAACGGTAATGGGAGATTAACTCCATTCGTTAATGGAAGACTAATGTGCAGTGGAAAAACCGGCCCTGAATCTTTCATTGACATTAATGGAAGATTAATTTGCGGTGAAAACCGGTCCATGGTCTGTTAACGGTGCCTCAATGTGTTGCCGCAATCCTTCTAAGTGACGTCGATTTTATATAATGGCTATTTTGACGATTTAGCAGCATTTAGGCCGATTTTTAGCCATATTTGCATTACGCATGCACAGAAACGGCTATTTAGGAGCTTTTTGCAATAAACCCAGTACCCAATAAAACCCCCACAAAAACCCACCGGGTTGGGCTTTTTGAAAAAAGGTTTCTTAAAACCCTGCGGCAGGGCCGCATGTGTTTGACGATTTAAATTTCAGCATTTGCGGAGAGCTTCATTGTTCAGTCACGTACTAAATTTTGTTGGATTCGCTCGAGATGTTTTAGAGTTATGGGGTTTAAAGTTAGAGCGTGCGTTTTCAGCGCCTCCTAGTGATGTACGTCACCGTCCTATGGACCACACCAGGACTAAAACACATTTAACATAGTTATTGCATGAACTTTGAGCTTGTTTTTTGGCCCACCGTATATTGTTTGTTGTTAGAACTGTCTTAGCTGGTTATACTTGTTGTTTGTTGCAGCAGCTGCAGCTGGAGATGATGACAAATACGAGGATGACTTCCACTCATCAAAGTTAGTATCAACTCACACACATTTTGTTCTGTTCTGTTCTTTAGCCGTCCTTGATCCGAGGGTTGGCCACACCATGGACATACTTTCTCCATTTATCTCTGTCCTCTGTCATTTTGATGACTCTTCTACGGACAGTCCCATCCACGTGTTGATGTTGTCCATCCAGGCTGTGTGTGGTCTTCCACGCCTGCGTGCACCTGACATTGTTCCTTGCATTATCTCTTTCTCCAGGCAACTCCCTTGTTTCCTCATGGTGTGACCATAGTATGCTAGCTTCCTTGCTTTGACAGTGTCTAACAGTTCCATCTTTACTCCAGCTTTGTTAAGAACCCACTCATTTGTTTCTGACCTGGTTACAAGACGACACTGAACATGACAGCGAGTTTAGTTTGACATGGTTACAAGCCGACACTGAACATGACAGCGAGTTTTCTGTTATTGACAAGTCGACAAGTTGACCGTTTAATAAGTTCATCTGAAGGCGAGTTGACCATGTAGTGACCACGGACGGACAAGTTGTCTGTGTTTAGAAGCAGTATACACACTTTGAGAGAGAATTGAAGTGTGTGCTGTGTGTGGCTGTGAAGTGTGCCGGTGGATGGCTCGGTTCATTGAATCAACTGTGCCGGGTGATTACATGCCATACGATACATACATGACGAGTGTCATTGCGTTTTGTATACGACATTTGTCTGCTTTATATTTCATATAAAATTATATCATATACAAAATGTGTAGACTGGGACGCAGACCGCATCCACTGCTGAAGGGGTGATGCCCTCCCACCGCGGGAGCCTCTAAATTTTTTTCAAAGCGTTTGTTAAATAACTGCATTTTGGTACATTTTTGATCAGAAGATGTCCTTATTGACGGCTGCAGAATGATGATAATGACAGGGCTTGTAGTGGGACATGATGTTCTCTTGCTAACCCTAACCCTAGCCGGCTTGGAGAGATAGAGATGTAGTTGTTGTGGACGAGGGAAATGCATCGTCCCATATAACTGAGTAAGTAGGCCTGACTAGTTTGACTTGACAGCGGCAATGATAAACCCTAGGTGACTGTAACGTACTGTTGAACGACGTCGTTCAATCAAACTGACTATAGACTGGTGAGAAATGCTGTGCTGTGATTGGCCGCTAGCATCAGCCCAGTGGGACAGACACCGCGGTCAGACAAGAACCTGGAGAGTTTGGAGGACGAGGAAATCAATGAAGAGATTGAGGAACAGTTGTCAGACAGCGAAGATCTGCTGAGGAGTGACGTCAGCGCTGTAAGCATGAGTTGTTTCATCAGTTGATTATGACTAACATTCATCGCTACTGTTAGTTGTCATTTATTGTCTGCCCTGCAACAAATAATGTTGCATTGTGGGCTGCATTGCTTTGTGGTTTTTTCACACTCGTACTAGACCGTCGTCTTGAGTCAAAACCATTGAATCTTTTAATCTGCTTGTGCAACAGCTACATGGTACTCGGTGGTCACATTGCCTGCACGCACCTGCTACACAAGTCGCACATAGACCACACACGCGCCAGCTGTAAACGCCATTTTGGGGACTGACTCATTTGGTTCTAAGGAACCATGTATACAATGGGAGTCCAGATCAGACGGATATTGAGAAGTAATATTTAGAATAAACGCATATAGAACATTAGTCTTATTTGAATACAATATAAATCAAAATATAATGAAACGAAATTATGAAAATTAGGCCTAATGATTTTAGTTAAGAATACTGAAATGGACAATTGGTGAAAGAGGACTGCTTGTGAAGTTTGTAGTTGTAGCAGGGGAGTTCAAAGCCGTGGCCTGTTTCCCGGACAGTTTGTGGGTGGTCTTCGAGGTGGGAGGAGGTGAAAAAGACAGTGATTAGGGGCCTTGATTTAAATTCAAAAGATCCAGCATGGTTTATTCTGTAAAGCTCTGTATCTCATACGTTTGTTTTGTGAAACCATAGTGGGAAGATCTTTTCAAAAATGCATCAGTCCTGATCTGTTTGAGCTCCACATTAACATATGGGTCCCACACTGGGATGGCATAGAACTGGTTAGGCGGCCGAGTATAATTCAGCCTGAAATACTGTGTGCAGTTGATCAAGCGGTTCACGCAGTTGTGTAAGGAGGAATATACGCGGACTGCAAACTGGAAATAGCATCGACATGATTACAAAGCTGAAACTAGACTGAAAGATCACTCCAAGAAGTTTAACAGTGTGCACACGTTCAATACCCTCAAGTGACTGCGGAGACTGTGCTTGCTATGATGAGGATGATGTAGTACAAGCTCTCTGGTACTACATCATCCTCATCCTAACCTTAGTTTAACAGTGTGCACACGTTCAATACCCTCAAGTGACTGCGGAGACTGTGCTTGCTATGATGAGGATGATGTAGTACAAGCTGTCTGGTACTATCAAGATTAATAATGAGACCAGAAAGGACTCAATAATGAATACAAAAATAGGTATAATAACAACTCCTGTAAACCATAATATAGTCCATAACACCATGTGCCAGTGTCCATATTTAACACAAAAACAAACACACAATAACTATCAAGATCAATAAAACTTTCTGAAAATACAATATGGTACAAAATCATGACCATATCTGTTTTCTTGCAAGTTGGGCGTTGGTATTGGTGGTACGTTGGTTGCAAATACAGCTTAGAACGGCTGCGTTGTTTCTCTAGACGGGATTAATCAATCCAGTCCAAGTGGAGATCACTTGGACGAGGTTAAAAACGAGACTGGCATGCAGTTCCAGCCTGTTTACCTTGACGTTGATAGCAGCATCGTCATTGTAAACAACACTGTGCTTGCTATGCAGACTTAACTAAATACTGATTACGGAAAGCTATCATTCATATCATGGACAGTTTTTTTATAAACATTACAAAACCTGACAAAAACAGTGTGTACATGCAAGTTGAGGAAGGAAAACCGAACCAAACTGAGCCTAACCGAGGTTCATGCAGCCGCTAAAATGAGTGGTGTACTTAGGTCATACTGTAATTTGATATCATATCTTTCGTTTGGTTGATATTTTAGAACAACGACTTAACGACGGATCGGACGCTGTCGCCAACAGAGCCGACTGCTGCGGCTGATTATGTGGAAGACATTCTCCATTTGTAACGACGGATGTTGGTTGCTATGATAAATACGACGTCAACCGCTGTCCAGGCTGTGATTTGGATACAGTCTACGTGAAGTTGACTGTGATGAAACATTTCTGACAAGTATTTGATGGTGAGCGTGACGTGGCCATAACAAGACAGACAGTTCAGTTATTATAAGTCGTGTCAAGTGGCTCATATTTTTACATCACGTGATAATTTTTGTTGATTAAACCGTTAGATTTAATGTGGTCATATAGCTAATATGTTCATTATTCGCCCGAAGGCCTTCGGGCGAATCATCGATTTCTCTTTGGGCCAAAAGAACGGTCTTCACGCGTTTGGCTATAACTCCGCCGAAAGTGAACCGATTTGGATGAAATTTCGAACATTGTAAGCCAAATGTCGGGGGCTGGCCCTGGCAGAGTGTGGGCGCGATCCGCGCAGTAGCGACAGTTTGAGAGGGAGCCGAAATGTTTTTTCCGTTACGCAAATAACGCACGATTTCAGCGATTTTCCATCGGCAAAATTTTACGACATTTTCAACACAACAACGTCGATCGGTGTCGCCATGTAAACTTTCGGAACATAATTTTGAAAATGTTACCGTGAGGGGTCGTTTTTCCAAAAAACGCAAAAATTGTTTGCTTTAAAAAATTTCCAGGTCTTGTGACTTCAGGCTGTCATATCTCCACAATGATTACAAATGCCGAAAACCGGCTAAATGGTCCCATCTACTGGATGTCTAGTTTCCATTTTTACCGTTAGAATCAATTCAGTCTTTCCGTGGGCTGTACGCTGCATACAAGCAGCCCACCCATCAGACGTTTTCGCTATTTCGATTACATACTTATAGTTAGCCTCAAGAAAACCTGCCATTTTGAGCTCAAAAATCTTTTAAAA
>Ga0209363_1000359_pt1 | contig 17017 bp, 17 predicted proteins | sample WorMetexBAHAMAS3_FD_187385 | JGI IMG/M metagenome (GOLD analysis project Ga0209363, IMG submission 187385) | Marine gutless worms symbiont microbial communities from Max Planck institute for Marine Microbiology, Germany - Inanidrilus exumae... | ecosystem: Host-associated > Annelida > Digestive... | reverse complement strand
CCCCGCCGTGAGGGGTGACAAGATTTCGACGCAGCCTTTCGTCAAAATCCTTTGATAATTTGTTTTATTAGCTGATTAGCCTTGATTTTGCATTTTTTTCATCATTCATTGTTTATCTTTGATTCTATTCATCTACAACATTTTATGCGTTTTACGTGCTTATGTGCCGGCGGCGTTAAGCAGCGACTCCTGTGAGCCGTGCGTTTAGTTCCTAGTGTTCACAGTCACGCAACCTGCGGCAGATTTAGGGGCAAGTGATGTCTGCGGCACAGTTGCTGGAAGTCTCTGAATGCACAGCGCCGGACAGATGACGTCGTGTTTGTGATATTTAATAATATGATAGCATTAATATGCTGGTCCTGGAGCGTCCTGTTGTTTGTAATCATTACGTGATCATCACTGGCCGTGCGGCGTCTCTACAGTGCTTGATGCCCGTGGGAGTATCTTCTCACAACCCGGAAGTGAATGACGTCGCCGTTGCCAGGCAACAGGAGACGCTCCTGCCGTGCTGTGCCATGCGGCCTGCTGTCAATCATCGCGCGCTCTTTGTGCCGCGCCGGCAGGTGCCCGGGCGTTGGCGTTACCCGTGTAACTACCGGGCGGCGCTGGTGCGGGCGTTGATTCCCGGCATCGGCACCGTCGGCCTGACTGTGCCTTGTGGCGAGGTTGGGTTGTGTACCGGGCGCGTGACTGTACGTGCCGTTGTGCGTGTGTGTGGATGCGTCGATGCCGTCTGCCTGCAGTGATGATGGTTCTGCTGCAGCTGATGTGTAGTATGTTGTGATTACCGTTCGTTGTGTATAGGTGTGTCCTTTGTAGCAGGTACGCTCCTGACGTGGATCTGTGTGTAGTGTTCGTTCGATTACAAGTCAACTCGTACCCGTACTTACGGCAACTCGTACTGCGTTAGATTTACTTGTTATATCATTTGTTTACATGACCATTTATTGTCTGTACTCTCGTACTGCCATATCAGCATTCAGTAAACACAGTTTCGGCATTTGCTGCCAGGACTCTTCTCTTCTCCTTGTACTAGCGCACCAGCGCATTAGAGGGTTTTGCGTTTATGCGCTACATAAATCCACGATTGACATTGACATTGACATCTACTACGTATTCAAACTGATGTGATGGTGAAGCTATTTAAATCACTACTAAGACCCGTGATTTCGGTGCTTCTTGTATTAGCTATATAGATTGTATATAGATGTGCATTTCCTTGTTACCATTTGTTAGTTATCACGTGATTTTCTAGTGGCAGTGAATAGCACTGAATAGCAGTGTGCTGATGTGACGTTAAGAAGCACCTGCTTCGCTCGCTTACTGGCGGCGAATGCGTGTGTGGACACGTACGAACTTGTCGCGGTGACCAGCCACCCGCCCACCTGGCCGTTCAGTGCTTGTGCCTACCGCCCACCCGTCTGCCTCTGTTCATTATAGTCCACTCCGTTCGACATCAGTCGACGGCCCTTGGTCTCCCAGACCTCGTCAACGTACGTCGGTCGTCGTCGCCGTGCTTCTGGGCATCGCGGCGTCCGTCCTTCGACTGATGTCACGTGACATGAGGACTTGTAGTCCGGTAGTTTGGACGTGTGGTTGATGATTTTACGGCTGAGCTGTCTCTCTGGACAGAGAGGTCGTAACACGTAATGGACTATGCTAAAAGCGCTTAAGAATTCTCGGACGTTTTTCAGACATCGGAGGGGAGGAATTTTTCGGCATCTGTATAGAAAAACTGAACCGTGTAAAAGTGTCAGGAGAGATGATTCTGACTACTGAAATGTGGGAAAATCTTTGCCCACAAGGGCCCCAGAACTCTAGCTGGTGGAGAGGGCCTAGTTGCCCGTGTCCGAGAAACACATGCCCACTGTCTTGGGTTTCTCGGACAGGCACAAAGTATGGAAGCTCAAGACCCAAATGGGGACCGACTGGCATATATGTATCTAATAATATAATAGCTTTATGTATGCGTAGCGGCAGCTGATGGCGTTAATGCGGCAAACAAGAGCACTACTGACTTTAGTTCATATGCTACAATGCTGATGGATAACAACCTTACGTTGCCATGCTTCATTATATGGGAGCGTAGGCTGGGTGCCGTTAGGTGGACGAACCACTGAAGGCTGTAATGCAGAAGCATAGGCAGTCCAGTGCCAGACCTGTGGTTACCTGCTCAGCCAGGGAGCATCGCCGTTCATTAGTCGTTACCAAAAGGATAGTATGTGGCATAGAATGTGAGGAAAATTAACAAAAAGAACACTAAAGAGATGAAAACCGATTAGCACAGAAGATCTGGTGTGACTGTGTGAGTTGTAGTCGATGACTGCAGTCGTGAGGAGCCAGAAGTCTGTGGTAGGAAAGATCTTTAGACATGGGAGATAATTAGTTGGTTGTTTGTTGCATGTGTGTTGTTTGATTTAACGCTGCAGCCAAGAAACAGTCTTGCCGGTGTTGACGACATGGACGACCAAGAACCGTCAGTCGATCACAACGGTGTGCCGGCTGTTGGAGTCATCACCGAGGAAGTTGAAATGTCCCACGTTGTTTCGTTGCCTCTCAGATCAACCACGGTGTCAGCTGATCATCTGGACCACGTCCCTGTCACGGAACCTCTCCAGCTTCCCGCTGCCGGACCCAGCGTGGATGATGGAGTGGCAATTGCAGCAGCGGCAATGACCAGTGACGAAGAAGATCAGCTGGAGCAGCTAGAGAACGTTCAGGTCGCCATCAAGGTATGTGTCATTAATGAATGTACTAGCAGCATTGCGTTTGTACACTTGCATGCCCTGAATGTTGCTATAAAAGTCGGTCCAGCCGTCCGTCGTGCGTATTGCTGACTGTTAGTGTATTAATGCATGCAACACGTCGTTTGGCTGGTGTGCTTTACATGCTCATGCATTTTTAGGTTGACTCTTTTGAGTCGACCTAATAAAGTGGGTCTCAAATGTCCGTCCATCCGCATGTACGTCCGTCTGTTCACAAAAAGTTTTTTCGATTTCAATCAAATTTGGTATGTAGGAAGAGGTCGATGAGTGACGCATGATGGTATGCAGTATGATCCAATCCAAGGTCAAGGTCAAGGTCACGGGCCCTCAAAAGTCCGAAATTCGGCCATTTTCCAAGGCTATCTCCTCCCCCATTTATAATGGGGGCTGGCAAATGAACGTGGATTCTTACATTAAGGCACAATACCTACAGCTTATTGGGGACGGATTTTGGATTTTTGTCCTAGTTTTTGTGTCATGTGACTTTGAAGTTGGCAGTAAGTAGGAGTCGACCGTCAGTCCCGTACGGCACTAATTTATGTTTTTATGACATGTATCATAGACTAAATACGTGGCTCGTGGTCGTCGCAGAGCCGGCATCCGATGCTATGTGAAGAAGGGATGAGACCAAGCCACTGGTTGGAGTCAATGCTCTGAGTTTCCTTAAGTGTCTGGCACTATTGGTTGGTGATAGAAAGGCCGTCTGGCTCATAATAAAATCACAAAGGTTGTCTTCTGGAAAAAGTGACAACATTGGGCTCTTGTCTGGGTGGGTGACCTGAGTTCAGTATCCATACAGCTGCAGTTGCTTCAGAGTTTGTATGGCCAGATGCTCATTATGCCATCGGTCAGGGAATCTTTATTCATCCACTAATTAACACCTGTGGAAGCATGTCACTCTCTGTTTGTCGGCTTTCAAGTGCCAATATCGAAAAACGTGTGCTGACATTAAAGATAAAATGCATGATATCTGAGAATAGATTATATGACTGAATATATCGCTGTGTAATATGTAATGCATAGCTTTTTTATATCTGGGATTTATTTAACATTATTATTGTTACCTCTAGAGAATCCCAGAAGGAGCATTGTTTGAAAATCACCCCCAACTGGTTTCTAACAGGGATGCGTGCTTGATATGTGGCATTCTAATGTACTGCAGGCCGGTGTGTGTTATAATGTAACGTGGAATATTTTAAAGTTGTGTCGCTTGTTTCTGTTTGTATATCACGTGTTTTAGAGTGTAACAGCTATGGTAGCTGTTGGTATTTAGGTCAGTACACACTATCCGTGTTTAAGGGACCTTGTTCACGGACTATTGACACGGCCCATGAACACTGGTGTCACAACACTGGTTGGCGGTTTGGCGTAGTTTAGCACGTTGGTTTCAATTAACAAGGTTAATCTACATTGAGACCAGTTAGTACTGGGATTGGTGACTGTGTCTGGGTTTGTCTCCCGGAGGAGGCACCTTACTTTCGGTATGTAACCAGCCAGCTAGGTCGACTCAGCCTTCTGCCCTCCGTGGGACGGTAAAACGAGTATCAACTTTAGGGCTGAGTAATAATAAATGGCGATGGTGGATGTGGATGATAGGTGCCATTTTTGGTGGACTAACAGTCCAAGTTGATTGGCTTGGTCTGGTGTTGGCGCCCAACCGGCGCTTAGTCTGCATTCATCAAATGAACCGGGTGAACTATCGCAATGGCTTTGCCATGATGACAGCACCATAAATATCCTCTCGGTTATTATTATTATTAATATTATTTCGGACACCCATGTCAACGAGTCGTGTTTATGGGCCATGTATACAGGCGTCGAGAAGTGTCGCCGGTGAACACAGCGCATGAACACGGGTGTCCAAGATGACGCCTGTGTATATGGGCCGTGTTGATGACCCGTTAATGCGGTCCGTAAACAGAGCACCCATGTTTATGGGCCGTGTTGACAAACTGTTAATACGGCCCATGAACACAAGTAGTGTAAACACAGCGCCCATGTTCATGTGCCGTGTTTGCAAAGAGCATTGCACGATGATGCTTCTACAACGCAGGTGCTCTGTTTACGGGCGTCTGTCCAAGACTATCCGTGACTGAACGTGGGCTTTCATGACGGTCCATGTTCATGAGTAGCAGAAAGATAACGGGGCCAGTACACACTAGCTGTGAACACAGTCCATGAACACGGGTCATGTGTGCCAACCCTTTATTAGGTCGAGTCGACCTCATAACATTAGTGGGTCTCTAATGTCCGTCCGTCCGTACATACGTCCGTACGTCCGCCTGTCCACAAAAAAGTTTCTTCAATTTTAATGAAATTTGGTATGTAGGTGGAGGTCGACGAGTGATGCTTGACTGTATGCAGTATGACCCGATACAAGGTTAAGGTCAAGGTCACGAGCCCTTGAAAGTCCGAAATTCAGCCACTTTCATCGGCTATCTCCTCCCCCATTTATAATGGGGGCTGGCAAATGACCACGAATTCTTAAATTATGGGGCACTTAAATTACCTAAAGCTTACCGGGCCGGATTTTTGATTTTTGTTCTAGTTTTTGTGTCAATGACTTTGAAGTAAGCAGTAAGTAGGAGTCTACCGTCAGTCCCGTACGGCGCTAATTTATTGACCAGTTGTCAAGACTGTTTAATGCTGTATGTACTAGGATGCCGTGTACAGTGTAGTGTGGTGTGTGGTGTCAGTGTGAAATATCCACAGTGCTGTCTAGATACGGCATTAAGGCCCTGAGTGACGTTGTCAAGAAGACTAATGTAAGTCAGCAGGCAGTGGTCGATTCTCTGCCGAGCTGATCACATGCTGCTTGCTTCCTCTGTAGCTGCGTGATACTTCTGTTGTCGTGTTTGTGCTTGTGTGCAGTGTTTCTGTTAGTTCAGAGATGCTCAGTGGTGTCCTTGTGTATATGTGTGTGTTGTCATTTAGTTGTATTCGTGTATGTGTATGTGTGTCATCATTTAGTTGTGTTTGTCTGCAGTTTCTGCACACTAGTAAGAACAGCGTATTGGTGACACGCTGTATATGCTCAGTATGTGTGCTTCCTTTGATGTATGTATTTGTGAACTTGTATCTCTGTGAGTTGAGAAAAAAATGCTAAAACTTGCGGAGTTAAAAATACGTCTCAGAAATTGCCAGAAGTTGTAAGAAAATAGTTTGTAGATTTTTAACACTGAATCGTACGTAGCCCTCACAAAATATTAACTATTTTTTACATATGTTATCCTTTATAGAATATTTTTTTCAGTCCATATTTTGTACCATAGCATTGACTGTATCTTCTTACTCTTCTGTTTTAATGTCTCTTAAGCCAGTTTCCCATTTGTGTGCTTCTGCCCTTGTTCTGGACGAGAGCCTTTGTGTCCTGGTGTTAGATATTTTTATTCCTCTTAATTTATTAAATGTTATCGGCTGTGGTATTTCCTGGTGCTGTCTGGTAGTTTCTCAGTTTGATCTGTAATGTACAGGAGTGTTTAAACTGAAGCTGGGGAAGAAGGGGCAGGTCTGGTACCCCCAGATGCTTCTTTTGGGTTTTACCCAAGAGAAACATTCTAAAGTCAGACCAGTGCAGAAAAACTGAAGAACAGCAATTACACAAGATTTTACATTGAAGTGATAAATAGGTCTTGTGGTGGTTGGTTAGTTTTCACCATGTGTGGGCGCTAGCATAAGAACTGTCCTTTTCCATTTTGGGTCATCGCTGAACAAAAAGGCAACAAAGTCGGGAGGGTTACTGTATCATTGGCCATCCTTAACCTGGTGAAACTAAATCTGCACCAAAAACCTTGTCCCCGATATAGCCAATTTTTATGCTGAAAGGGGACGTTAATCTCCCAACCAACCAGCCAAACTGAAGCTGACTTTGCCATTACTTTAGTGATGTTGATGTCTGTAGCACGTTTGTCTGGTGTTTGATACGTCAGTAGCTAATGTTAACTTGTTGTTTTACCAGTCATTTGCGTTAATGCCAGTTTAGCAGCAGGAACATTAAATGCTTGCATGCCAAGCTTGAGTTTTAACCTGCTTGAACTCACTAGAAGTAGATTGTCCGTGGCATTCATTAACTGCAAGCAGTAATCGGTTGACTCCTTATAACATAGATTGCTTATGTTGAGCCTAATTGTGCATAATCGTTGGAAGCCTGTGTGCGTGCACAATGATAGGAATCTTTGTGACACACTACATTTCCGCCATTTTATCTGCTTATTATTTATTTCACAAGTGAAATGCATTTGCATTTATTGAAGAAGCTTGAGCGTTAGCATATGTGTGACTGTATGTGTCATAAAAATGCACACTGAGATTATCTAAATATGATTGTACTAATGTCATGCTTTAATATTACCACTGTATTTGATTATCTGCAGGATGCCCACAAGGCATACGCCGGTATTTGGATTACTTTTTTTGGGGGGTGTAGTTTTGAGGTTTTTGTGCCACAAGGATGACACGTCGAACCGATGTGGGCAAAATTTGGCGTGGAGGCTCCTTTGTACCAACTTTCACCCCATTGGTGCAAGGATGTAGTGTTATTACTGGCCCGCCTAATGAGCCAGTATTGTTTTGCTTGCTGGCGTCTGTCGTCATCGTCTTTCGTCATCTGTAACGCTGCTGGCGGGCGGGCCGGGTGCGTGGGCGGTCGGGCGGCCGACACTACACGGCGGGCCAGTACGGTTACGTCCCGTTAGGGCAATACCTTGTTTACTGATGCATTGTCAACAGAAGTGAGGTAGCACTTTACACATTCGCAGCTGGTTGGAACTTGTGTGCAAGATACAGCCAGTATGCAACTAATGTGTGGCAGTATTTACTATAATGTGGATTTGTGGATACCCTGCCGGCTGTGCAGCGACTGGCGGTCACTGCTTATATAACTTTCTTTACTTTTTATAATATAAATGTCAGTAGTGTACAGTTGTAGTTTAGTACAGTGCTTTGACACTGTTGGTTGGATGACAGGAAGGCATCTGGTCAGTCAAAATGCCGTGCCAGTTGTCTTCAGAAGTTCTCTTTCAGTACAGGTGGAATAGGAAGAGAACAGATTGACCCAAATTCACCTGGGTCGTAGTGTACAAATGTAGAGCATGGAAAAATGTTGGATTGGAACCGTACAGTTCTGTTGATTAGAAAGGTTAGAGAGTGGGATTGTTTGGACGTGTGGAATGGTAAGAAGATAACACAGACTAGATGAAACATTGTACATCGATGGAAGTGGAAGAAATTATACAGAGAAGGTTGTCTAAAATGTCAAGTTCTAGTCTGGCCAGCAGGAATGCACAGATGTGAAAAAAGCAAAGAAGGAGAGTGAAGGAATGCCAGCAGACACAGGTTGACTGTGGCAATTAACATGATTTGTGTGTTTGTGTGTTTGGTAATTCTCAGTGTAAAGATTGTACAGTGGATGGTGGGTAATGGATATTTGTTATATGTAGGAAGAGCTAGTCAGAGACAACTTGGCCAAGTTTACGGACATGTATGACAACATGGAAAGAAGACGTCAGCAAGAGCTGCAGGACTTACGAGAATCATACGAAGGTCGGTAATATTGTTATGTAGCTGTGCATGAATTTCCAGAATGTCTCATGTTCTCACATGTAATTTATCTATTGGATTTAGTTCAACAGGCCTGCTTCTGTGGAGTTGTCCTAGGTTAGACTGAGGTCCCAGTGGTCTGTCAGAGGAAAATCTGTGAGAAGTGCTGAACAGGACTTCTTACCAGTTAGATGCCCTTCCTGTTGGCCGTCTAGTACAATATCACGATATGATATGATAGTGAACGAATGAAACCAATCAAAAATCACTCCACAAACATACAGCTCCACAAGTATGTGCTATGTTTCACAACCATATTGTACTATAAACATCTGGAATAGGCTGTCAAACTATTGTCTTGGCTATGAGTATTGCTTGTTTTAAAGAAGCATCTGTCTACTTTTGTTAGCAGGGTACATACCGAGTTTTTCTCCACTCATCAGTATTAGCAGTATTTGTTATTGATATATATATATAATTTTTGTTTCTTGGTATCTAATCAGTATTGAATTGTATTTCTTCTGCTTTTTGTATGACGCTTGTTTGTTGAGAAATATAATTGATAGGTTTGTTGGTTGGTCAGTTGGCGTGTTGTTTCATTTATTTATTGAATAGTATATACTAGAGAGCCAGCTTTGTCAGTAAGTAAGAAAGTAAATAAACAGTTTGTATAGCACCGAGGTCCAGATAGAATCATGGTACACGCATTGTTTGTGTACACTGAACCATAGTAGAACACATGAGGCTTAGCTATTGCCGAGAGACCCGTGCAACACTCTGTATTAGTTGAAGTGTGCTACTGTTGTACACATAACGCACACAAATCCCCCGTGTCAGCCTGAGGAGCACTTTCAGTATCTGCAACATTTTATTCGGCTACCTGCATAGTCTGGTATAGGCATCATTGCAGCAGGCTCAACTATCGTATGGCAAGCATGCGATGCCATGCATGTCATCAACAGAATTTTATACAACCAATCTTGTTGATGTCAACTGGACTGTAACTGTGATCATCAAACTTTTACTACCACCAGTGTTGTTGATGACACCCCACATTCCTCTGCCGGTGCACCATTGTGGACACCGACCACGGTGGCGGGTGGCCACACATTTTTGGTGGTAAGGCGTCTGAGCTGGAGACTTCTTGACAGTCGAAAAACACAATTTTTACCTACCCCCACCTGCATTTGGCACCTTTGTAAGGGTTGATCCCATTGGAATTTCGTACAGACCTTTTGTGTCATAAAACTCAGAGTCCATGGGCGATCGTGTGACATTGTTTTTGAGATCCTGTGTTTATCAGTTCTGGTACATTACCAGCTTGTGACAGACGGACAGACACGTGATAACATTAAATACCGCAATAGCATAGCATCATGATAAAAAAGAACTTTTAAAAACAGATTAGCACAGGAAATTCACGGAAAATACTAGTCACCAACAGTGTTATTGCACTGAAGGCTTGTACATGTTTGCAGATAGTTTGCACAATGCACGTATACATGCCACTGGAGTATGGTAGTTTCTTGAATTTACTTTGGACTGTCGATTGTTTTAAATTGCAGAACAAATCCGTCTGTTGCGGGAGCAGTTGGAGCTCACAGGTGATTGCTCAGTTATTTACGTGCTTGCTTTTTTCTGTTCATGACTTCACTGTGACAATTTACCCTTAAACGTGGCGTGGTCAAGGTCACGTGACCCATTTTAAAGTTTGGGCTTCAAATGATATCTCTGGATCGGCTGAAGCTAGAGTCGTCAACTTTTGCATACATGTAGACTATTAAGTCCTAGTTTTGCATGACGAACCACCCATAAAGAGGCGTGGTCACGGTCACATGACCCATTTTTAGGTCGACTTCCAAACTTCGGAAGTCGACCTAATACTATGGGTGGCAAATTTCCGTCCGTCCGTCTGTCTGTCCACAAAAAGTTTCTTCGATTTTGATGAAATTTGGTATACAGGTAGTACTCCATGAGAGATGAAAAAAGGTAATGACCATGCCCTGATCCAAGGTCAAGGTCAAGGTCAGGAGCCCACAAAAGTCGGAAATTCGACCATTTTGGACCATTTTCAAACTCTATCTCCTCCCCCATTTATAATGGGGGCTGACAAATGATCACGGATTCTTAAATTAGGGGGCAATATCTAAAACTTAACCGGTCAGATTTTTGAAATTCATCCTCGTTTTCCGTCACGTGACCTCTGAACTTTGGTCCTAACCACGTCTGACGGCCCTAGTCTGCCCTAGCAGAAGTCGACTGTCAGTCTTCGTACGGGACTAATTTTATTTAGTTTTGACACCCACAGTCACATCTCCAGAACAGCTGAAGGGAAAGTCACCAGCTTTTGTATGCAGGTAGAACATATCAAGTGCTAGCCTAGACAGACTTAACCCCATAATGGGCTTGGTCACGGGCACATGACCAATTCTTAAAAAATTTGCCCCCGATCATATTTTTAGAATTGGTGCAGCTCGGCAGTTCGAATTTCGTGTGCTGATTGACACATAGGAGTACTAGTGCATGCACGATAGATTACCCCCGGAAGGGATGTGTTTAGAGTCACGTGACCTCTTTAAATTTTGGGGAATAAGTAATAACGTATCGTTAATGGTGCAAGATAAAGGCATAGTTGCAATGGAACACTAATAGGAAGTTGTATGTGGCCTATCGAATGGCACTATTGCCAATGCCGTTGAATGATCTTTAAGTTAGGGTTAGGTTAGTGTTGTGGTTAGAGTTAAGAGTTAGTGTTTAGGATGTGTGAAACTAGACAGCCCCCACTGTAGCAAGAGTCCAAGACCTTTCTAGTTACTTGTATAATGCTGGATGTCATCTAGGTTCCGTGAATGACGTTGAGGTTACACGACAAATACAGGCTACGGAAGAGACACACAGACTGACTGTGCGTCAGATGGTTGTCACCCATAGCAACGAGCTGGAACATTTGACGTCAAAGATACATGAACTTCAGCATGAGTTGCAAACGAAATCTGTAAGTGTGAATTTTTGGCAGTCTGTGTTATGTGCTGTTCGGTCACTTGTGTGACAGATAAAAATAAGAAAGTGTGGTTGACCGTGTGATGGAAATGGATGGATGACTAATGTTGTACATGATGCCTTGTGTTTGCTGTCATTGTTTGCTGTGTGGCTGCTGCAGATCGCAGTTGAGAAGATTAGGGAACTGGAGTCACGTGAAATGATGCTGAAGAATGAGATTCGGCAGCTGAACGAGCAGATTTCACAGCTGCATCGGCAGCACACTGATGAACTGGAGCGTCTCGGCAGAGAGAATGCAGCTGAGATGCAGAAGTTGACGGATGAGTTGTTGAGACATAAAGAGTCGACTGAAACAAACAGTCTTGAACAGGGAAGAGACTCGGAGTTGATCTACTACCAGCGCCACCTGGAGGCGATGGAACAAATCGACGAGCTGCGTGACTTGGTGGCCGAACGGCAGACTGATATAGAAAATCTCCACGAGAATCTTCAGCATCGGGATACTGAAATTGAACAGCTTAAGGCAAATATTGGTTCTCTGGATACCAACGATGGTGGCCTGCTAGCAGCTGTTCAGATGGATCTGGAACGTGTCACAGCAGAGCGGTAAATATTGACAGCATGTCTGAAGAGGTTGTGTGTTTAGTGTACTCACTGTTAATGGTGTCAGAGACTGACTGCAACCAGGAACGAAGATGGACTTTGACTAGCACTGACGTGGATGGCTTTGCCACCTCGACGGATTGCTATGACCTTTGACCTTCTTAATCTAGTCAGGTCATCAGTAAGGCCTGTTGAATATTTATTGCAAGTTTCATCGGGATTGCTCAAGGATGAACACGGTGGACAGACGGCCCGAAAGCATAATGCTTTTGCTGACATTGTCAGTTGGCTAAGGCATAAAAAAATCACTGAGTGGACCTTAGCATTTTTGTTGCTTTTCTTAAGACAGCCAGGCGTGGTGGTGGATCAGGATACAGTGAGGTCATGTGGGTGATTTTGGGTGATTGTAGTCGGTGCTTTTAGTGAACCTTCAGTGTTTTGACACTGTTGCGGTTGAAATTAAAGGGTATCGGGCCTGTATAAATACCTCCCCGAATTTCATCTGTTTCCAAATGTTCTCTTTTTGGGAACCCAGTACAGCTTTGAGTAACACTATGCATGTGTAAGGATACCCAGTCAAGTTTGCCACATGTTGCTGAACGATATTGACGCATTTGTTTGCAAAATGCGAAGAACCTGCTTTGTTTAGTCAGGAGTGATTTGGCGTGAGATTGTCATGGACCTCCCCACAGATAAGAAAACAAGAGGACTGCTGTGGAGTAATTGTCGTCAAAAATGTCTAATTGTAAAATGTTGCACTTCTTGTCTGAGGGGTTGTTGCTGCAAGTGACTTGTACAGAGCTCGGCTGAAGTCCAGCATGGATCACCCATGTGTGGGAGTCTAATCATCCTGCTCCGGTGATGCCCAGAAACCGAAAGTAGCAGTAGTAGTAGGAGGAGGAAGAGCAGCAGCAGCAGATGTGTCATGTTTATTTTTGTAGCGATGCCGCACAGCAGACTAACGGTCATCTCATGTCCATTCTCGCGGAGTCTGTCCGCACCACAGTCGATCTGGAATCACGGATCAGCCAATGTATCACTGGATTTGATCCGCCAGCTCCACAGTCCGGTGGTCAGCCTCCTGTGCCTTCCGTAGGTGGAGCTTCGGCGAGTGTTGTGCAGAGTCCGAGAGAATCAAAGACTTGTTCATCTGCAGGCTAGTGACTGCAGCACGTTGTCTATCTCATTCATTTATCTATCAACATCATCAACCAACACTACTGTGAACATTGGTTAGCCACTTTTCTGTCGACTTTGGTTGTTTAGAAGTGAAGCTTTGGGGATAAGTGGCACAGGTTTTTTGTGGACCATAAGCCAGCTAACAGTGTCTCAGAGAACTGACCCTAACCAGTGGCTTGGCCTAATTCTTTCTTCATTCCCCAGGTTGCTGAAGGAAGGGGAATTACACCCTACGCCTACGGGGCATGACTAGGCGCTTTCGTGACTGTTTAGGCCGTTAGATTAGCGCCCTATAAATTGTCTTACTTACTTACTTATTACTTACTTTACATTACACCAGCTGTCTGACGCCAATACCATTGATCAGCAATAATGTGAATTTTAACATTTCTTATGCACTGATTGGCTGTAAGGAGATCCACAGCAAGTTAGAAAACTTTGGCCCGTTTTTCAAAATATCCTAAGATGATCCTAAGATTATCATAAGCTTTTCGTAACTTCTTTGTAAGTTTATGGTAATTTTGTTGTAAATTCATCCTACGATGGCAAAGCGGCAAAGTGAAGTTTATTACAACTTTATCCTACATTTATCTTAAGATGTTTAAAAAATTAACATTGTCTTAACTTTATCCTAAGGTCCTTGTAACTATAGTCATTATCCTAAGTTTATCCTAAGGTCATCTTAGGAACTTTTGAAAATCAAGCCCTTGTCCTCGAGTCTAGGAGACATGTTTTGACAGTTTAAGAAAATATTTTGGAGGTTAATGATTAGTAACTGTACACACAGTATTTACAGGTACACATAAAGTAGGTACATTTAATACAGATGCATGTAACCTGTCCATGTTCAAATTGTGGTCAAGTACCAGCCAGCCAAATTCAGCCAGCAAACATGTGAGATTATAAGTAATATATGCCGGTGTTGTGTGCAGCTAATGTGAGTGCAGCAGCACAGCCAGACACCAGCAGTATGTCTGTCTGCTCCGACGAAGGCCTCGATGTGTCTCAGCAGTTTGCCGAAACCGTCTTCACTGGTTCTTCGCTGGACTCCGACGCTGAGGAAATAGTTTCAGGTCTGAACTACCACAGTCTGTCGTTGCAGTTGTCCATTTTGCAACTAACCGCTAATGACAGATCACCAGTGTTGGTGAAGTCGTTACATTTTCGGGCTGTTCGTCCGCTGCGTTCTTCCGTTCGTTCATCTGCACATCTTGTTACCATGATATCTCGTGAATGGCTTGAACGATCTCAACGAAACTTGCAGGAAATATTCACTAGCCCCTACTGATGGTCTGATTAGATTCTGGAGGTCAAAGGTCAAAAGGTCACAGCAGGCCTTCGAGGTGGCAAAAGCATCCACGTTGATGCTAGTTGAAGTCTAGCTTCTAGTTTTCCATCAGGGCGTCAAAGTGTTGCTGCTGTGGTATTTTTAAAAGCCAGCTGCCCTTTCCAGTCGGTTGTTCCATAGCATAGACTTACAGAGATTCATGTTTTTAGTCTAGAAAATATGTGTGTGTTATTTCTGTATCCGTCATCCAGTCCCAGTTTATTGATGTCTAGGGCACAGAACGATTGACTTGTAGTGGATAGCATGTTTTTCATTTCCATGTAAGGATAACACGTCTTGTTAAGAATAGTGATTGGCCATGTGTTCATTATTTCGGTGTTACATCTGTAACTGATGTATCATAAAAACATGCGACCTTTCATTTCTAAGATACTTCCAATGATGACACTAATCCTGTACTGGTGATAACTGTGTCATGTGCCGTCATCTGACACTGATGTGACTGTTTGAGCAAGTTTGGCACTGGCTACAAATATCTACCTACCTGCGTGACTGACATGTTGTTGTTCAGTGGCTGATGGCACATGGCTTATGAACAGACCACAACAACAGTGCGGTGTTTTTAGGTCGACTCTTTTGAGTCTACCTTATGAAGTGGGTCTCGAATGTCCGTCCGTCCGTCCGTCCGTCCGTCCGTCCGTCCATCCACAAAAAGTTTTTTCGACTTCAATGAAATTTGGCATGTGGATAGAGGTCGATGAGTGATGCACGATGGTATGCAGTATGACCCGATCCAAGGTCACGGTCAAGGTCACGAGACCTTAGAAGTTGGAAATCCTTTCATTTTCAAAAGTTATCTCCTTCGTCATTTACAGTGGGAGCTGGCATCTGACCACTGATTCGTAAACTGGGCACAATATCTAAATTTGACCGGCCCGATTTTTGATATTTGTCCTTGTTTTTATGTCACGTGACTTTGAACTTGGCAGAAACGTCAGTTGTGAAGAGTCGACCGTCAGTCCCACACGGGGCTAATTTATTATTACTGTGTAGACTTGGCAGCTCGACTACAGCGATCAGTCGAGAGACTGTTGGATCGGCTGATGGACGCCAGCCGACAGGTTCACGACTGTCGTCAAGCGGACGCCGAACTGCGCCAGTCGCTGCAGCGGGCCGAGGGAAATGTGACGGAGCTGACAGCAAGATGTGACGACCTCGAACAGCAGCTGAAGCAGGAAACACAGACTCGCGAATTTCTCTCGGTTGAGTTCTACAAGGCTGATGGTACGTTGTGGATCTTTCATCTCCATCTTAGCCTGGCCGTTATTCTTGGTTTGCGTGATGAGTACTGACAGTAGCCATGACCACCTCTGTGGAATGAATGGCATGTTCTACAGTGCAGTCAGTGTGTGTTTAGGACTGTCGGAATGATATCTCGGTGAATCGTGTAACAGCTTAATGTGGAAAATAGATCAACATAGGTCAGCTCATGAGGTTAAAGAAATTGAATAAGCTCCTTATCCAAAGGCATTGTTTATGGACGTTTCTTTTTTCCTGCATCCAGTCTTTTATCATCATCATGAAATTTTTATTGCACTGGTTTCAGAGGAAAGAAACAATGATGCATCACAGAAGTCTGAAGTTGAAACAGAGTTTAAGAGATGATAGTTTAGTCATTGGTCTTGTAATAGAGAACAGGTCTGACATTTTGCAGAAAGTTGTTGTGCACTACTGGTTCCGCGTGAGTGAAAGCTTGTTCAGCAGAGTTCGTTAGCAGTTGCAGAAAATGACAAATGAGTAGCCATTTGTAATAATACTAACAGTCTCACCAGTAGGCCATACGGCTGCATAATCTAAGTTTTAGAATACTGAAGACAAGTATATACGTGAAGCTACTGATATGACGTGTCTTCTGTTGACAAAGACTTATTTTGCATTAGTGAAATTTGTACAGAACTTTACATATTTAACTGTTATGTGTAATGTGGTGATACGTTGCTATGCGGACTAAAACTTTTTGGTGGCTTGACAGAGGTACATGTAATATTTTTTACGTGTTTATGTTAAAAGCCATTCATTGCAGGCAGAATGATGGTGAGTATCATAGTTCTAGGATTAGTTGCATGTTGCTGTAGAAGCAGCATAAACACAAGCTGTCACTGTATACTGCATGTGGCCAGAATTATGAATGTACTGTAGGTTTCACGTGACACATATATTGTGTTATATTGCCTGTTGTGTTGTTGCTGCCTGTTAATATATGAAAGTTGCGGATTGATTACTTGCAGAATAGAAATACAGGTATTACGATACAGTATATTTACGTGCGCTCAAAAGCTGACGATATTGCCAGCTTAGTTTAGCGTATGGCACAGAAACAAAATTAAGGAAAAGCTAAAAACAAAAACCGATTAGCTCAGAAGAAACTGTGAGAACAATAATAATAATAATAATAATATACACATTTGTATAGTGCCATATGGTCGTAACTTCAGAGGCGCTGATATGATAATATGATATTAAAACGTAGGAAAATATGTTTTAAAATTACTGAAATGTAGACTTGTAAAAATCTTCTAGATACTTAGCTTTTTGTAATTAACTTCTGTTATAGTAATTACAATTAAAAGTATATAATGTATGT
>Ga0209363_1000358_pt1 | contig 17019 bp, 14 predicted proteins | sample WorMetexBAHAMAS3_FD_187385 | JGI IMG/M metagenome (GOLD analysis project Ga0209363, IMG submission 187385) | Marine gutless worms symbiont microbial communities from Max Planck institute for Marine Microbiology, Germany - Inanidrilus exumae... | ecosystem: Host-associated > Annelida > Digestive... | reverse complement strand
TCTGCAAGTAATCGTGGCGCACGGTTCGTCGTCCGGTTTATCTGCCTTCTCAGTCCTTAGCTCAACTTGGTCGTCTCTGACGTCCGCGCAGACCTCGGCGTACTCGCCCGTTTGCTCGCGGTCAACCGGCTCGCTGCAATCCCGGGATTCGTGGGAACAGCTTGAGTCGTTGCCGTAATGACAGTTCAGGCTTTCGACGTCACACTTGCACTCAGCAGCGTCCTGGTTCACGGCGAGGCAGCACGTACAGGACTCCTTCTGTCCGTCGCAGAATGCTTCGTTGCTTCCTGTCTCGTCGTCTGCGGCAGCCAACTTTATGACGTCGTCGTCACTTCTCTCAGGTGCATGTGCTGTCAACAGCGCGCCATCAAGACATATCCAGTCATTGACGTCGCTACACGAGTAGAACTGATGAACTGCCGGGTGACGATACGATACGATACGGTATATTTACGTGCGCTCAAAAGATGACGGGAGAGCTAGCTTAATCTAGCGCACGGCACCAAAAACGGAAAAATTAGAAAAAAAGACTAACAACAGCTAGATGGCTGTATTGTGTGGAATGCCCACAATACAGTATTCGGCTCGAAGAGCTTGGTTATCTGTGCACAAGCTGTTTACTTTCTGCATTCGCGACGAGGCCTAGTGTCACGCGACTCAATAGTCATTGTTGATTGGCTGCCTACGACAGCTACGACAGAGTAATATCAGCGTTAGTGATAGCATTAAATGTACACCAAGGGCCGGTTTTAGCGAACGTGACCCGATGTGTTTTCCTCATTTCATTGAATTATCAGAAGATTCCGTGAAGACTAGGGGTAACTACGGAGCCCGGGAGAGGACATCGTTGTTTTTTTCTATATCGTTCCCTCGAATTACTATTTTGAGGGAACGAAATAATATTTCGTTCCCACGGATTAATATCTCGTTCTCTCGATATAGCTATTTCGTTCCCTCGATAGTAATTCGACGTAACGAAATAGCTATCTCGAGGGAACGAGATAAATTATTTCGTAGGAACAAAATATTATTTCGTATTTTCGTTCCCTCAGAACAGTAATTCGAGGGAACGAAATAGAAACAAGAACTCATCAGGAGATGAGATAGCGAACGTGAACTTTTTACGACGATATTGCACGTACTTCAAAATATTAAAAAAGAGTACCTACTTCGTTTAACAAATTAGACGATAGCTAGCCAAGTACTGCGCATTAAGTCTAATCGAATGCTCATATACGGCTTCCTATATTAAGACGATAGCTAGGCAAGCACTGCGCATTAAGTATGGAATTTATGAATCTGCTAGGAATTTATACCGTGGGCATCGCGCGGTCCCTCTGCAGACGTTTACTACTAATCATCTTTATTCATCAAACGTGGTAGATACAGTAATCGTAAATGTCTATATAGTTATCGCTTTGTCAACTACTTTTACACAATGCGCCCAGTAAACTACCAAAGTCGGCAAAATCACGCAAAATAAGAGTCATTTCGCAGTTCAAGGTCATTCAAGGTCACCGATTTTGGTACCAATCGAAAGCTCATATACGAATTCCTATTAGTGATTAATGCTAACTTACCTCCTATCTTGCACTGTTTCGGAGTTATAGCATTCCAAATGTCAGAAATCGGTATATTTCGCTACCCCTCTTTATTGCGTTTAAATCCCCCGACGGAGGGGTTCCCCTGGGACGATCTCCGTAAAATTTTCAGTGAATGTCAATGGATGGCCAAGGTACTGAACGTCGTAAAAATTGCCGAAAATTTCAATCGGCTGAGTATGGTGACGATTTTGACGAACGTTACAGGCAGACGACAGACGGAACGGCGATAGCATATAGCGAACCTGAACGTAAGTTCACGTTCGCTAAAAAACCAACGATATGTCCTCTCCCGGGCTCCGCAGGTAACAGATACAAACTTACCCAACATAATAACATTACCGTCATTACGACTCAAGGAAATATACCAACCGTGTTATACCCATATGGAATAGTTTATCCGATTATGTAGTTTCGGCAGAAACGGTTAACACCTTTAAACGGTTCTTAGATAAATTTTGATCTGATAAAGATATGTTGTACAATGATAAAGCAGATCTCCATGGCATCGGTAACCGTAGTACTATAGTGTAATATTTAGTGAATCAGTAATATTGTTATTTAGTCAGTATTTCTCGGATTACAGATCTTTTGAGGCCTGCTTCCGTTTTCTCCATCTGATGTGATGAATATGACAACCAGGGGTGTTAGCATCCTGGTGCGGGGCATGAAATTCTGTAGCAGATTCGTAAATTCAAGACTTAATGCGCAGTACGTGCCTAGCTATTGTTTAATTTGTTAAAAGAAGTAAGTTTATACATCTGCGTCCAAGTTTCCACTTCAAGTAAATTTCAAATCCGCACCTCTCTGCTCTACATACATATTCATGTAATGATGCTGGTGATTAGTCAACAACAATGGCGGAGTGTTTTGTTAGTTGTTATAAGTCGGAGGAAGACAAGTCAAAACTGCGAGTCAGCCGAGCGATCGACCGGCAACTCGAGAAGGATAAAGTGCAGTATCGACGGACAGTAAAGATCCTTCTTCTGGGCTCCGGCGAGAGCGGCAAAAGCACCTTCCTTAAACAGATGCGAATCATACACGGGAACAACTTCGTTGCGGAAGAACTGAAACAGTTCAAACTGGTTATCTACGGCAATGTTGTGAAAGGAATGAAAGTTCTCATCGACGCGCGCAACAAGCTGCGTATACCTTGGGGCGATGATCGCAATGACAAGCGTGCCGCCTTTATATTTGGCTATGACAGTAACATTAGACTGGAAGAGCCAGTTTTCGCGCAGTTTATCCCAGCAATTGTGGAGCTATGGAGAGACACTGGTATCCGGACTGCCTTCGACCGACGGAGGGAATTCCAACTAGTAAGAGATTGCACAATTGTTAAATGAAGTAAATATATGTAAATATCTCTGTGATTTTAAGTCTATTGACTCAGCTGGGGTCCCCCGTGGTAATGTGCCCAGGTTCTGAGATTTAGTTGTTGATTTTGGCATTATATAAATTGTTTAATTTGTTTAACTTACCTCCTTACTTTCTTTATTCCTTATACTGTCTTTGTAACTTATTTACTTCCTTGCTTGTTTACTTCAGGTCCTTACTTGTTTACTTCCTGACTTATCTATCTCGTTCCAGAATAAACCCGTTCCATTTTCAGGCCAGAGGTCGTAGGAGGCGACCAAACCTGGCTTTAGATTTTTAGATTGATTCTTCGGCAGAGTCGACTTAATAAAGCCACATATGTGCGTACGTCCATCTGTCCACAAAAAGTTTCTCCAATTTCAATGAAATTTGGCATGTAGGTAGAGGTCGATGAGTGATGCACGACGGTATGCAGTATAACCCAATCCAAGGTCAAGGTCATGAGCCCTTCAAAGTTGGAAATTTGGCCATTTTCAAAAGCTATCAACTCCACCATTTACAGTGGTAGCTGGCAACTGGCCACTCATTCTTAAATTAGGCACAATATCTAAATTTCATTGGGCCGGATTTCTGATATTTGGCCTAGTTTTTGTGTCACATAACATTGAACTTTTTTCTAAAATCGAATTGGAATCGAAATCGCCATTTTGAGTAACCATACCCACGATTTTCTTCACGGACCGACGATAATGATAATGTCTAGCTGACAGCCAATGGACTGATACGCGACCATCCTAGTTTTCAGGTGAGGCGGCCGACGATCGTTAGTGGTGATTTGGGGCAGGCATTAGCTCATTACGTAATCCCGTGTGGGCGGCGATGTTGTGTTACACGTACGTTTGAAGCGGGCGCCTGAATGGACGGTAGTTAGAGAATGATCATCGCCCGGTAATCTGATATACGGCTGGGAGATGAATCACTCGCAGTCTCTGACATCGCACCCTTGATACTCCCGCAGTCGCCTATACCCTGCCAGCTGCTTAAGTTCCAAGAATGACCCACTGTAGCACAGCCTCATCAGTGCTATCAGACTGTTGGACTGCTGTCTTTTGGTTCAAGGATTAGCAGACAGTCACTGATAACAACTGTAAAACTTCACAGTCTGTATTAATTCCGGAGATTACGACTGCTGCGGTAGCGCGGATGGGACGACGAAACGATGAAAATTACCCAGACAGTGTACGGTGTGTAAACGCGGCCACTGCAGCGATCTTAATGAGTAGAGTTGAATAATTACCGGTTTTTAACGCCTTCTCACGTGCTAACTTCACCGACTGTTAGGCCTACATTTAACGGAAGTCAGAGCGTGTCAATAATGGCTTGCACGGCCCTGGAGAATGTTTGCTCAATGTCTTCTGCGGACTGTCCTTGGTCCCGGCCGTCGATCGACCCTCACTAGCAGATGATAAGAATGACAGTGTTCTCGGACAGGATTGTGACATGACTCGAACCCCAGCGGCCTAAGGGGTGGAGGCAGTGAATTTCCTGCAGCTGTTATTGGTCAGTAGGCGGGGTCTCTTGACTTTCACAAGTACCGGTACCTATTGGCGCTTGTTGACAACAGTTCGGCGGATTGGCGGCGTGATAACGAATCAGTGTATCCGACGACGCTTGTTGTCACCCTCGGCTTTCTCAGCATACAAGCAACTTCAGTACAGTGGGAGAGGCTCTTTTTCAGCTACCGGGCGTCTTATCATGAAACTGAGATCACGGCTCCTCCTCGTTGATCGAGTCCCGGGAAAGGCCTATCGAGACTTGGGAATTAACACCCCTACTTTAAGGAGAGAGACTGAGTGAGCTATAGTTACCATCCACAGAGACCGACGTACAGCAGCGACGGTGCATCTAACGAACGTCCCTGGAGGGCCTGGATGTTTGTAAACTAAGGCATAGTCAAAGCAGTAGGAAAATTGAGATCAAAATCGAATCGGCGATTTTTCCCAAAAATTCGATCGAAATCGATCGTTCAGTAAAAAACCAGAATTGTCACAGCACTAGTTTTTCAGTACTAAGCCAAGAGATTGGCTGGAAGAACGTCTCCAAAATGACCTATTTTGTGTTGAGTGGGACGTAAAACCTTGACTCAGCTGGGGTAAAGTACACAGAAGTGAGTATGCCAGTACGAAACCCTAACTCTGCTATCCTAACGCACTGCCACACTCGCAGTCTCACATCTCAGCACACCCACATTTTACCGAGTGCCAGTGTTAACTGCTTTGGCAGTATATTCTAAGAGCATCAGGAGTTTGCGAAAATAATATAGTCACACTTAGCATGTAAGTGTACGACAAAATAGGCGATACATATTATTGTTAGGGATTTTAAATGTTTACCGTCTAATTGGTTTCAATTTTTGCCCGCATAGATGCAGCATGTTGTGGTAGATGTCACACATAGCATGGTCTGTCAGTCTGTGTGTCTGTCTGTTGGGCACAAGGGTTAGCCCTGCAAAAACGGATGAATGGATTGATATAAGTCTGTAGGTCCAAGGAGCCATGTATAGGTGGAGGTCATGGTTGGCTGAATCCAGCTGCCGCCACGAGGGGTAACAAGGTGGTAATGTGGCTTTTCGTCAAAATTCTTTGACCACTTGTTGGAAACTAGTTATTAATTTAGCTGAATGGTTTCCAAATTGTTATGGCATGTGCATTATCAGCAGCTGAACGGATTGAGATGCCATTTGGGGAACTGACTCTTGTGAGCCAAAGGAACCGTGTATTAGATGGAGGTCGAGATTGGATGAATCTAACTGCCGCCACAAGGGGTAACAAGGTGGCGATGTGACCACTTACTAGAAACTAGTTAGGTCGACTCCTGCGAGTCGACCTAATGAAGTGGGTTTCAAATGTCCGTCCATCCGTCTACAAAAAGTTTCTTCGATTTCAATAAAATTTGGTACGTAGGTAGAGATCGACGAGTGATGCACGACAGTATGCAGTATGACCCAATCGAAGGTCAAGGTCACAAGCTCTTGAAAGTCGGAAATTCGGCCATTTTCAGATGCTATCTCCTTCCCCATTTATAATGGGGGGCTGGCAAATGACTATGGATTCTTAAATTAGGGGGCAATACCTAAAGCTTATCAGGGCCGGATTTTTGATTTTTGTCCTAATTTTTGTGTCCCGTGACTTTCAAGTTGGCAGTAAGTAGGAGTCGACCGCCAGTCCCGTATGGGTCTAATTTATTTGGATATTTGCAACCATGTTGCTAAAAGTTGCTATTTATGTGAAATTTTAATGGCTACATTAGAAAGAATGTTAGAGCTAAATTACTATAAGGAACTTGCGAATCATTACAAGCTTTGATTTGTTTGTTAGGGTACGGGAATGCTGTCAAATTATTTTTAGTACAGTTGTGTTACTGCTGTTGAGGAATTGTACTTGCTATATTTCATGTGTGCCACTAACATGTTTATGTGCTGTATACATGATTTGTGTAGGGTGACTCTATAAAGTACTTCCTGGACAATGTTGAACGAATTGGTCAGATGGTATGTATGTTTTTTTATTTTACTTTGCAAAGTTTTTAACTTTTGAACAGTGAGTTAGTGAGTAGTTTCTTAAGTAACATCAGTAGTGTGTCCTGCGGTCACTGTGCGATAGCTGAGCTTCTTGTACTTTTCTAATAGTGCAGTGCATAAAAATATAGGCTGGTGTACTTGCTGCATGCCAGTAAGGACACTATGCCAATTTCGGTGTAGCGTGACAGAGGTGTACACTTTACTGAGTAGTTTGAAAATTTTCTGCAGTTATTTCAGGGATCCCAGTTGTCCTGAATTTCCTGAAGTTCCTGAAATTTCAAAGTTGTCCTGAAATTTAAAATTGTCCTGAAATCTAAAGTCATTTGGCAAGAATGTCCTGATACTGGCCTTTGTTGTGCCACAACATGTGTCAGTTGATTGGTTTAGTTGCTTCATTGCTTGTTTATTACTGTCGTTGTCGTTGACTGTACTGAGTCTCTTGAGACCTACAATTGTACTTAAATTGTCCTGAAATTTGCTAAAATTTGTTCCTGAAATTTAACTTTTTGCTGCTGGGACCCCTAATATTTCTTATGGTATTTTCTTCATAAATGTTCATTGCTTATGGCTGCTGCCCAGTTCTTTTTCTGCTCACTGTGATGATGTCGTTTTAGGGTTATGTGCCTACAACGCAGGATGTACTTCATGCTAGGAAAGCGACGAAAGGCATATCGGAGCATGAATTTCTTATTCATCGTGTGCCTTTCTGTTTTGTCGACGTCGGAGGGCAGCGTTCGCAGCGTCAGCGTTGGTATCAGTGTTTTGACAATGTTAAATCAATCCTCTTCCTTGCATCTTCCAGCGAGTATGACCAGGTTCTGTTCGAAGACCGGTGCACAAATCGTCTCGTGGAGTCATGCAACATTTTCGACACAATCGTAAACAACAAATCCTTCACTCACGTCTCCGTCATTCTCTTCCTGAACAAGACTGATTTGCTGGCCGAAAAGGTGCATGTTTCCGATATTGGCCATTACTTTCCAACATTTTCGGGTAACTCGAGACAGCTTGGAGATGTTCAGCAGTTTGAACTGCAGTTGTTCGACAGTCGCCGCCTCGTACGCGCCCGCCCGCTCTTCCATCATTTTACCACTGCCATTGACACTGAGAACATCAAGTTTGTTTTCCAAGCAGTCCGTGATACAATATTGGGTGAAAACCTGAAATCTCTCATGCTGCAGTAGAATAGGTATCGTTCAACGTTACCCATTACATAATTCTGTTGTACTGTAGTGTGGATTTTATCACTCTGTTACATATTATATGCATGTCTGAAGTGGTTGCTGTAAAGTGATGTCGTTGCATTGTCTTTATGTTATGTGCTTACTATTTAATTGTTAAGTATATGGCCGATTGACCATTATGGTACTGGTTGTCCCATTTTTGCAGCATTTGAAACTGGATCATTTAGATCCTAGCATGGTATGTTGTGGATTTTGTTGTTAGCAGATTTGCTGAGTTCCAGTTAATGTGGTGTGATATATGAACAATGTTAGATCTTTTTGTCAGTCTAAAAGTTATTATGCTATGGAAGCTATAAACGGACAGTGCCTCTGCCTGGAAATACCAGGGACTGCAAAACAGATCACCTCCGTCTCTTTATTTTTGGCAGTATGGTGGTAATAGTTTGGAGTTTCCTGTGGGTTATGTCTGTGTGGTGTCTGTGACATTGATGTATCACAGCGAGGTGCATTAACAGATTGCGTTGATTCTTAGTATGAGGGTTACCACAGCTATTTTGTATTACATGGGGCGAGATATGTAAAGTTAAAGTAAAGTAATCTGTAGCACTTGATCATAAGCTACTCATCTCTAAAGTGCTCGCTCAGGTGTGGCACGGGTTAATGAGGAATCACACACTTTTACCTGCTACCCACAAATGTATTCAGAAATAGAAGGAGCCGTATCTGCCTTTACTCCCCAGCTGCAGAGCATTGCCACATTGCTCAGAGAATGGTGGGGGGGGGGGACTTTCCTCCGGAGGAGTGACATGACAAGTCTATCTTCATCTATATATTCTACGACTTTTTTGCAGTATTTCTCTAACCATTTGCCGGCTTGTGCGAAATCACAGCGTAGCAGCGTGTGGTTTGTTTTTAGCATACCGTGGTACTTGCAAAGCTTTGATACTCGCTATGCCATAGGCGGCTCTCCCAGCAGTTGCCAAGATCTTGTTAAAATAGTGGTTAGAACCGTTCGGAGGTAGAACATGTTGACACAGAATTGGTTCATTTTTATTCTGGTGTGTTTGTGGCCTTCAGCTGTTTTTGACAACAATACATACTTGTGCGACTTGAGTTCATAACACATTTTGTGTTACTTGTATATCTTAGATTTTGCAAATTTAAAACCGTGCTTCAGTAGCATTTTGCCTCTGCTGGTGTACAATGCATGAATCATTATTTTTATACTGACTGTGAATAAATGCTTTGTTGATATTGTAAGATGACTGTCATATATTTGTACATTTACTGTGACACCTTATATGATTGCCTGCATCGGACATTAATACGGTTGCAAAGTGCTATATTCGTATGTATATGTATATCTTTATTTGTACATTTTATCTTGTCAGCATGTTTTTATTTTTTTAAATTATAAAAATTGTACATGCTGCTAATGATTGTGTTTATTTGGTGCCATACTGCTGTCAGTATGTTAACTAGTTTCTGGGCTGCCAATTTTAACGACAATAAATCACTCAATCATGGGAATAAAGTTTTTTAATCAGTTAATGTTGTAACATTGACCATTTATGCTTCTAGAAAATGCTGCCATGCTAGGAGAAGAAGAATTATGTAAGTAAACTCAAACTGAACTATCTGCATGATTCAACACCAAATGAGTTAATAAATAAAGGACTCATGTAGTTGAGTGATTTCATTGATAAATTTTACTTCACTTCTTGTCATTGTTAGCTCTTTGTATATTAATCTTATGAGTTTTACTGCTGCTGTGCATGGGTGCCATTTATATATTGATATATGTTTTCCGGTCATTTTTACCTCGCGACGCTATGATAGCACGGTATATGCTGTCGGCATATGTTTGTCTGTCCGTCCGTCTGTCACACGCTGGTATTGTGCCAAAACGGCTACACATAGGATCACGCAAACAATGCCGTACGATAGCCCAGGGACTCTAGTTTTCTGATGCCAAAGTTCTCCACAAAATTCAAATGGGTCACCCTCAACAAGGGCAGCAAATACAGGTGGGGTAGGTTCGAATCCGCATTTTAACCAATATCTTGCCATATCTCACAATCAGTGCAAGATAGGGACATATGGAACACTAATAGGAACTCATATGTGCTCATCGAATGGTACTACTTCCAGTGACCTCGAGTTACCCAAACTACCCCATTTTCGATATATTGTATCGCCTTTCATATCTTCGTAGTGTAAGGAGATAGATTTCAAATTTGGTAGATAGGTTGATCGTAGCAAGTGCTAGCCCACGGATGGCAAACCATCCCTCAAATGGATGTGGCCAGGTCACGCGAACCATTTAAATGTTGGTGGGTACCAACCATATCTCCAGAACAGCTGAAACTAAAGTGGTCAAATTTTGCATGCATGTAGTCCCAGCATAAGGGTGACAAATCACCCTTAAAAGGGGCATGGTCTTGGGCATGTGACCTGTTTTTTCCAATTTTGTTGCCCAATTGATATCTCTGGAACAGCTGAAACTAGATTCGTCGAATTTTGTATGCCAGTTCTGCTCTGTTCTTTAGCTGTCCTCGATCCTTAGGTTGGCGACACCATGGACGTACTTCCTCCATTTATCTATCTCTTCTGTCATTTTGATTGACTCTTCCACAGTCTTGTCCACGTATCGATGTTGCCATCCAGGCCGTGCATGGTCTTCCTCGCCTGCGTGCACTTGGCATTGTTCCTTGCATTCTCTTTCTCCAGGCAACTCCCTTGTTTCTTCATGGTGTGACCACAGTATGCTGGCTTCCTTGCTTTGACAGTGTCTATCAGTTCCCTCTTTACTCCAGCTTTGTCAAGAACCCACTCATTTATTTTCCTGGCTGTCCACGACTCCCACAGAATCTTTCTCAGCCCTTTCATCTCAAAGGCGTCAAGACATGTTTCTTCATTCTTTTTGTGTCCAGCTTTCACAGCCGAACATTCCTACAGGCCACACTAGTGCTTTCATTAGTTGTATCTACGATTTCAACGAAGATACGACTAATGAAAGCGCTAGTTTGTGGCGTTAGTGCGGCTTTCATTAGTCGTATCTTTGTTGAAATCGTTTGCTGTGACTTTTCCATATTTTCTGCAGTGATGCTCCGATCGCCTGCCCCGTTTGACCTGGTAAGGAATTCCTTCGTACCTTCACCATCTTCTGTAATCGTGGACCCAAGGTACGGTAACGTATCCACCTGCCCCAGTTGCTCATTCTGAATGAGTATGTGGCATGCTATGCTGTCGCTCGACATTACCTTGGTCTTATCGGTGTTGATGAGTAAGTTGTATTTATGGCTGACTCGGTCAAGGCGATCTACCAGCTCCTGTAGTTCTGCCTCCGAAGTGGCTGACAGGATGATGTCATCAGTGCAGCGAATGTTTGCGACTATTCGCCCTGAAATTTGTAGTCCACCTTGAAATCCATTGAGGGTCTCCCTCATCATCATCTTCGCTAGGATGCTGAACAAGTACGGAGAAAAGACACAACCTTATCGGACTCCTTTCTTAACACAAAACCAGTCTGATAGTGTTCCCCAGTCCCCACTACTTATGACCTCAGCGAGCTGTTTCCTGTACAATTTGGCCAGCAAGTCAGTCAAGTGCTGAGGATATCCGGTAGACTGTATCAAATCCTAGTGTGTGGTGATAAACTAAGGTGCGTAGTCCGGGTCATGTGACCCGTTTTTCTAAGTTTTGCCCCAATCATATCTTTGTAATTCATAAAGCTGGACACTTAAAATTTTGTATGCTGATTGATATAAAGGAGTACGAGTGTATTTTACTCCCAAAAGGGATGTGGTCAGAGTCACGTGACTCCTTTAAATTTTGAGAAATAAGTGATAATATCTTGGAAATGGTGCAAGGTAGAGACATAGTTGCAATGAAAGACTAATAGGAAATTGTATGTGGCCTATCGAATGGCACCATTGCCAGTGCCCTTGAATGGCGTTGAAGGTCACTTTTGCTGTTTGGAACCCTTAGCTCGTGAAACATTGCAGGAATTTACTAACATAATGTGTCACGCGGTCCCTCTGTCGTAGCTAAGGTTCTTGTCAATATAGCACCTCGAATGTGTAGATCAGTGTTCAAAGACTCCCTGGCTACCTATTTTTACAGGGTACCAGGTACATGTCAGTACCTGATGTGTTCAGTTGTTAATTGTAATGTATTGCATCGATTGTAGGTATTTGTACATTTCTTAAGTAGATTGGGGGGAACCCCACTCCAATGAATGCGTCCACAATGCACCCTGGACATTGACTAAAGCTGGGCTGCACATTAGTAATTAATAAAATAAACTAACATAATTCAACACTTACTATCAATTGAGATTTATTCTCCATGGTATTTACCACATTCTTATCTTATTGAACACAGATCCTCGAAAATGTACAGACTGTAATTGACTTCCCTCTGTCAAACATATTGACAGAATGTACTTCTTGTGATCAAACACGACATCAATCCTTTACTAACATTAAAAACATCTTCAGTCACACAGCCAGCCAAAATATACCAAATTTTATTTAAAAGGTCAACTTATGGTGTAAATAAGAAATCTTACACAAATTGTACTTTTTCAATCACGTAATTTACCTAATTACGACTTACTCATTTAGTCTAAATCTGCTATTACTATTATGTTTCTTCATTTGTCTTACTCCAAACTTAATCCCTGTTAAATTTTAATATTTACAATATAGTTCTACCGTAAAGGCACAGTATGACATGATTTGTGTTGAAAGTGCCTTTAACCCCAATCAACCAATCAATCGTAAGTAGATCTATTCCGTTAGTCATATCTTCAGTACTAACGACATTTATCTCATTTCGGTTAATTTGGAGGAATCCTTTTGTATTAAATTTAACATAAGTTGTAAGTTCACTAGCAGATTCTTAAGTTTCTTGGCATGCTACCTTTTTCGCTACTTGTTGGGTACTCACATCTGTAAGATCGAGAAGCTGTGTATTATTTCATGCACACTTATTAGCATGATTGGTTTAAATTCTGTTCATTTTGTGACGAAAGAGTGATTCGTGAAGGACATAGTAATATCGATTTTACAGTGACAATAGCGAAAATGATGGCAATGGTTATTATTAGATCGACTCCTCCGAGTCGACCTAATAAAGTGGGTCTAAAATGTCTGTCCGCCCATCCATACATTTGTCCACAAAAAGTTTCTTCGATTTCAACGTAATTCGGTATGTAGGGAGAGGTCGATGAGTGATGCATGACGGTATGCAGTATGACCCGATCCAAGGTCAACGTCACAAGCCCTTGAATGTCCGAAATTCGGCCATTTTCAATGGCTATCTCCCCCATTTATAATGGGGGTGGGCAATTGACCACGGATTCTTAAATTAGGGCACAATACCTGAAGCATATCGGGGTCGGATTTTTGATTTTTATCCTACTTTTTGTGTCACATGACTTTGAAATTGGCAGTGAGTAGGAGTCGACCGCCAGTCCCGTACATGGTTAATTTATTATCATTATACAATAGTCATAGCTGTTGCCATGATGCACTGATGGTGCTTTTTAGTGGTAGTAGTAGTAGTAGTAGTAGTAGTAATTGAGGATGGTGCAGAAAAACCGGTTCATTGGCCACTGACTCAAAAAGGTACCACTTACAGTGTTATTATCTCATGACCAAGGTCTCGACCTCAAGAACACTCGAGGCAAAGGTCTTGGCCTGAAACCAAGACCAATGGAAAATATAGATACTGCTGTATTCGAAAGCAGAAAGTGCACTGCCTGACATTGTGCAGTGTTCCGATTGTCTCTGCAAAGCTGGCTGCAGCATATGGATGCTAATTCTGATCTGACAGTGGTTGATGTTCATAAATCTGCATCTCAGTAGTGAACAGAGATGGTTGATGGTATGCACTGCTGATGTATCAGCCTCTGAAGCTTGTGAGTCATGAAAATGTCCCTGTATTTCACATTAGTTACAGTGAATCTATGCTATCATTAGTGTTAGCTTTTTCAAAGTTTCCTTCAGTGAATTGAACAGCTGATAGATTATTTTATTTATCGTTTACTATTCCTGCTGAAGGTTTTGAATGTAACCTTGTGATCTCGATCTGTAAGACCTAAGTGTGCTATCTTGATCTTGGTTTCGAGACGCAGCTGGGTATTGATCTCAGGACCAGATGTTGAGGTCTTGATAACGAGGCTGCCACTATTCTTGTCTGCAACTTTGCCAGTTGATGATCACTTTTTAAAATTTGCCTAACTGTGAGACTTGGCAACAAATTCTCAGTAAAGGCACTCATCACTCCATTACGTGTTGCCACACTACCTCGTGAAATATTTATCACCTCTGTGGCTTGCAGTGTCCAGTGGCCCGGTGTTGTGCATCGTCTTGTTGTAGCAGTAGTTGAACTGTTGTTGATAATTGACAAAAAATTTTGTTGTGAATATGAACTGCATTTGCCGCACGGTTGTGATGTAGGATAAGTGGACATTTTTAGTTGTGTTAGTTTGCTGTGAATGTTGCCAGGGTTACACTGAATACGTACGTTTGACGTCTGTGGCACTTTGTGTATTACTTGGCTGTGGATTTGAATGACAGTAGTGATGTTACGTGTGTTATGTGATAAATGTAACTGTTAGCAGAAGATTCTTCCATTCACCATTGTTAGTGGATATTATTTACAAGTGTATTTGAAGAACTGGTCACACTGTGAATTGATACATGTTACAATGATTGCAAAAATTTTCCATCATATTTCAAGAGTTTTCGTTTATCATTATGTTTAAAAAAATATTCCAGTGTCGATGCTTATGCACTGAGTTTGTTTACTGCACTTGACTGTCACTACTGCAGAGCAGATGTGCCCCTGTTGTGCCTGTTTAACAAAGTATGTTGGCATCTTGCTGGCAGTTGATATGTAGTGATTCTATATGGAAACACCGAGAGGGGAGTTTTTAGTGGAGATCATGTGGACGTTGCTATCAATACACTATTAAATCACCGACAAACCTTTAGTCATGCACAGTTTGTACATGCCTTAAATCTATGCCGTTTATTGTATTTGCTATATGACCTAAATTGTGTTGAAAGCGCCGTTAAACACTAACTAACCAACCATGTTTGCCATAGAAAGTAAGTCTTCTTGTTTTACCATTAATTAAACATTAATATGCATAGCCAACTTTTACATTCTGTTATAACTGTAATTGAAAACAAAATCAAACAAATCTGGACACAGGCAATGTGTAAATACATCTACCAATTTCCATACAGATTGTCAATCAAAATAGTCCAAAACAGCGGGAGACACGCCAGTGGCAACTGGAAGGTCTTGCTATTAGTATACTTTACTGTTTTGGGACAAGAGTCAGAAGACTGAGGTGGAATTGTATGGTGTAGTGGTTAAATGTGGACAGTTGTTGGCAAAAAAATGTATCGTCTCATTTTCCTGTACTATGATAAATTGTTAACAGTTGTGCATTGACTTGATATCAGTGCATCACCATCATTCCCTAATACAATGTTATTGATATAATGTTATTGCTTCTCTGTACAATAAGTAGATTAACAAGAAGTTTCTTGTAATAAAGTTTTGTATAATTGCAATTATCGTATATATTTGTGACGTGCAACATATTTCTCTGGTGTCTTAATTTTTGAAAGAGACTTCTTTCGGATTTAGATGTGATATAAAATTTCTCGAGTTGAATCACATAATTGGCTTAGAACAGAATTTTATGGCAGCAGCTGCCAGTGCCCGTGATTTATATTTTTGTTCGTTATGCCTTTTAAAATTTGTTTATTAATAATTATACATTCAGGAAAAAGATGGTCTTCCTAACACCACTGAGAAGAACTCTCACGCCTTTTGCTAATCTGAATGTGCTAGTTGGCAGTGAGCAAAGGCATGCAGGCTGTAAAAACGGCTGCAACAAAATCCTCCAGTTGTTAACTGTGGTGTCGGCTAATATGTTGAGCAATGCAATGGTCGTGTGTGTGTCCATTCAGGACACAATTCCCACAACCAGATACTATTGCTCTGTTTCATTCGGCTGTTGAGAGCACTTCTAGAACCGAACAAACGAAGCATCTTGCTGCATATTATGTCAGTTGATTATGACTACTGTTGCTATTGTACTGTTGCTGTTGTCATGCACTCAACCGTTAGTTAGTGATGTCATATTAGTCTATAGTTGCAGATGCTGCTTTTGTTCTTTTCCCGCTTGTTCATAGCAGATGCACAATGGCCGCCGATGTCTATCATATCGTCTTTGTTATATCATCTGTCAGTCATTCTGTAGTCAACATCTTGTGATGTCCTCACATTTGTGCTATTAATATACCGTTTTGACTTGACCAGTCAGACTTTGGTGACACAGTCATGACGCACGCCATGCTTTGAGGCCTGTGCACATGGCGACTATTAGTAGCACATACAGTTGTGTACACAGCACGTACACACTCTGGCCAGTTTCAACTACAACATTTAAGTGCTGCTGGTACTCGTTACTGGACTGCTTTCTGCGAAATGCATCTAGTAACAGAATATGGAAGACACTTTGCCGAAATCATGACTTGGGGCCAGAATTTTGGCAGCAACTTAGTGCAAAAATTCGGCAGCAGTTTGGAACCAGAAGGACTTTACTTGGAAGACTTAAGTTGACTGATTCGATTTAGTGGAGGCAACTATCAGATGTAATTGTAAAAAGTGACACTTGAGCAATGTGCATCATTGGCAATCGCTGGCCAACTGAGGTGAACTGGAAGGTGCCGTAAAGTGCTTTTGTGTATACTGGCGTATCATAGTTATTGTTAGCGACGGCTTTTGTTACACTTTGCGTTAGCGTTAATCATTTAACGTTGCTTGTTCCAATTGTGTATTTGGCCAATTGTGTGATATTAATACGGACTGCTGTATTTTTCAGTAACTATCAGTTCACACATTGAATGAATATCTTACAGCATGAAAATAGATATGCTTAGATATTATTTTGTCAGCTTCTGCTTGTACTATATTTCCATACATGTAAAACCTGTTGCTACTTGTACAGTATAATGACCATTTCATTTTACTGTCACTGAATTACATAATTATATGCACATTATCAGTTTAGCTGTTTTCTTTGCATTTCTTTTCTACATGTAGTTCGCGGGGATGAACAAGCACATTTCCGAAGATGAAGCTGCTGCCGCTGAACTCCTTATTCGAGCATCTTTGTTCTGAATTAAATGTTACGGCAATACAGGTGGTGTATGTATGTATGTATGTATGTATGTATGTATGTATGTATGTATGTATGTATGTATGTATGTATGTATGTATGTATGTATGTATGTATGTATGTATG
>Ga0209363_1000357_pt1 | contig 17028 bp, 12 predicted proteins | sample WorMetexBAHAMAS3_FD_187385 | JGI IMG/M metagenome (GOLD analysis project Ga0209363, IMG submission 187385) | Marine gutless worms symbiont microbial communities from Max Planck institute for Marine Microbiology, Germany - Inanidrilus exumae... | ecosystem: Host-associated > Annelida > Digestive... | reverse complement strand
GCAGAGTGGTGAGTCAGAAGAGGAAGAAGTGATGGGTGAAGGAATAGGTGAGTCGGAAATTGAGAAACTGGTACCAGAATGAGGTTGACGAAGAGATAGAGGGAGTTGATTCCAGAAACAAGGTGAAGCATAACGAAAGGAGCGATGAGTTATTTTTAGAGAGTCTATGAATCATAAGCTCTCTAAAAATAACTCATCGCTATGATAGCCTATGATAGCCTGTGTCTGCTCAGTAGTTTCAAATATGCTAATTAGTCTTGCTCAAGTTGACAACGCTTGTGTCATCATATATCTACTGCGTGACGTAAACGTGCTTCAGGATGGTCCTACGAAATGCGGACGACTGAAAGGTTTCATCCTTAAGAAGCACCTGACGGATGTTGTCAAAGACTTGGTGAGTCGATTCGATACACGTCAAGGCGTATCTTTTCTTCGTTCACCGGGTGTAAAGGTAGTAGAAGTTGTATTAAAAACTACTGTGATAAACTGTTTATGGAGAAACGGGACTGATATAACGCTATCACTGATGTATATGGGCATAATATTGCATAAATCCATTAGGGAGAAGGGAAGCGTCTTCCCTTCCCCAAAGTTTGGAGTGGGAATGCCAGTGACTGGTTCCCCAATTAAAAAAGGAATGACGTGGAAGTACTGATACATACGTACGATATTTAAATGCCACCAAATGTTTTGTTTAATTACGTTAAAGCCTGGTAACTATTAACTACGTATAATGTGCGATAAGCCTAGTCGTCGGTAGATGTGCTTATTAGTCTGAAGGACGGACAGGCACACGGCATGGCATATACGGCGCTACGTACCATAGCGTCGCACGGTAATAAAATTCTTTCACGCCTTTCAGCAGGCGTCGACCGCGCGGATCATGAAGGAATAATTTTATTTCGCATGTGGTTACATCAAAAGTGTTTTACGACTAGGCCTGGGCGGAGCTGTCTACACTATTCATTGCTTTTTTTCAAGACAAGCTAGCCCGTTGAAATGCGTGCGTCACACGTGGCGTTGATTGCTGATTGGCTGGTGACGCGTGCCGGCTCATGAATGGCCTATTTTCGAATACTCTCTATTCCTCTGAAAGATTTTCAGCTCCAATTTTTTCAGTTTTTATCACGCTAGCCGCGTCCGTCCGTTTGTCCGTTTGTCGGTCTGTGTCGTCGGCATACTCACTGTGACTGTCAGGGGGCAGCATGCGACGCGGCCAGCGTACATTTTGGTCCGACGATAAGAAGGACTGACATGCTAGTTATTTATTTCAGAACTGGTGTCATGTATGATGGAAAGCCTATGAAATAAAATTATTTCTATCTGAGAGAATTTTATTGTTTTGCATGAAAGAAATGTCATACGTCTAACGTAACGTGTGTGCGCTTGCGATGAAATGCAGGCCACAGAAGACGGCGGTTCACTTGTCAGTCTTCACCAGTCTATGAACATCTCACCATATTCAATACAGCAGGTAGACATTTACTCATACGGCTCGCGGCCAGCTCGTAACGTGTAGCTTAGTGTATGATTACTACAACAATATAGGCCTGTATTGAGTAAGTAAGTAAGTAAGTAATTAAGTAAGTATCAGGTTCAATCTCATCAAAACAAGCAAAAATATTTCGGACGATCGGAGTGCTTACCGGTACGGACTTTCTGGCAAATGCGTGTAATAAACATGACTTATGTATAGCTTCGTGGGACTGCAGTGACGAAGCGATGCATGCAGCCAAGTCAGTCGTCTTCTGTTTACTTTACCCAAATTAATGTTCAGCTATGTTACATCATTATGAGAAACACACTGACGGGGCGGGGTGATATTGAGCGCTCGTTAAATACGTATATGGGCCAAGACGTCTGTTTTTGTGTCTCTAAAACTGCAGACATGCGTACTGTATTGTAAGCGACATTATTGTCTGCAGTTATAGCCGATATGGTCCCGGACTGCCTCCTTTCCTACCGGGCTGCCGCCACTGACTATTGCCCAGACCGTTTCTTCTGAGCTACTCGGTTTTTGTTTTTAGTTTTCCTTATTTTTTGTTTCGTTTTCGTGCCGTGCGCAAGATTTGGCTGGCGATCTCGCCAGCTTTTGAGCGCACGTTAATCTACCGTATCGCGCATCGTATCGTCCACATTAAATTTTCTCTCGATATAGGCTACGCGTGTACTGTGGGGACCGTGGTGGATTGTTTGGTTTGCAGAACATCACGCTGCCGAGAATATTCAAAATATTCCGCGGTCTTGGTCTTCGTCATCTCGTGGTCGTTAACGATAGAAACAGGGTATGAACAGAGCTGATGCTGCTGCTGCTGCTGCTGTGGTTTTTCAAACTTTTGTTGGTGCTTAGAAAGAAACCAAAAGTTTATTACAAGTGTAGATGTACGTAATAGCAGCTACGTTGTAAAGTAAACCGGACATTTGTATAGCGCCACATAGGCCTAATGAGTGTGACACTCATCTGTATAGCGCTCAGGTATATTGCACGTGCTAAAGAGGGACCACAGTTTTACCTGGCACCCACACGTTTATCCACGAATGGAATGAGCGAACCTGCCTTTAATCCCATGCGCAGAGCATCACGCACTTTGGCCGGTACTAATTTCCCGTCCTGCTGAGGGTAGGAGGCTGAGTTGGCCTGGATGGGTGGCTGGTTACATACCGATACGGTATGTCCATCCCAGTACTAACAGAAGTAATATTAATATCATTATATTAATTTTTTGATTACGCTATATTTTTGATAGCGGAGTGTACAAATCAAGTTTATAAATAAACTATCGGTCTATTCTCGCGCATACGGCGCTCGGTCACAGTCACACCTCGCTCCTACGGCGCTCAATCCGTTACGCATGCTACGACGCGGCGATATGACTTTGTTGTTGCAGGTGGTCGGAATCATCACGCGAATAAACTTGGCTCGATACAGGTCGGGGATGTACAAAGGATTCTTGAAGCTGGAAGAATTGGCCGTCTCACAGACTTAATTGCAGACTGCGGCAACAACACATTCCGATTTACATTCTCTACTTAAGTTATTTCTACCGACGATGTTGTTGTCACGGCCGACCTTTGTTACTGGCCCGCCTACACGTAGTGTAGGGGCAGACTAGTAACGGTCGCTGGCGTCTGTCAGTCGTCTGTCGTCGTCTGTCGGCGTCTGTAACACTCGCGTATGCAACGTAACTCACCGGGGGCAGCACGCGACGGCGGGCCAGTAGTGTTACGTCCCGTTAGGGCGACGCCTTGTTTGATAATCGGCGGTCGTGTTCGATCTCCCTCAAAAGTAATCCATTCTCTCTATTTCTACCCTTCACATGTCTATCAGATGCAGATCGCGACGCTGCCCTACTCTGCAGAGCCGAAAGGGATTGAAGTTAGGTCCCTGTGTGCCTGCAGGCGAATTTTGGACGGCCCCGTGCTTTAAACAGGTTTATATGAGACGATGCGGTAGCATCGTAGCCAAGAATTGAAGGAGATGCTACCAGCACTAGTCTTAACTATAGCGATTAGGGCTGAATTTTGGCGACCTCGTGAGAATCAGGGACAAGCAGAATGGATCAAATATTAGTATCAGTGTGCTGTCCTTCGCAGAATGAACACTTATATATCAAAATTGTTGCAATTAGTCAACTCAGAGGGTTATTGTAAAAAGATTCTGAAAATTCCAAAATATTCATTTTCTTTTTCTTCTTCTTCTTCTTTGTCTCACCTTTTTGTCCAGGCAATTTCTCATGAACTACTATAGATGCAGCCATAGTTAATACACCGCTAGAACCATTACGACACGTAGATTTTACTTTTCGGGGATTTTATTGAAACTGCATCCCATGGGTAAAATTACAGGGAATATGGTGAAATAGCACAATCGTGCCCTGTGGCGAGTAGCATCGCCAATTTGTGCGAGCATCGCCTCTTTACCGAAGCTGAGCTTCAGAGAACCATGATCTACAGTTCTACATTGAGAACTGTTTGAGCACATTAATCTTTATTTTTGGGTTCAACCGGCAAGGTTCCAGTATTTCTTACATTTGTTACCGCTGGAAGTCTGACTTATGTGCGTGATACCAATATCACTGCTGCTAAACCGACAGAAATACGCACTGTGTAGTGATGGTACTTATCGTTAGTTTTCAATATTTGTTAAAGCTGAATGCACTTTTAGAAATTTTAAACCTGATTGCGCATGACAAAATGAAACTGATATCCCCGTAAAAGACAACATAGTCGCTGAAAACTGAGCCAAGAATTTAAGTGGAAAATAATTTTTTTTTGCAAAAATGACCAATCGTAAAAGAGACACATCAAACAGAGCCAAGAACTTATGTACTGTTTAGACTATGTTTGAATTGGACGATGAAATGGAAAATCTTTTAAAAAATTTAGTGATTAAAAATGTTCTTGGCTGCCACCTTGGTTAGATAGACGGAAAGGTTTCGGAAGCACACGTGACTGACTACTGACTTGTAATTTCAACTGTCTTATCGAAATTAAAGTAGGTCACTTGCGGTCAAGTGCACTGTAGATATGGTAGACCTAATAGATAGAATGAAGTGACGTCACAGTATCTACGATTTCTATGTCATAGGGCAAGTTGTCGTTCTTTGAGAAGTTAACGAGTGAAGTTTTGTCACGTTATTTAAATAAAATTGAATCGATAGGTTTAAAAAAGCTAAGTGCTAGCGCCATATCGGCGATCTGACTGAAGTGCTACAAAATGTTTACATTTCCTCGCCCTACATCATGGCGGACAGAACAGCTGGCACAGACTGAATGAAGAAATTACGCCACTGTCAATCTAGTCAATCTATATGCATTTCGGACACGGCGCAAGATAGAAGTGTTGTTTCTACGGACCACTAATAAGAAGTCATAATGGCCTATCGAATAGTGGCAATTCCGACGACCTTGAGTGACCTTCAAGATCATATATCTATTGTAAGCCTTTTACATTGTGCAGCAGTTGACATGATTTCAACTGACATGCGCATCGTGTGGTCACTCTGCAATATCTGAGCTCCTTGTTTACTTACTAAATTTTATGAGACATTACTGTCGCAAATACAAGAAACGTAGGATAATTGCAGAACAAAACTGTGGCCGAGAAATGACGACCCTTATGCTAATAATCGGCGACCGTGTTCGGCCGCAGACGTCAGCTTTGTTTCTGATCGTCACCATCATCGTTACGGGTTTGCGATCGCATAACAGTCGTATGATCGAATTACCGCGAGAGTGTCAAACCCAGACTCCGAGGTCGATTTGTTGCGGATTTGTGGTCCAGCTTGTTGCACAACAAATCCACAAGAAATCTCCGAGGCAGTGAAGATGGAGCTTTAAGTCTATGTTCTTTCTGCGTAGCATATACGACAGTCGATGCTCGTACTGCAGAGCTGTTATACACGACGCATTTTCTTCTGAACTGTTACCGAAATGAACCAGTGTCTCTGAATACTGCTGTTAAGGTTGGCGCTCACACCGGATGCGGTGCGTTGCAGTGCGGCGTGTTGCATACCGCACTGCGACGCTACGCATCCGGTGTTAACGAACCTTTAGACCGATGTCACACCTGCAATTCTATCGCGCGATTTTGTCGCGCGATTCGCGAGTGTGACATGGCGTGTCACGCAACTTCTCAACAGTCGCGCAACTCCTTTTCCGATTAGAGCAGCGCTCTATTCTGTGCAACTTTGTCGCGATAATGCGGTGAACGCTGATTGGTCAATTCTTGTTTATGCGACAAAGTTGCAGTGTGCGACACGCCATGTCACACTTGCGATTTTGTTGCGCGATAAATTTGCGCGACAAAATCGCGCGATAAAATTGCACGTGTGACATCGGTCTTAGACGCTCTGTTCGCCGCCGTGTATGCCATTTCCGTTCATATTAACGGACCACTTTGTGGTCAGGTAAAACAGTCTGTCTGGCGAGTGCGTCTGTCTCTTTGTGTGTCTGAACAATGATTTGACGTAGACATTTGGTACGATGGTTCACCTTGACCGGCCTAACTAGGTCACTTTTGTAGGTCACAGTCATGGGCCAGAATTCACGGAATTAATCCGCCGATTTCAGTGTCATGGCGTGGCGGAGACATGCTTTGAACTGACTGTTGCTGCTCTAGTTGTTTGGTTGTCGAGTTCTATGTGCTAAAGTGGTCGGTGCGACCTCGATTGATAACTTTCTAGTAGCTTATATTACTACAGCGGACCAATATTTTAATTCGGCTTTTTTTCCTAGCGCCTCGATACAGAAAGAATCTCCATCAGATCGACTGTCGCAGAGAAAACGCCGTATATATCGGTATGTTTTCGTCGTTAAGGAATGAACTATTGAATGAATGATCTTCAAGTGACCTTGATCAGCCACGATAGCTCACATATGCTGCAGCAACGAATGCGTTTTATGTATTAAGTCCACCTGCAATATGATGCTCAGAAATGGTGTATATAGATTTGTTATTTATTCGCGTTCATTTTTGTGCAATTTGTGTGCACAGAATAAAGCCGGCAATTTTCTTAACGTAGCCTGTTGTTGTGATGTTTTGAGTTTTTGTCAGCATGAAATCGCATAATTAAACTTTACCCATTTCGAAAACCTGTTTTCACTGTAGGCCTAGCTACTTTGAATTGTGAAATATCTGAAATAAGTCCACGTATTAAATAACGTTTAAAGCTGTTTTAACTTACAACTGTTTCCGAATTTACTATTTGTCTATCGTTCATTCGTTGTCTTGTACTTCAATGCATTACATCTCAGTTTTCATCGCAGGATAGGCAACGCCAATTAACTCGCATTTGAATGTTCATATGTTTACTTCTCCCTCGATAGGTGGGCGAAGTATTGCCATCAGCACGTCTGTCTGTGTAGACTGTGTTAGTCTGTCTGTCCGCTCGCATTTCTCAAAAACAACATGTCCAAATTGCACCAATTTTTGCACATGTTACCTCTGGCCGTATCTCGGTAAGTTCTGACAACAGTATAAGTTTACACGTTATGTACCTCCGGTTTTGTGGATAACGTTTTCTTGTCGGTCTGTAACCAAGTGAGTCCTGCAAAAACAACTGAAGCGAGATGCCGTTTGCGTCGACTACTCTGGTGGGCCCAGGAAACACATGTTGCATATAGCAGACCGCTTCGGGCGAATACTGTATTGTGTTCATTCAACACAACAGTGTTCATTCTACACAATACAGCCTTCTACTTTTAAATGTCGTTTAAAAGTAGACTGTCAGTTATGGTTCGTAGGTGGGGTGGTAGAGCTATTCCGAAACATGCCGCGAGCCGGAATAGCTGAAGCCACGTTCACCGAACTTCGTTCTTGTGGTTCGTTCGACATAGTCGGCTGTTTCAAGTGTGTGCGACCGCTGGTTGTTACTGATTGTACACAGTCCATGCATCAGGTACTGCGGTTCACGGGGTGTTAAGGTTGGTTCACAGTTTCACACCGGATGAAATCCAGGCTGTTACCATCACAGCAGAAGTATAATACTCCAGTTTAGCCTAGAAGGCATCAACCTCAGGCTGAAAGCGCTGGAACTGTTTGGAGTGTCCAGTGTCCACGTGTTGGTTGGTAATGTTGCGTGGGATATACTCCACTACTTGCTTCACAAATATTGTCAGCTGTTCGACTGTCGCAAAAGTTTATCACTCTGAGCTTCCATCTTATTCCAAGTTCCAACATATTGTGGCCGTTAGGCGACAGCTCGATCGGAATTGTAGGCCTATGAATTAGGAGCATATACGGACACATAGTGGCCTACATATAGACCACAAGTGAAAAATAGTTTTCACTTTATCGATATCAGCGAAATCCTGATAGGCAGTCCATGTCATTCCTAAGATACGATAGCCAATCACGGATAATCACGAAATTTATAAAGGTTCGTTCACACTTTTGTGCGTTGCGCTGCAGCATGTTTCGGCATTGCGCGTAGCCTATACATAATATCATCTGAAATTGCGTATAAATCTTGGCAACTACTTTGCGATAATCAATCTACAGGTCGCTATACATTTGAACTTATCCCTGATGTTAAAACTAAAGTTACATTCTCTAAAGTTAGAGACACTGGGATTGCTTATTGTTGAATGTTATTGGATGACATGCAATGCTCAGGAATGACAGCTATCGCACAGGCACTTCTGGTAGCCCTGTACGTGACTGTGGAAAAAGCTGAGGAATCAGTTGAACACTTTTTGTTGCACTGTGAGAATTACGCTAAACGAAGAGAAGTTATGATAAATAATGTTCAAGACGTTGTGTTAGCAACAAAGTCTAGACAACGGCTGAAAAGTTAAAAACCTCCTATTGGTAACATATTGTGATGATATCAGCAAAATAGACACCTTGTTCATTAAAGAAGTATTGTTTGAATTCATTTCATGCTCTAATCGGAACATATAACAAGATTACTTACTTTGTTGATTGACATGACTTTCACTTCTTCATACATATACGTTTATTGTTGTTTGGCAGCCATAAGGTGGATTAAAGTACACATTCATACTACAATCATGTCATATATATGACGAAAGTCACTGAAGTCACTGATCGAGTCACTAAGGTCACTAGCAAATATATGAGTCACTGACAGAACAAGAGTCACTGGAAAGTATTTAATGCATTTAAAATGAAAGAGTTCTTGAAATGGCTATAGCCCTTGCGTAGACTGTGGGAACAGTGGCGGATCCAGGCATCTGCGGACCAGGCGGCCGCCTCCCCCATTATTAGGGTTTTAATATAAATATAAATCGGCAATGTATCGGTACTGCTTCCAGTGGATGTTCTAAAGCTCAGAATCTTTCAGCTTCAGGGGGTTGCTTTGGCCTTTCATTCCCTGAACAGGGGCTCTGCCCCTTAACCCCGCTGGGGGCTCTTCAAGAGCCGACTGGGTCGACAGGGTCTCATCACCATGTTCTCGACGCGCCTTTTACCGTTACAACGGCTCTTTATCACCATTCCTACTCCTACAATATGAAAATAAAGAAACTGCAGTATCATAATCATACCCATTAGTGCTACTTACAACGTTACATACTTGACTTGCTACAACTCTTTCAGTTTTTGAACGACTGCAGTACGTAAGTAAGTTAGCAAGCTACTGTATGTCTTCCTTGCTACGAAAGAAAAGTAGAGAGAAATGGGCAATTTACCGCTTCCAATGGGTGTACTAAACGTCAGATGCTTAGGGGGGCTTCGCCCCCTGAACTCCCGACCAGGGGCTCTGCCCCTGGACCCCGCTGGGGGCTCTGCCCCCAGACCTCAGTTATAGGCTCGCGCTACCGCGCTCGCCATGTGCCCCCACCAAACTGAAATCCTGGGTCCGCCTCCCCCATTGCAAATTCCTGGTTCCACAGCTGTGTGGGAAATGTTCTTGTCGATCGCAATCGGTGAACCAGCTGAATGTCACGCTTTGGAGGAAGCAGGTAGTGGAGCACGTGCGACTCGTCTTGCGCTATCTGCTGAAACACAGTTCGACTGAGCTCCAAACGTCTCTCTGCCAATGGGCACAGTTTGAACAAACTACAGGTGTCTTTATACGGGACGTTGTTGCTGATGATTTGAACAGCACGGCGCTGAACATCCTCCAGTGCTTTCGTTTGTCCTCTTGTGAGACTGGAATGCCAGGCTGGGCTAGCATACTCTAGAACAGGTCGTATGACTGCTTGGTAGTAGTAAGTCAGGTCTTCTGTAGAGACACCAGCTCGTTTCAGCTTCAGCTTCAGATCTGCCTCGTTTCAGTACTCCCGGACTGCCTCCTGGCCTCCATGACACGGACTCTTGCCTGAACCGTTTCTTCGGAGCTACTCGTTTTTAATTTTTTTTTCGTTTCTGGGGCGTGCGCTAGATTAAGCTGGCCATCTCGTCAGCTTTTGAGTGCACATCTACCGTAGGCCTACTACAACTACAAGAGAGCTTCACTACGGATTTTGTGAATGCCATACTTCGGGTTTTACTTGAATCTATACTCAGCTGCAACCGTGCATGACAATGCAGTAGAAGAATAACAACAACAATATTGCGGCATGCCGCGCGGTGCAGCGGTGTCACTCATCTACTAGAAATATCGTGATAAAAAATCGTGATATTGACTCCTCACTATTTGACCTACATACATCGTCACGTAACACCGATCAGCCCAGTTTAGCTTTCGGGACCACCGCGAAGGGACCAACATGGCATTTAGATTATCATTACCGCGTATTTTTATCGGTCTGGAAAATACGGTATGGTTTCAGATATTTTATTGTTTAAGTATTCTGCTGTATCATGCCTGTTTGTGCTTCACTTGCCGTCAAGCCCACTGAAATGTTGTAGCTTACTGACCTTTGGACGACATTTATGCGGCCTTGACTGAATGTAAACATCAACAACGACTGCTTGTCCGATGAAAGTTGATGGTAACGACAGTTATAATGCATGACAGTGCATTAATGCATGAAGTCATTACTTGGACGTATTGGTGACCCATGCAAAATTCGTTTCCCCCCTAACGCGGCAAAGTATTGAGAGAATTGGAATCTGTTTGTTACCGTAAAATAGTCATGCAGTCAGTTGACGCATGAGATTATTCTGCCATGAAATTTGGCACCAGAATTTGAGTTTCGAACTTGGGAGAGGTTATATAGCGAGCTCAAACGCGAGCTTGTAACAGGGTCCAGTCATTCTAGCTGTCCACTGCTGAAGCAGGTTCATCGGGTGTCATCAGCTATGTCTTATGAAAACCACATGCTACTTAAACCTAACACTGCACATAGCCTACTTGGTGGTCTGTATAACTGCATATGCAGAGCATATTGTTTTTGTTTGTCAGTGAAGTGGCATGAGGAGGGGAACCCCTGCCCTTATTCCAAATTCCAATTCACTCACCACCCACTTTGCACCATGGTATTTGCCATTGATAATTCTAGGACTAGATCGGCGATGGCGAACTGTGTTTACCATGACCAAATTTTACTACGACTAGATCGGGAGAATTCTATGCATCAAATTTGAAAATACTACACGTCCGACAGTCTTCTTTATACATACTCTATTGTTTCTTTCTTTCTGTTATGCATGCCCCCAGAAGTCCTAGCCCCTATTTATATACCCCACAAAAAACCCTCTTTTAATGATAAAGTATGAACTATCAACTTTTTGTCGCTGGCGTTTTCTGAGCTGAGTACAGCTACATCAGCGAACGGGTAGTGCAATTGCTGGGTAGTGCAAAAATTGCTCCAGCCACAACCCTGCTACGCATCTCCGCGAAAAATTCCTTTTACAAATGCGGTAAAACCTTTTTATGGGTGTCAACGAAGTGTGCATAAATATTAGGGTTACTGTGTCGGTTAGGGGTTGTGTTACGGTTAGGGTCAGTTTAGTTAGACTTGTTAGCAGTAATACCTTGGTTGCGTTATGTATCGCCATCTGGTGAATGAAATATGTTACACCGGCGATCTATGGGCGTAGATCGCCGATCTAATTGTAGTAAATTTTGTTCCAGATCGCAGATCTACATTTAGTAGTTATGTGTCCATTTTCTGTAGATCGGTGATCTAGCCCTAGCACCGTTCATTTGCCATACCATCTTCACGTCTGTCACCACCTTTGGTCAGTATGCAGAATGTAGTGAAAATGTTTGAACACTGATTGCTTTGCTTCTATGTTTGTAGGGTTTTTTATCACTGTTTCACTCTCGCACTGTACACACTACATCTCTGCTGTCAACTGCTGAAAAGGCAAAAGATGTTAACTGTGAGGTAGGCATATAGATGTTTCACCATTTGTGGTTGTCAGTTTATAGGTTTGTTGTGTTGTTACGGTGGCAGGAATTTGCAACTCGGTCGGTGGCGGCGTTTTTTGACGAGCCACTGCGGTGCCAGTGCCGGTGGCGAATATCGGTCGTTGTCCAGGCTAGGATTGTTAATGGGAAACAGGTGGATGTCCGGGCTTCGAGATCAGATCTGTTGCGGCTGTCCTGGAATGCACTAATTGCTCACGGCATGCAACCACGACAGTAGAGGGTGCACTAAGTGAGACCATCGTGACGATGTCACTGAGTACAGTGCCCAGACTGTGCCGGCAGTCCCGTCATTTGTGAGCGGTGAAGCTGATGCACGGGGAGGGCAGGCGGTGTCCCGACTGGAGTGACTGACTGACTCGCCATGCGTTCACGTGCAATCAAATGACGCGGCATTTAGATGACTATCCTACTCTGCAGAAGTGAGGGGAAGTTTTCAGTAAACAGCGCCCAGAAAGACCAAAAACATTGTAAAACACCGCGATGGCGGTGTTGGTTCGGTGGTAGCCAACGACCACAGTGGCTGTGAAAGTTCGGTGGTCGTAACAACACTGTAGGTTTGCTTGTGTATCTGAATGTTTTAAATGGTCAAAGATAAACCATTTGTTACATGGTCCTAGCATTCTCAGGATTTCAGTTTTCACAATACTACATTCCATCAGCAGTTCGCTGGTCAAGTGTCTTGTCTGGTGAAAGCAATGAATTGTATTATCGTACACGTGGCGTACAATGTGATCAGTCGAAGAAAGATTGGCAGAGCAGTTGAATCTTTTCAGTTGATGCTTTAAGGTTGATTTTTGTGTTGACAGGCGATACCAAGCAAGATCTGGAAGTTGGGCAAGCTAAATCACGTGGCAATTGCTGTTCCAGACCTCGAAAAAGCGACACATCTGTACAGAGATATTTTGGGAGCCACTGTCAGCGAGAAACATGTGAGCATTATAACGTTTGATTTAAAGAGTTAAATTTTTATATGCTTTTCACCATCTCATACATACACACATGTGGCTGTATTTGGTATGTTGCTTTTAACAACTGATATGAGCTAGTGAGCTAGATTGTGTTTAAAATGCCATTGAATTCTAATCAACCAACTGCCACTTGCTGTAGACATTCAAACACTTACCATATGCAGGTCTTTATGTTGAGTCACAACCAAGTCTTAAGTCATTATGGACAAGACTGAAGTCAAGTCTCCAGCTGCTACCGAAATGTAATTTTTAGGGGACGTTCACATGATTCTATACAGTGCTTAGCTCTGTGATGGATCTGCTGTCATTGGAAAATCCTTGTCATTCGTTACTTTCATGGCATCTGTAATTGTACATTTCTGTTTAAAAAACTTTTTATTGCAGGCAGAGCCAGACCATGGAGTTAACGCAGTGTTTGTGAAGCTTGGTGATACAAAAATTGAAGTGAGTTTGATGCGTCTACAAGTTGCTCAGTATCAGATATCATGCATTACTATGTACCGCTACTTTGTTTTATGAACATTAACTTGAGGCAAACACTGGCATAGGTTGAAAAGAATTACTGGATATTGTCGTAAGTTGTATTGTTTAGACTTTTGTTATATGTAGCATCATGAGTTGGCAGCCCTGCCTGTGCTTGTCAAACCATGCATAATGAATTATTACAAACGGCACATGCATTTGTTGGCTATTTGTGTTAGGCTTACTTCACAAAGAATGACATGGCGAGTTTTTAATCCTTTGTTACTTCATCCCCGGTAGGTGGACGAAGTAAGGTGACCACCGTGTCTGTCTGTCTTTCTGTATACCAACTTGTATATCTCAAAAACCACGTGTCCAAATTTCAGAAAATGTTTGGTATATGTTACCTGTCGACAGTGCAGTGTGTTATGTACTTCCTGTTTTTGTGGATAACCATCACTCACTCCTCGCAGCATTGAGTGCAATCTCAGCACTCATCTGCTGCAGATGCTGTTAGCATTATGCATTCTTCATCACTCCCACAGCAGACAAATGCGAGTGGTTTCAAGTCGCCAGTTGGCATAAACATCCATCATCACACATTGTTTGGAGATGTCAAAATTGTCATATATACAGTGGCAGCAGATTGTGCATTGGGGGCAAAGTCTGCTGTCTACAGCTGCTCTTTTAGTCCTGCTGTCAGCTGATTTCTGTGCTGTTTGTAGCTGCTGGAGCCTTTAGGAGATAAAAGCCCCATAGATGCATTTTTGAAAAAGCATCACTCGGGCGGACTACATCACATCTGCATTGAGGTTAGTGCATGGTAGTGTTAGGTTTGACAGTATACGCTTGCCTTTGACAGCCATCTGGTTATTCAGTTGAAATGGTTGTGCGAACAAGAGTAAATTTGTATTCGGATGTTATCAGTTTAATTGTGTTAACTGAGGCAGATACAGTTTACCTGTTTTTCGCTTTCGATTATAGTCAGGCATTTGGAGAACTGTTAAAATCACTGGAGGTCACGTTAAACAACTTGCAATAAATCAGAAAAAAAGTGCAAGATAGAGACATGGTTGCTGCAGGTTGCTAGTATGAAGTGATAAGTGGCTGGTGGATTATTGCCATTTCCAGTAAGCTTGAGTGACGGTTTTAGGGACACTCTATCTGTTGCAAACTTTTAAAACTGGAGCTCTAATATCTTGCCACTGCTGTGTGATCTGTGCAGTGACTAAGTTTATTGTTGGCAGAACAGTAAATTGGCTGTAAAATATATTAATGTACTCTGCTTTGTTACCTGAATGTTGTCATAACCATAAATGCCTCCATCAGTGAGGTTATGTGTGTTTATTTGTCTATTTGTCTTTGTCTCTGTCAGCTGGATTATTAACAATCATGGATGAATTCCAGGAAATGTTCCCCAGAGCAGTAATATTATTTTTAATAATATTATTTTGTCAGTCATATTTGGGGTGATCAGGATCCATGTTCGGATTCAGGCGTCTGTTTATTACATACAACACCATGCTGCTTTATCCACGTGTCACATTGATTGCTGCTAACGTAATAACAGTGCTGTGCATTACAGTAGTGCATAAAAATACGTAAGTAAGTAAGTAAGAATATTTGTACATGACACAAAAAAGCAACAGTCACTAGGTAGAGTGATTGGTCAGGTGTATGTGTTTGGGCAATAATTTTTTTAATAGATACTTGGCATTCTTGATACTGTCTGGGTAAAATTTGAAGGTCAGGGTCATAGGTTGAGTGTCAAAATCACGTGAAGAACTCTAAAGGTTGAACGTGACTGAAAAGTGGACCTGAAGTGAAAGTTATAAACAAGTGACAGCCAGCTGAAAATTTATGGTTGGCTAAAATGTAGCTAAAGTGGTCGGTAAGACCTCTAATGATTGCTTTCTTGTTTATGAAATGACATTTACTTTAATGACAATTTTTCCATCCTTGTCAGAGGTTTACGTCCACCGTGTGTGGGTCAAGGAACTGTGCAATGTATCGTGATGACTGACAGGTGAGCAATATCATTGAGGCCATGGAGGATCTGAAGTCGCACGACATTCACCTAATTGGTACAGAGCCGAGGCCAGGAGCTCACGGCAAGCCGGTGATCTTCATCCATCCCAAGGACTGCAATGGGACACTGGTGGAGTTGGAACAGGCGTAATAGTACATTTGATGCTGTGTAGTTCAGTGTGGCTAACATGAGCTGTGTGGTTTTGCTGCTAGAATTTGTTGTATATGCAGCTTTAGGTGTTTATTTGGTCTTAAAGACACTTGTAGATAGCATTTATGTGTTGTTACCAAAGCAAGCCTTATGCTTTAGTGCCAGGATCATACAAAGTGATAATGTGTTTCAAAACATATCATTATTTCCTTGTAATGGTGGAACCAGTTAGCCTACCGAATTATTAACTAACCCAGGTAGAGCTGGAAGTGGCTATGAAATGGTTCGTGCAATTGAAACATTTGTTGATATTAGCCTTAAACATAGCCTGTACATTGTGTGAATATGTATTGTTACAAAATACTGTGCCTTGTTATGAGAACCAAGGCAAGTGATATTTTTGTTGTTAAATGTATTATATTTGAAGTCCTTGAAAGGGGTAAAGCAGCAGCTGGATCTACAGGAGTTGTGACGGAAATGATTACGGCAGTTGAAAAATCTAACTGTTGAATTGTTGGCTAATTTATTAATTTGATACTGGCTGAAGGAAGATTTTATACTTATTAACGAAAGCTATAGAATGGGACGGTTTGGACATATGAACCTGATTGGATCAGATATATTGTACAGTATTGGAGGTTAAAAGGAACTAGACAAGAGAGGACATCGAGAAATACATGGTGGTATAGTGTTAATGAGAGGTTATGAAGAGTTTGAGTTTGTTCTGAGAGGTTGCATGGCTTCAGAACAAGTAAAGGAAAGGAATTTCGGCAACCAGGTAAGCCTTGTTGTCATGGAAGATGTCTATTAAACTAGTTTGTTTGTGTTTTTCCATATTTGTGTTTGATTTCCATGATTTGGGACCAGCAAACCCATGGGACCAGACGGCTGAATCGCTCGTGTGTGTGTGATCGCGTTATCGTGGTTGACTGCTGCGTGAAAATTTCTGGTGCACATTGTTTTAGTTGTTTGTGCATTTTGAGTTCGATGTATGTTTGTCCATATTTGAGGTCGATCTTGAGTTGATCTTCTGAGCAATGTTTGCTGCTGAAAAGCACATTTTTCGTGATACTTAAGTGGATTACATTAGCGATGATCTCTTCACGTGGGACCACTTGTCCGCATCTGAAGTGACTTCTAAGTGTGCTTTGTGCAGTGTATGTTCCATTTGACCAGCTGACTAAATAATTAATGTTTTTACTTTCATGTGTGGTTCAAGCAGTATTATATATGATAACAGTAATGGGGCTTTAAACTGTTGCAATCAACAAACATTTTATTGATCATAGCTTATCTGTTCAGTTAATTTTTAGTTGAATTTTACTGATGTATATATTATCTATCCAAAGCCACTTCCTTGATGATTATTTTTACATAGTTTTGTAGTTGACACACATGTTCACATTTCTCAGGTCTTCAGATATTTTCACCTGCTGTCTGCGTGACTGAAGAGGAGATGGGTGTATCAAGGCCTAAAAATAGTGTGGGATGCAAGTTGTCCTTCCCGTCCCTCCCCTTCCTCCTTTTCCTTTCCCATCCCCTTCGTTCCGTTTCCCCTTCCCGAGGGGACAAACTTTGTCCTCCCTCACTGAGCAAGTCGTCCTTCGCCCGTAGCAACTCGTTTGTCCTGTCG
>Ga0209363_1000356_pt1 | contig 17030 bp, 17 predicted proteins | sample WorMetexBAHAMAS3_FD_187385 | JGI IMG/M metagenome (GOLD analysis project Ga0209363, IMG submission 187385) | Marine gutless worms symbiont microbial communities from Max Planck institute for Marine Microbiology, Germany - Inanidrilus exumae... | ecosystem: Host-associated > Annelida > Digestive... | reverse complement strand
ATCAAGAACGAGGATGCGAACAAGCTGATCGCGGTGGTCGGCGCCGAGCAGGAGAAGGTGTCCAAGGAGAAGGCGATTGCCAACGACGAACAGAAGAAGGTGGCTGTCATTGCCGAGGACGTCGGACAGAAGCAGAAGGTCTGCTCCATTGAACTGGCCAAGGCTGAACCAGCCCTCGTCGCCGCCAAGGCTGCTCTCGACACACTCAACAAGGTCTCACTGTCTCGTCTTTCCTTCTCACCAAACAGCGTTTATCTCTTGCCGCATGGTTACACTGTGCAACGTCAGGAAGATTTCCTGCACTGGTTTGGTTAGAAGGACTTCCAACTCAAGGCCATACGTATCCTGCATATTCTATTACTGTCAGGATACTTGCGTATCATCCACACATGTATATCGTTTACTGTTTGTTTTTGTGTGTGTGTTTGTATGTTGGTTCGTTTGTTTGTTTGCACGGTTACGGATTTCTTCGCCGTCGTCAAATTTTTCTCGGTGGTTCATCGGCGTCCAAGGCAGGGAATCGCATATTTTTGTGAACTTTGCTCCCCCAGAAGCCCAAAATCGGACGAAGCGGTCAGCGCTCGGGCCACGCGTACCTGGTTGTAAACATTACCGTAGAGAAGCGTAGATAAACGTAACGCTAGAAATGCGCCGTTCGTGGAATGTCGCGCAGCGTGTGGACGTAGGATCGGCATGTGTGGATATAGGTCAGTCCCCAGTGATCGACGTACTTATTCTAACGTATTCTATTGTTGAAAACAGGCACATGTTGTTATGGCGTATTCTCTTTCAGTATATCAACATCTACAAGTCTCAAGCATTTGCTTTGGAAAAACTAATGTAACCTGGAATGACTTCGAAAAATTCATCCAGTTATAAACCTAAACAGTAGCAGTAGTACAATAGTAAAGTAAAGTAAAAGTAAAGTAAACAGTGTATAGCAGTTTTGCATCAACTTAGCTCTTTGCCGCTACAGGAAACTCACACGCCATGGGATCACACAGTGTTACCTGCCACCCTACAGAGGTGAGAATCCCGCCTTTACCCCCAGCCGAAGCAGGTACTCGATTTAGCGACCCCGGGGGGATGCAAGGCTGAGTTGACCTATGTTACGTGAAAACCGACCAGCCGGGAATTTAACCCACGACCTGTAAATCGCAAGTCGAATGCCCTACCGCTGAGCCACCACGCAACACGTAAAGATAGGAACAAGAATTTGTGATAACACTATCGAAGCCTAGAGAAAGTGAACTTACACTGTAGAATTTTACTGCAGGAAAGGCAGATGCTCTGGCTCTGAGCCGAGCAAAAACGCCGTTTATGCGTTCATGCAGCGAATGTTCTCGAGGTCTTCTGCCAACTGGTTGTTGAGTGAGTGTGAACGGACTTGTAGACGAACTTAACGGAGTTGAAGTCGTTCTCGCAGCCGCCGCCGGCCGTCGTAAACGTTGCCGCCGCCGTCATGGTCTTACTTTCCAACAAGACACAGAAAGTTCCGAAAGACCGAAGCTGGAAGGCGGCTAAGGGCATGATGAACAAGGTGCGTTGTCGTCGTAACACAAGGTTATTTGTCTGTGTGTTTTGTTGCGCTGTTATTTACCGGCGTTGGCGTATATCCGGCGTGAAAGCTGCAATATGCCTTCCTTCCCAACGAGACATTATTGGTGTTGAGCTTTTATGATACTGTCGATTGGACGACATCCGACCTGCAAAAACCTGTTCCAGTAATCCTCTTAAGGTCCTTTTTGGGGAAACATCAGTCCACCTTGAGTAACTGCAGGAAAAACGGCCGTTTAAGTTAGTAAGTAAGTAAGTAAGTAAGTAGATATATATAGCGCTATTATCGTCAAGAACCCGAGATGCGTTAGATGCACTAGTATCGAGTGAACAAATACGTTTTAATTGAACGTCTGAAACAGTCTGCACTGATCGTTGGGTCCCGGCTAAAATCCTGGAGAGAGTTCCAGACCGTGGAGTGGACCAGCGACTGAAAAAGCCGGACGGACGTAAAACGGTAACTGAAAGTAGTAGATTAACATCCGATAGGGGGCGCTAGTTGTTGGCAGCCGTGCCTTTCCGGTTGCTGCAGCTCAAGTCTGGAACGGTCTGCCAGAGGCCGTCATCTCATCGTCATCACTGCAGTCTTTCCAGCGTCAACTAAAGACTCATCTTTTTCAACTATCGTATCCACACCTGATTCTCTGACTGCTTGTCTGGCATCGTTACAGTGGTCCTTGTAGTAACGTTATTTAGGCCACTCAAAAAAATTATGTTTACTTACTTACTTACTTACTTACGTGTGGCTGTTAGGTGGATGAATTTCTGTCGTCGTTGATCAACTACAACAAAGAGAACATTCCGGAGGTGTGTCAGAAGGCCATCCAACCGTACCTCCACGACAAGGAGTTCGATCCGGAGTTCATCCGGTCCAAGTCTCTGGCGGCTGCTGGCCTCTGTGCGTGGGTCATCAACATCATGAAGTTCTACGAAGTCTTCTGTGAGGTACTGACGTCCCACGACAAGACAGCACTCGCGGAGTTTAGCTCTTGTGTGAAGCCTGCTGGCCGATATTGAATAAAGTGAAATGGTTATTTTAGGTCAAGAATTTAGCGGCGATGTAAGTCTGCTAGCAGCATACGTCATTCGCGTTGAACCAATTAATGTCATGGAGACCTAATTCCGTTTTAAATTAATGAGCTTTTCTAGCTCAGAGCAGTCCATTAATTAAAATACTTGTAGTCATCCCTTAATAATAATAAGTAATGCTATTTATGTAATTTTAAATGAATGCCATGTAAATTAGATTTTAAATTTCTTCAAACTAATTTGTTGCTGGCATTGTCAGGTTTGTTAAAAGTTGCATTTGAACAGCACAGTATTGTTAAGTGACTAACGACGCTACCACTACGCCACGCCACAACGTGAGTGCATGCGACAAAAGAGCGACGTGATGCTGATTAGTGCGATTGGTGACGTGTTGTGTTTATTACAATACTAGGCGACCAGCTGAGTTGAGTCCCGTCTTTGCTGTACCTAATGCAATATAGCCAGTGGAAAGTGTGTCAGTTGCATATGCGGACTGCCTCCCCCTGGACTGCCTTCACGGACCATTTCTTCTGAGCTACTCGGTTTTTATTTTTAGTTTTCCTTTTTTGCTTCGTGCGCTAGACTAAGCTGGCAATGTCGTCAGCTTTTGAGCGCGCGTAAATATATCGTATCGTTTCGTTTCGTTTCGTTTCATATCGTATCGTATCGTAACGTACAAATCCTAAACGGGTTACGTCAGTGGCCAATCCAGGGTTTTGAAGAGGTGAGGCCAATTAGAGGGTCTGGGGCCACGCCCCAGCGTGGTCCAGAAGCGAAACCCCTATTGGGGTTTGGGGGAGGCAAAACCCTCATAAAACGTTGGTCTGGAGGCAGAAGCGTCGCTTCCTATTGTACACTATTATTTAAATTTTATGCATTGTGTCCCGGATGGGCGCCAGCTCCCCAGACAAAGGGGTCTGTTCGTGCCGCCCTGCAGTGTGTTGGGTAGATAGACCATAGCGCAGCTGTCGATTATGACGTGTAGGTGGAACCGAAGAGACAGGCGTTGAATGCTGCCAATGATCAGCTTAACGCCGCCATGGAGAAGTTGACCCAGCTCAAAGTGAAGATCAGCGCGCTGGAATTGGCGTTGAGCAAGTTGACGGCGGAGTTTGAGAAGGCGACACAGGCCAAGCTGAAGTGTCAGCAAGAGGCAGACCACACCACCAAGACCATCAACCTTGCCAACAGGCTCGTCGGAGGACTGGCGTCAGAGAACGTGCGCTGGGCCGAGGCGGTGGCCGGTTTCAAGGTTTTGTTGTTTCACTTCTCTATAACTGCTACTGAAATGTTTGTCACTAAAATAATTTTAATTAGTCTCTACGTCAAGCAGTGTGTCATTTTATTCACTGAACCCATTAAGCATTCTTTAGTTACCCACGCTGGCTGTATTGCCGCCGGCGTGGGGTAGGGCGTTCAGTCGTGTCTGTCTGTTTGTCTGTTTGTTTGTCGGCGCTCTAAAAGGAAAACGGCTTGAGCTACCAGCACTAACGTCGGTAGACATATAGTCCATTGAGGACCTCGGCATGCACTGACCCTGAGGTCAAAAGGTCAAAGGTCAAATACTAACCCTGACCGCCCGGCGTGAATCTGCATGTCAATACGACTGTACATTTCTCTAGCTATTTTCTTGATTTGCATCTGCGGTGTATCTGCCATGACATTTGTCTGAGTTAATCGAAAGTTTTCATAAAGTTACAAATAAAATTCTTTGCACAACTACTCACAACTGAAAAGTTTATCAAAACTGTAACTGAATAATAAAGCTGAGAAGATTTGCTGTAATTATTCGGCTCGTTGCTAGGCTTCAGCCGAATATTGGATTCATTTTACGGTGCGTTTTGGCGGTGTTCACGCGTTCAGCTATAACTCCGCCGAAATTGGACCGATTTGGATGAAATCTGGAGCAATCTAAGTACATTGTCGGATGCTGGCCATGGCAGATTTTGGGCGCGATCCGCGCAGTAGCGACAGCTGGAGAGCAAGGCGAATTTTTTTATTAGGTAAGGAACGCACGATTTCAACGATTTCCCGTCGGCGAAATTTTACGACATGACCACAACACGTCGATCGGTGTCGCGATGAAAACTGTCGGAACCGAATTTTCAAAATTTTACCGTAATTGGTCCTTTTTTCCAAAAAAACTCAAAAATTACTCCAAAAATTTTAACGTCTTGCGACTTTAGACCGCCATAACTCCGCAATGGTTATAGATGGCCAGAAATTTACTACCAAAATAACGCGCTACGGGATGTATAGTTTCCATTTCTACGATTGGAATCAATTCAAAGTCATTCCCCTGGATTGTACACTCTGTACAAGAAACCTCCCCAAATTTTCTGCGACGTTCGACGCGGGTTGACATCACGGCAGATAACGCTGACATCACTCAGTCGCAGGCAGCCAATCACCATCGACTATTGAGTCACGTGACACTGGGCCTCGTCCAGTGCAGGAAGTAAACAGCTCGTGCACAGATAGCCGAGCGCATCGAGCTGAATACTGCATTGTGGGCATTCCACACAATACAGCCATCTAGTTGTAATGAAAACAGTGTGTAAAGCCCGGTCCACACTAGCAACAATGTCGAAGCAACGTTCGACTTTGTCGAAAGGACGAAATTTCAACGCAAAACTCGTTCGACAATGTTGCCGTTTTGGGCAACAAAGTCGAACGTTGCTTCGACATTGTTGCCAAAAACGGCAACAATGTCGAAGCAACATTCGACATTGTAGCATTCGACAATGTTGCTTCGACATTGTTGCTGGTGTGGACCGGGCTAAACTGAGATGAGACTGGTTGCAGGAGTCTGGCAAGACGCTGCCTGGCGACGTGCTGTTGACTACGGCGTTCATGTCGTACGTCGGCTGCTTCATGAAACGCTACCGTGTCGACTTGATGGACAAGCACTGGTTGCCGTTCCTCAAGACACTGCAGACTCCGATACCAGTCACCGCCGATCTGGACCCGCTGTCTCTGCTGACCGACGACGCTCAGATCGCGACGTGGAACAACGAGGGTCTGCCTAACGACCGCATGTCCACCGAGAACGCCACGATACTAACGAGCGCAGAACGATGGCCGCTCATCATCGACCCGCAGCTGCAGGGCATCAAGTGGATCAAGGTATCTCGCCGAACAGCTACAGAAATAACAAGGTGTCGCCCTGACGGGACGAAACTCTAGTGGCCCGCCACCCGGCGAATATGCCCGCCATGGAGTGTTACAGACGACAGACGACGACGACAGACGCCAGAGAACATCACTAGTCTGGCCTCCCTATACTATGTGTAGGCGGGCCAGTAAAAAATACGTAAAAAGATAAAACGTAAATGGGAACATGCATCAGCGGAAAAATATAATACACTGAACACTACATATGCATCAGACACGTTACAAAAGTCGAGTTGCGCTAAACTGATCAGATGTACGCTTTCAATTGAATTTACCCACGCCAGCGTGGGGTAGGGCGTTCAGTCGCGTCTGTCTGTCTCTTTGCGCTATAAAGAAAAACGGCTTGAGCTATCAGCACCATAGTCGGAAGACATGTAGTCCATGGCAGGATCTCGGCATGCACTGACCCTAAGGTCAAAAGGTCAAAGGTCAAATCCCCACTTTAACACTCGGTTTAGGGTTTAACCTTTGCGATGGGGATGGGCCGGGATTAGCCCGGCGTGGGTCTGCATGTCGATACGACTGCACATTTCTCTAGTTAATTCAGTTGTGATTAATATCCATATTACCATTCTGCCGTACGGTCGTAACGTTGGAGGCGGTGGCAGCACATTTTATGTAATAACTACCTGAACAAAGTGGTCGGTTGTTGTGAGTGAGGGGTTTTTAAGTGTACTGTCCTATGAATGAGTCCCATGCAGCAGGTGCTGACGCTCGGTGAAGTCAGTTCTGGTGTGTGTGGTGTAGTAGTAGTAGTAGTAGTAGTAGAAGAAGAAGAAGTAGAAGTAGAAGAAGAAGAAGAAGAACGTACTGATTAATGTGGCGTAAGCTAGGTAAAGTAGCTTCTAGGACACGGTACACAAATATGAGAAAGCAATTTAAAGTGATGGGAAAGATTTGGTAAATAAAAACGTTTTAAGTTGTCTCTTGAAAGACGGTAGAGAAGTTGATGCAGTGACGTTGGTGTAGTGTTGACGACACGTGATATGAGCGGGAAGTGACCGTGTGGTGGCCGTGTGTAGAACCGGTACGCTGGTCATCTGACAGTCGTCCGTCTAGGTCACAAGAACTACCTGGACGTGATGGAGCGCGCCGTGTCCCAGGGAGAGACGGTGCTCATTGAGAACATCGAGGAGTCCGTCGATCCGGTGCTCGATCCGATCGTCGGCCGCAACACCATCAAGAAAGGTCGAGCGGTGAAGATTGGCGACAAGGAGGTGGAGTACAATCCGTCGTTCCGCCTCATTCTCCACACCAAACTCGCCAACCCGCACTACAAACCCGAGATGCAGGTCTGTGACGTCACGCGATGACGTCAGTCGTTACGTCAGATTAACTTGCACCGCCGCTGCTCTGATGGTCTGATTTGACAGTATTTGACTATGATAGGTGCAACTACCATAAGGCCGGACCCTAAGCTCTCAAACTCCACGACCAGCATTTATTGGTCCTCCAATTGTTTTCTGACATCCAGATTGCTGAACAATGCTCAGATTTTAGTACGAGTTTTCAAAGTTGTCTCGGATTACTACCCTAGACACTGCAGTTCTTTTTGTGGAAGTCCAGAGTGGATGTAAACAAAACATAAATCAAGATTTGTCAATTTCTTGGTACAAAACAGACGTTCAGATTCAAACTTGCAGCACAGTAAATGCAAATATGGAGGAAAAGTTGATAAAAGCTGCCTGTTGCAGGTATCTACACTTACACTTCTCCAGATCTTATAGTGAAAGGTACCCTGCCCAGAGTCCACGCTTGTCGCCAGTCGCGTTGCGTCGGGTCTGACTCAGCGACGTTTAATATTCTATAACTGACTAGTGTTTACCCGGCCGGCCCCACGCCTCTCGGCGCCTTCGACGCCTCTTGTTCTCGCGCCTTCGGCGTTCGCCTCGGTAGCGTTTGAGACGGTCCCGTATCGAAGGCTACGGGCCATGCCACCAGGCCAGCGCGTGATTGGCTCGTGCGAAGCGTGCCCGCCGCCTGGTTTCGATTGGGGAGGGGCACATCTGCTCTCTTCGTGTCTCCTTAGTTTGGTCACTGATGTCAGCCGTCCAACTCAACTCTTTTCAATGAATAAGTGCACAACGCGTTCACAGCATGGCCACGTCCGCCACTGTGACGTCGCCTGCCGGCCACTGCCCGTACTCGTCGCTTGCCAGCACTACAGTACGGGCTTTCCGGTACTCTAGACACTTTCAGACGTGTTGTTGTGATCGTGACAGGCTCAGACGACGCTGATCAACTTCACGGTGACGAGGGACGGTCTGGAAGACCAGCTGCTGGCCGACGTGGTCGCCAAAGAACGACCGGACCTCGAGAAGCTCAAGGCGGACCTGACGAGGCAGCAGAACGAGTTCAAGATCACGCTGAAGCAGCTCGAGGACAACCTGCTGGCGCGCCTGTCAGCCGCCGAGGGCAACTTCCTCGGCGACTACGCGCTCGTCGAGAACCTCGAGACGACCAAGAGAACGGCGATTGAGATCGAGGAGAAGGTTGGCGAGGCGAAGGTGACGGAAGTGAAGATCAATGACGCTCGTGAGCTGTACCGTCCAGCGTCAGCACGGGCTTCTCTGCTCTACTTCATCCTCAATGACCTCAACGTCATCCACCCGCTCTACGTTTTCTCTCTCAAGGTCAAACACCTCTCAACACTCGTCCACTTAGTACAGAAACGCGTAACCGTTCGCCGGTATATACCGCTTTGGTTTATAACTAGCCCTTAGGCCAACTCAGCTTCCTAAGTGTATCGGGGTGGGAAACGAGTACCGGCCAAAAGGCAGTGTAGCCTAATTAAGCTAATTGTGTTATTATGCTGTCTAGTCACGGAGGAAGCTGTTGAAGGTTGTGTTGATATCGCGACGGGGCCATGCGACGTGCTGTGCGTGCAGGCGTTCAGCGTGGTGTTCGAGCAGGCGATTGACCGAGCCGAGCCAGCTGAGGAGGTGGAGCAGCGAGTGGTCAACTTGATTGACAGCATCACGTACTCGGTCTTCATCTACACGACACGCGGCCTCTTTGAGCGCGACAAGCTCATCTTCACCGCTCAGATGACGTTCCTCGTCAGTACCACGAAACACACTGCTCACCTTCACACGCACACGGACATTTCGAACACGTTCTGGTGGCGGCGTGGCGTAGTGGTAACGTCGTTGGTCTAGATAAACGAAGTTAAGCTGCGCTGAGCCCGGTTAGTACTGGGATGGGTGACCGTGTTCGGGTTCGACTCCCGGAGGCGGCACTTTATTTCGGTATGTAACCAACCACCTAGGTCGACTCAGCCTTCTACCCTCCGTGGGACGGTAAAATGAGTACCAGCCAAAGGGTGGTGATGCTCTGTGGCTGGGGAGTAAAGGCAGGCATGGTGTAATTTGCAGGTGAAACTGTGTGATCCATGTCTGAGCGCATTAGAGGTAGTTACGACGATGCGCTATACAAATCGACGTATACTTTACTGTATACTTTACGTCCTGCTTCGCTCTGTCCGCCCTTACCTCAGTTCCACAGCTGCCTGTACAAGTCGTCTCCATCGTTCAGTGCAAACTTGATTACTGTAATTCTCTTTACTACAACCTCCCTAATAGTCTCTAATAACGCGCCTGCAACGGATTCAGAACTGTTGTGTACGCGCTGCATAACGTCATCATTGTTCATCCTGCTCGCAGCACTCGCCGTCTATCTCTCGCTAGTCCACCTTCATCATCATACTCGTCATGTTCGTTATTTTGATCTGCTAAGCTAAACTTTGTCTCTGGAATCAACCGTGAACTTAATTCCACTCTCTCTGCCTTTTACTCACCTATTCGCGCACCTGCTACGTCATTGTCCGTTGATCCACTACTCTTTGTCTGCATCCATAATTCCCTCACTCTTTCACCGCCGTCTTAAAAAGCACCTGCTTCACTAATCCTTCCTGCAAGAGAATCTGTTTTCCCGCGGAACTGTCTCCACCGAAATTGCGTTTGTTCCAACAAATCAGTTTTGTTTTTTTGCTCTTTTCGTTATTTTTCTGTTGTCAGTTCCGTGAGATAGATTATAGCTGGCTATCCATCAACTTGTTATCGCACGCCAAATATTCCCTGTTGCTTCGTATCGTATCGTAGCCTGTTTTCCTTAATGTATTCCTCCTCTTGTTATAGTTGGCCGCCGGTATACAGGGATGTGAAGTATTGTGATCAGCGTTTCTGTCTGTCTGTCTGTAAATATGTATGTCTGTCTGTCTGTTCTCTCGCATATATCAAAAACCACACGTCCAAACGTCGCGAAATTTTCTGTAAATGTTAACTGTGGCCGTGGCTTGATTCTTCTCTGACGACAGTACAATGTTATGTACTTCCGGTTTTGTGGATGACGTCATGTTTTCACAGCAACTTCGTCCTCGGTGGCGCTACCTAGCGAGCTCGTCTTCGCTGGCCTCGGTCGGAGTCGGTCCCATAGTTGTATCCCACAGGACCGCGCAGTTGAAAATCTGACGCTGCAACCCACAGCGTCAAAACACTGAAAGAAATTGAAGCACTGACCGCTGTAATATATGCGTTCAGATTGTAATCTCTGTTTTATCTCATCTTTTACTGAAACGTATGACAGATGTTCCCGAAAAAACCTGCACATAGGGCTGCATTTTGATGAGCGTGCGTCTAATGTTACAGGTGCTGCTGATGGAGAAAGACATTCATCCCGAGGAACTGGATTTCCTACTGCGATATCCGGCCGTTCCAGGTCTTATCTCGCCCGTCGACTTTCTCAGCAACCTGAGCTGGGGCGGAATTAAGGTCGGGTCGCTGTGCTCCTCGCATTTTGCTTTTGCACTAACATTCTAATAACTTACTGCTTCATATGCTTAGTGACAAACTGTTTTTTTTTCTGATGATTAACATGATGTGTGTACGAAATTCTGACAATGCAAATAATTTGTGCTATGATGACTAAATATTTGACATTTAATCACTGAAAACAGCAGGCATCAAAAATTTTAATGTCATACTGGCCAATCGCTAATCAGATATCATAATGTGAAATATTATGCCGCGCCCAACAAATGAGAGAGCCATTATTACAGAGCTATTACATGTCAGTTTCGTTCGGCTGCAGCACAGGCTAACGGACCGCAAAATAGAACATTCTGTCTGCTGTGTTTCTAGTGGAAACGATAGTCTCATTGCGGTCCTTTAGCCATGCACTTTGAGTTCTCATTTCATCGATTTTGAATGGATCTGTTAAGCCATACATTATAATAATTCTTAAAACAACTACAATGGGCATAGGTTTAAGTTGATTTGCTACACAAGGGAGGTGGCGTCGTGGCGTAGTGGTAGCGTCGTTGGTCTAGATCAACGAGGTTAACCTAGGCTGAGCCCGGTTAGTACTGGGATGGGTGACCGTGTCCGGGTTCGACTCCCGGAGGCGGCACTTTATTTCAGTATGTAACCAACCACCCAGGTCGACTCAGCCTTCTACCCTCTGTGGGACGGTAAAATGAGTACCACCTAAAGGGCGGTGATGCTCTGCGGCTGGGGAGTAAAGGCAGGCATGGTGTAATTTGCAGGTAAAACTGTGTGATCCATGTCTGAGCGCATTAGAGGCGCTATACGTAATGCGCTATATAAATAGACGTATACTTTACTACTACTTTGCATGACATCGACTCGGCCGTTGTAGAGTATTCTACAGTTTGCTATTTATAGAACTGAGGGATTTTGTTTCGGTAGTAATTTACGTTGTGTTGCGTTCAATGCTTTGCCGCTGTTGGGCATTCAGCACCTTTCACACAACTCACTAACATTCCATTTTGGAAGGCCGCACTAATCCGGAGTAACTCCGAGCAACTAGGCTCATTGGACAAAATCAACAGTAGTAATAGGCCTATTAGTATCAGTCGTAGTCGTAGTATCGTATCGTATCGTATATTCGTATAAAACAGTTGACAAATCGCAACATCAGGACAATGCACCAGAACAATAAAAAGTGAAAGAGCAAATTATAAACTAATGACAGTTAATATGAGTTAGAGTGCAGCATTCTAGTAATAAAACATGAGTCATTGACGTAAGCAGATTTTCTAATTAATTGTCTGTCATGGTAACGTGGACGTAAGTTGTAACTGAAACTGGTTTTAGCAGGTAGTAACGGCTGTAGTAAGTGCAGTTCGTTTTTGAGGACACGCTTGAACAGAGATTCTTCTGCTGCAGAAAACAAGTCACTAATTGTTGCGATGTCTCCAGAACAGTATCTGTATCGCTTGATGCGTAGTCGTAGTCGTAGTCGTAGTCGTAGTCGTAGTGGTTTTGGACTGGTGTAGGCGTTGTCAGAGACAGAGGAGTTCAAGAACTTGGACCGTGACATCGAGGGCTCAGCGAAGCGCTGGAAGAAGTTCATTGAGAGCGAGACGCCGGAGAAGGAGAAGTTTCCACAGGAGTGGAAGAACAAGGACCCGCTGCAGAAGCTGTGTATGATGCGCGCGATGAGGCCGGACCGCATGACCTACGCCGTTCAGTAAGGCGACGTTTTTAACGCGCGACGCTTCTAGCTCCCTCTGTGCCGAGAGCAGCATCTCTCGCCATAGAGCTGTATAGTTTCCACTCATGCAGAGGGTGCCCTGTACCGGCTCCGGGGCGGTGATGCGCGGTGATTCATGTGTTGATTTCGGCGCTGTATAAATTGTTTGTTTGTGTGCTTCCTTAAATTCCTTCCTGATTTTCTTCCTTGCTTACTTTTTCTTTCCTTATGCTTTTTTCTTACTTATTTACTTCCTTACTCGTTTACTTCCTGACTTACCTATCTACTCCTTCCAGAATAGACAACGTTTCGCCAGAGGTCGTAGGAGGCGACCAAATCTGGCTTCAGTGTTTTTTGTGTTAATTATATTTTGTAGTGTATTTTGTTACGTTTGCATGTTTGCATTTGTTGTGTTTGTTTTCGTTTTTCAGTACTTAGCCAAGAGATTGGCTGGGAAGAACGTCTCCGAAGTGACCCATTTTGTGTCGGGTGGGATGTCAATCAAACCTTAACTCAATCAATCGATCAATCAATCATGCAGAGGATGAACGATGACGTCACGTGTATCATCTTTCTCATTTGTGTGCATTTTTCCCTGTAGTTGATCAAGTACTCGTCGAAGTTGCTTAGTTTCATGCTGTGCTCCATCGTCCGTATGCGTCGTATTTACAGCGAGCGTGACATCACTGTTTTGCATTTTCATTAACAAGTCAATCTGTCACTCATGGTCTGTCAAAACAGCTTTCGTCGACTTGTTGTGTGTCGTCACCTACATCGACGGTCGAAAACGGCCGTTGTTTACGTCCTGTCTGTATTGAGCGCGTGCAATTATAATTAGTTAGCTGTATTTTGAGGGTTAATTACATTTTGTAGTGTATTTTGTTACGTTTGTTAGTAGTAGTAGTAGTAGTAGTATTTTATATAGTATTTTGTATCTATATATAAAAGGAGGACTGCCTGTCTGACCGCTGGGCGTGGCTTGGATGGACGGACGGTCGGACGACTGCGCAGACCGGCTGCGGGCGCCGACGAGGGGGCGGCACGGTGCGTGGCTTAGGAGCTTATCTACAACATGGCTTAGGAGTGATGCTGGGTGAAATAGCAGCAGAGACCGGTAGATTGTCAGCCTCCGTACCTACCCCACGCAGGAGCTCCAGCCGCCTAGGCTCTGGCCTGTTGATAACGACGGTCGTGGTACAAGCCTACAAGGAGGCCGGGCAGACGGACAGGCGGGCAGGAATGCATGCCGCCGGCACAAATCGAGTGGCTCGTTGTATTTTATTTTGTAATTTTACACTGTATACTATTGTAACCAATCTAGCCTTATGGCTACAAGATTTTAATAAACTTACTAATTGACGCTGCTAGGTTGAACTGTAACTGTAACTGTACCGTTCGCGTGTAATAAAGCTGCTCACGAACCTCGGCTCAGCGCGCTATACCCTCAACGCTAAGATCGCCAAGTGTCTAACTCTCCCCGGTCACACGATGCAGCGAGCGTGGCGCTAATGATGCATCCACGGACCTTTGCCTGCACCGTTTCTTCTGAGCTACTCGATTTTTGATTTTATTTTTTCCCCTTATTTTCTTCGTTTCTGGGCCGTGCGCTAGATTAAGCTGGCCATCCCGTCAGCTTATGAGCGCACGTTAACCTACCGTATCGTATCGTAATGCTGGTGATGGTGGCGTGTCTAAGGGCGTTCGTGGAGGAGAAATTGGGATCCAAGTACGTCGAGGCACGCAGCATCGAGTTCGCCAAGTCGTACGAGGAGTCCGGTCCAGCGACGCCCATCTTCTTCATCCTGTCTCCCGGCGTGGACCCGCTCAAGGACGTCGAGAAACTCGGACAGAAGCTCGGCTTCGCCACCGACAACAACAACTTCCACAACATCTCGCTGGGTCAGGGTCAAGAGGTGGTCGCTGAGGACGCCATGGACATCGCGGCCAAGAATGGACACTGGGTCATACTTCAGGTCGACCAGAGCCTTCTTCTTCACACTGGAGTCTTAATTCATTTGAACGTGTTGTTGATAGGCAGGCGACTGTAGTGACTGACTTGTACTGTGGGTCAAAGGTCACGGGTTCAGTTCGCACTGCAGACAGCCTCCAGCACGTTTTTCATCACCCCCTGTACGCTTTAGCCAACTCAGCCTTTTATTCTGAGTGGGACGTGAGATTTGGGGGACTCAGTCAGACTTGTAGTAGGTTTATCCAAAGAGTAGGTCGGTTTAAAAACTGAAAGTGGCGGAGAAGCAGCTGCATTTTCTTTGTTGTTGATTTTTGCACGTTATAGATTTTTTCACCATTCTGCCTTATGAAGGGGAGACGGCATAGACATGGGTGGCCGTCAAACGTCAGTTAAAGAACTAATCTCGCGGTCTCTCTGACAGAACATAAATAAGCCATAAAGTAATGATACATTTTTCCTGCTGACTCCGTCTGCATGAAACAAACCTCGCTACCGGCTCAACACTTACGGCCGTCGGGCCTTTTTAGTTGCCGGCACCGGCCCCACAGTCTGGAACTCAGTCCCGGATTTCATCCGAGACCCGACCATCAGTGCAGACTCTTTCAGACGTTTGCTTAAAACGTACCTGTTCGCTCGATACTAGTGCTGAGGCCGGTTGTCAGTAAGTCATGACACACAAGGTGTCACCCTAACGGGACGTAACACTACTGGCCCGCCATCGCATGCTGCCTACTGGTGAGTTATGTTGCATATACGCCGCCGTGGACATACATACATACATACATAAGAGTTTTTTGTATAGCGCATATAAATTCAATAGAGTCACTATGCGCTTACAGTGTTACAGACGACGCCAGACGCCAGAGAGCATCACTAGTCTGACCCTTGTACACTTTAACCGTAGGCGGGCCAGTAATAATATACTTTTACGGCGCGAGAATCACAAAAAAAAACATCGTAGCAGCTTCGGGTGATGTTGACCGTTGCCGGCTGAGTAAAAAGATGAGTTTTGAGGTTCGTTTGAAAGTGTTGAGTGACAAACTGCTTGTCGTCATGCTGGGCTGCACCTGGCACAGACTGAACGACGTGACTCTCACGTACCGTGTGTAGAACATTCATCTGGTGGCGCGGTGGCTGCCGACTCTTGAGAAGAAGATTGAACAGTACAGCGTGGAGAGCCATCCGAGCTACCGCGTCTACATGAGCGCTGAGCCGGCGTCGACGCGCGAGTCTCACTCGATCCCACAAGGCATCCTCGAAGTGTCCATCAAGATCACCAACGAACCGCCGACTGGCATGATGGCCAACCTGCACAAGGCCCTCGACAACTTCAACCAGGTCTGCCTCCCTCCTCGTCTTCTTCTCTTTCTCTCGCCGTCGCTGACGGGTCTACGAGCGCACTGAGCGGCTTCCTATTAGTGTTCCATCCATGTTTCGTATCGTGACTGATGCCAATAGTGAGACGGTGGTCGAAAGTTGCCAGTCTTTCATGACCATCTGCGTTTAACGCTTTGTCGACGATAAATTTCACGACGATGTTTGATATGCTGAAACTAAAACATCGCTGTTGAAAACACATCAACGTGTACGTAGCAGTGAAAACTGACGGACTGGCCAAGTAATCGAGTTGTTGACCAATAGGCATTGACATCATTATAATTTTAATCTTATTTAATTTACCTGGTGAACTGTTCCAGGTCAACTGTGGACAGACAGCATACGGACGTTAGTTGTATATTCTTTGCTGTCAAGGTGCCGTCAGTGCGTGGTTGGCTGCTGACAGGAAGCACTTCTGGCTTCAATTATGTGCAAAGTTTGACTGTTGTGTTACGGAATCCAACTCGTTGTGACGCCGGATAACAAAATCGGTTAAACAGTTCAACAAAACTGAAGTAGTAGTAGTAGTAGTACTAGTAATGGTGGTATTAGTTGTTATTGTTGTTGTCATTGCAGTAATTAATTGTTGTCGTCGTCAGTAGTTGTGGTGGTTTGTGGCAGGACACGCTGGAGATGTGTGCTCGTGAGGCCGAGTTCAAGAGCATCCTCTTCGCGCTGTGCTACTTCCACGCAGTCGTCTGCGAACGACGCAAGTTTGGACCTCAGGGCTGGAACCGCACCTACCCGTTCAACGTCGGCGACCTGACCATCAGTGTCAACGTGCTGTACAACTACCTCGAGGCCAACTCCAAGGTGCCGTGGGAGGACCTTCGGTACTTGTTCGGTGAGATTATGTACGGCGGACACATCACAGACGACTGGGACCGGCGACTCTGCCGCACCTACCTCGAGGAGTACATGAATCCGACCATGGTAGGAGCAGCACGTCATCTAGCGCTAGCTCGGCTCACTACTGCTTGTATTTATTGAGCTTTCTGTTTGATAGGCCCGTTTCCTGGCGTCCTAAAGGCAGCCACGGCCTTACGTCAGCAGTCCGGCAGTGGACAAAGAAAGGATGACGTCAGTAGGTGATTTTTTCACAGATTAGTGAGTTTCCTCAGTGCTATTGGTTGAGAGTGACAGATGGGACGTTACATTCGGCCCAGTTCCATTTATCGCCAAAAGTTGTTTTCAGGAAAAAAACAAGCAAAACCGGATGCTAATACAGCTGGGCGTGTAAAACGGCTGTTTAAAAGGAGAAAGCTAGCAGCATGTTTCCAACTACACAGCGAAGTTTACTAGAGCGGTTTTTCAGCAGGTGCCCTTGCAGCCGACCAATCAGCGGCTGGGGCGTTGTTAGGATTTCTTGACGGGGGTGGCGGAAACCGAGACGCCAAAGGCGTCGAGGGGGAGGGATGTGGAGAGGGGGTGT
>Ga0209363_1000354_pt1 | contig 17071 bp, 11 predicted proteins | sample WorMetexBAHAMAS3_FD_187385 | JGI IMG/M metagenome (GOLD analysis project Ga0209363, IMG submission 187385) | Marine gutless worms symbiont microbial communities from Max Planck institute for Marine Microbiology, Germany - Inanidrilus exumae... | ecosystem: Host-associated > Annelida > Digestive... | reverse complement strand
ATATATAGTATATAAAATGGCACTATACAAATACTCTTCCTTTCCTTTCTTTTCCTTTTACTCCATCTGTAGCAATAGGCCACATCTAGCTATTGCTGCAATGCAGCCTAATAATAATCTCTTGCGCGCCAATCACATAGGGATAACCAGTTACCGATTAACTCGGATGCAGAGCCGGTTGACGAATGCCAAAGAGCTCAGCAGACCTTGACGACACCGTGCCAAGTATGCAACATACGCCGATCTAGTTCGATATTCTTCTTTCATCGTCTTCAGCAGCTTTTTTATCCTGAACCAATCACACTCACGCATGTCAGCTTTATGGCCGACAGCAACAAGTACTATTGTAACTTCCAGCTTTTGTTTCAAGGTTTTACGTCCCACCTGACACAAAATAGGTCATTTCGGAGACGTTCTTCCCAGCCAATCTTTTGGCTGAACAAGGACAGTTGGTTCTCTCGGTTACAAAGATGGCAGCACTAGTGGAATTTTACAACGTATGCTGTACAAGGACAGCAAAGTATGCTTGCAAGTAGATCAAAGTAGTTTGCATTAGCTTTCAGATCGAAACGTTTGCCCAACAAATCATCAGTTGAAGCAGGTCAACCCAAAAACTGGTCCCAAGACAGTCATGTTTGGCAGTATCTTGAATGTGTGTCTCATCAGTTTACATTATCCGCGATTCAGCAACAGAAGTTTGAGGACTCAATATCATGTGCCACTCCATTACCACCGATGCTGCTAACCACCACACTTATTCAATATACAGCCAAACAGCTTTATCGGCATTCAGTTGAGCCATAGTTTGGTTAGTTATGTGGCACGGTGGTAGAACGTAGGTCTGTGACCGGCGAACTTTCCCTGTCCTACGCTCGACCTGTAGCTGACGGGTGACCACTTATGTGGGTAAATCGTCTGCTATAGGTTAACCAAGGCCAACTCAGCCTTTCATCCTTTCGAGGTCGATAAACAAGTAACTGTGTGATCCCTCTTAACATGTGCCATTCCTGAGCGCATTAGAGGTGGTTTACGACCAGGCGCTATACAAATCAACGTTTACTTTACTTACTTTACTTTACTACGTATGGCATCTGGATTGGCGGGTCAACGCCCCTTCCAAAGGAGTTTGGTGGTAGATGAAGGAAGGATGAGGTGAAACCAATGGTTAGGGTCAGTGCCTTGTGTTTCCTCCAGTGTTTTGACACTGCTGGTTGGGTGACAGAAAACACATCCAGCCTGTAAGAACCGGTACAACTTACTTACTTCAATGGCTCTCTTCTGGAACAACCGGAAGAAGAGAACCAAGGGAGCACCAGCTGACTCAAACTTTCCTGGAAAATGGCTGCCTACAGGTAGTTCAGCTATATACAGACGATTCTACATCATAATTTTACATCAGCTTTTACCATTCCTTATGGTGCAATTGAAATATATGTGCACGTATGCATAATGATGTGAAGCAAGCAAGCACATACTCGTGGTTGTCAAACTGGCGGACACATCGGATGGTCTCGTGAAGCTGTGCAATCAAGTCGCGATCTTGGAGGTTGATTGCCTCGGCCAGCTGAACAGTCAGCTGCAGTACCAGCTCGTTGTCTTTGTCGGAGCCGCTGTCAGCACCGGCCTCAGCCTCGTTCGGCATCACACAACTGGCGCTGACATTAGTCTGTTCCAACATGTGTGGCGAAAACGACGTCTACAAACACACTGTTCGCTAGAAAAACCGCCACTCGAGGTAGCAATGACCACTTTAGCACAAACAACTCGACATCAGTGACGTTTGTGTTCAAGATAAAGCTATTAATAACACAGCCCAGCCTTGCATGAAGCTATTAACGGCAAAGCCTCAGCAACTGCAACAATCGGCTTGCAGTACTTGCTAAGCCACTGTGACACTAACTTTGACCTATGTCAGTACCCTTCAAACTGGACCTAAAGAGAGTCAATGTGTACCATTAGTTATGTGACGATTATCGAGATAAAGATCGCGATTTTTAGGAAAATTGAACGAAATCAATATCGCGATTTCTTGGAGCAAGCATGATTCAATTCCGATCCCATATCGCCCTAGAGGGACCAACTATTGGTGCAGGAGGTCACAGAATGGGTTGTCCGATAATGTCGAGTGTGGAGGAGTTTATATCTCCGCGGATACAATCACGCTGAGTGCATAGGAGTTTATATCTTCAACTACAAATATCGGGGCGAAAAAATCAAAATCGAATCGACATCGTACTCTTTATAAAAAAATCGAACTGAAATCGAATCAAGATGAAAAACACAATCGTCACATCACTATGAACCATCACACCAAATATTTAGGTTATTTAGTTCTAAAGTTATTACACGGAAACATGACAACACACTGCCAACCGACTGCTCTACCAGAGCCACTAAAATGGTCAGTAAATATCGATGGCTGAGACAGTGACAGAAATGATCTGTGCAATCAATCTGACACTGGTTTATCAGAGTTGGACAATAAAACAACTGCATTTGTTGTTGCCATGCTCGAGTTTACGTCTGAAAAATAACTTACCCATTAACTAAACAAGTACGTCAGCGAAGGGGACTGACGTATATCCACACACGCCGATCCTACGGAATGGCGCATCTCTAGTGTGAAGTTGACATCGGCACATCTCTACGGTAATGTTTACATCCCGGTGGGTGTGGCCTGCACACTGGCTGATTCCTCCGATTTTGGGCTTCTGGGGGAGCTAAGATCACAAAAATTTGTGATTCCCTGCCTTGGACGCCAATGAACCGCCGAGCGTTATCCATCATCCAGAAACTGAACCTCAGAAACTCGATCTCTGCAACCACTGTATTAATTTAATAAACAGCCAAATAGCTTTAGCAGCAATCAGTCTGGTCATGAACAGATAACTCATGCAGTAACAAAAACAACAACAATGTTATGGCTGTTATACAGGTCAACCAGAGTCAACCACCAGCCCCATTAATTTAGTGTTATTTGCTAACAGTGATTTACTGAGGACATTAGTAAAGAGTTACTGCAGCAATGACATAATTAACAATTGACAAGCCGACCTGCAAGTCCACAGAGCTGAGAATAAGGCGCAGTTTCTTCTTGGCATCAAGGAACGCCTGGCACATCTCGACGTTGTTGGAGTCGTACAATGGAACCTCATCATCACCTTTGTCTTTACTCTTAACAACACCGTCCGCTGCAGCAGGTGGTCCAGCAGAGACGCTGTCTGCTGACTTGTGACCAACGGGCTTGCGATACTTGGCAAGTATGTCATCTGATGTAACTGAACGATACACACAGTACACGTACTACTCATGTTAATAACCAAAAAACATTCTTCACAATTTCGACCTTCTGTTTCAAGAAGTCAGTAAGTTAGCAAGGAAGTAAGTTAGCAAACAATTTATGTAGGTTCAGTAATAGATGATCAGCGATGATCAGTATCAACCAATGAATCCAGGAACATTAAAGCCCTGGAGCCTGCATGCTCAGAGGAAAAATATTATAACGTATAAAAATATGACCAAAAAAGACGAAGCCTACCAACAGCAGTTACTTCATTGCCATTTTCATTCCCAGATCTACTTTTCACAACGACATCTTCTCCATTCTCAGCGGACGCTAACACTTGAACACGGACACCTCCGCAGCTCAAGTCTGTCGAATATGCAGCAATCATTGCTTCAATCAAGTTTACAGTGAAATACACTATTCAGCATCATTCTATCAATCAATACCACATGTTAAACTCATTCAACAATTTAATTCTGTTTGATCAAGCTGTAATACAATTTATCTTCCACGTGACAATTTTGCCATACTTTTGAGATATATGTCCCCGCTGCAAATTAAGCTTTGCCGAGTTTTATACAATTTTATGAGGAATTCTTTAATTTGAAAGTTTTACTTCAGTGTTATATGAAACAGATTGCACTTTAACTGATAAATAATGATTTCTCAAATATATTCAGAAACATAACTGCTTCCGCAATACAAGCGATGTTGATAAGTACCTTTATCAGCCTCAGCAGCTGCTCTAAATACTTCATCACGATCAAGAACCTTGGCAGGAACTTTGCGCTTGTTGCCTACATAGTATTAACAACTCGTAAAAGAACAAGAAATAACTGGAAAAATAATCGTAGAAAATAATTTTAAAAGCATGTTCATAAAGACATGATATTACGCACAAAAATATTACATATCTAAAACTCGTGCAAATGAATTTTTCACCAAGAACAAACCATACGCATGTTGAAAATCATTTGCATTCATAAATTAATAGCTTACGCAGTACACCACTGATAACAGGCCAAAAAACAGATGTCTTATCATGTCGTGTGCATTGTCTGCCTTGAGGGACTGGGCATGGCCATCTTTAGGGTCAGACTTTTATGCTGCCTAACTCATGCCATAGGAACTGAACTGTGTTGCCCAGATGACAGTCCAGTAAGATAAGTGAGATACTAGTGAGAACATTACTTTTGTGTAGAAACAAACAGAGATAAGCACAGTAACAGCAGCTGCAACAACAGCCATCATTCAACAGTGAGCTTGAATTAAGCTTCTACATCCCACTCATCACAAAAAAACGTCACTTCAACAGACATTCTATCACTTAGTGTGGTACTTAAGAATCTAAACCTAAAACAAGAAAAGTAGGCATGCATTAATACACCGAAATATACTATACAAAATAAACACAGAAACAAATAAAGCCAAGATGAATTTCCTTACAAATCATCCAGCTTGAAAACAGGGTCTATTCTTACAATTCCCAGCAACATGGGGCACATCACGTGATCCTTGAGACAGTGGACCAAAAAACTTAAAGTTTAACACATACAGTCACTTGCATCACTTCCAAAGCATTGGCAGTTTTCATCCAAGCATGACAGAGAGAAATCAAAGACCATATATTTTTACACACAACAAGCTGAACGCCAATTTCATCACGAGAGCCAACCAATCATTCAAAAGCACAATGTGTAGGCGTGGCTGAATTTCATCACAGCCACTCAGATGACAAGAGAAATCACCGACTGCTTAAATTAAGATTTTATGTCCTAATCGACACAATAATAGTTCAACTGTGTGGAACTCCCTACCAGTCAATATCCAGTCTAGTTCATCGCAAGCTACCTTCAAGTCAAGACTAAAGACCCTCCGTTTAACACTGCTTTTTACGTAAACCTCAGTGTGTCACTGATGTCCTACACACATGAGAGTCCACAGAACTGGTGCACTATAAATTGGTCTATTATTATTATTATTTTTTTTAGCCCATTAGCACAAAGCCACTTCATCTGACATCCGTAAACTGACTGTAGTGATCAGCGGCGCATAAAGCCAGTCACCAGAGTGTGGAGAAGATGCAGCCATCGACGTCATTGGCAACTCTGGATATTAGTGATGTCTAACAATTGACTACAAAATTTCGGTCCCACGATTTCTGGATATGGACCTCCTCTATGTCAGGCTTGGATGAGTTGGCTGATGCCAACCAAGAAATCGTGGCTGTTTAAAATGTTCTATCAACGAAATGCTGTCAGGAAGGATAGACTATTGGAGCTGGAAAATAGATGCAGCAGAAGCCAAAAGGCAGATGGCGCTATTATTATGATTATTATTATTATTATCATCATCATTTTAGATATGTTCTTCCCAGCCAATCACTTAGCATAGTATTGAAGTAACAAAATACACATACACTCTCTCAGTTTTTGCTTATCCATCCTTCTACTCTGGATTTACTCCAAACCAGGTCTTGCCAAAAGAACCCATGGGGATAAGTGGAGCTGGTATTTTTAGCAGGCCCTTCTCATAACTCAATCAACAGTAACAAAGCTCTACAGGAAACTCAAAGTATGGACCCAATGGCCTGACTCTTTATTGATCCAGCAACTGATTTCCGAGGGAAGGGATGGAGCTCCCTTTATCAAATCAAATACAAATTCATATAGCGCCATACACCGCGAGCGAATCAGAGGCGCTTCATGGTGATAACTAGATAAGATGAAGTTAACAAAATCTAAAGAATTGTGCACGATACAAAATTACTACATACTAACTGTGTGCTAGATCCTAATTTTATAGTATAATGCAAGCAACAAATAGAAGAAAACCAAAAACTAATGCATTAAATCTACAAAGAGTGCAACTATTGTATGAAACAAGATGCTCTGCATCTCAGTTTCTGGTATTGCAACACCAAACTTAAATTCTGTACACATACAGATGACGGAAATCTGCTCAGTCACATCAACCTTCAGCATTTACCATCATGTTGAAAATTTTGCATCAGAAATGCTTCCAACTATTTTTCACGAAAGAATAATAATAATACTGATAGCACTTGATGGCACTTTAATGTGAGAGTTCACGTGGTTCATTTGACAAATTCAGGCTCAATGTCGTCGAGGCTCACAACAAGTCAAAGAAACTCAACTGTGAGTCCGCCTATAGGCAGTGTTTTTGCAAGATAGTATCCTGAACATAGTGTCTTTAGTTCTGGATACAAGACGGTATCTGATTTTATATCTTCAAGATACGTCTTGAAACTGTCTCGACAAAAAGAAGATAATCTTGAAGACAGTTTTTCCGAGATACTTTTCACCAAATAATTTAATCATGCCACAATTAATATGAGACATGGCTGAAACTGCTTCAATGAATGTGTGGACAGCTTAGATGACAAACTGTCTTATAGCCAATGTAACGACTGGAACACATTGGCACACCAGCGACAAATTCACCAGGTATGGTGATGTGAAAACTGGACAATGCAAGAGAATTCAACAAGTCACATCTTGCAAGTTTTCTAAGCCATTAATTTATCAATTAGCTATTCAACGTGACTTGCTATTGAGGCACAGAGCTGGAATACGAGCAACAGAAACACATCTAAGTGCAAAATACCTTTAACCACAGGCCCAGCAACTGGTGAAGCACCTTCATACAATGAAGATACATAACATATCTATAATCTTTCAAGCTTATTTTAGCATAATTTTACTTCATGCTACCAATGTATTAGTTGCAGTTTGTCAATTAGTTTTAAATGAATATAAATGAATAAATAAATGAATAAAGATGCCAATTCATCACTTTAATATGGCATAAAGTTACATGTGTTTTGGTTAGTATTGTAAGGGAGTGACACAAGATAGATGGCACTGTCGTCGAAACAAAATCAATATCTACATCATCATACACAGTTAAATGTACAACAGTAGCTGGTTGTAACCATTAGTCTAACCGGTTATGTGTGACACACTGAAAGAAGTCTATTGAGCATACAGAACGGTTAAATTAGTTGACAAGTGACTTCTCTAATTTTTTTAACTGATTAAAATTTTAACAGTACACAGACTGTACATCATCAAGGAGAATTGTGACGTCTTCTCTGTAATCCAACTGTGCTACTTGCCATCAGCAAGGGCATGAAGGCCGTAAAACATTGCTCTGACAAAATCTACCAGTTTTTAACTGCTGGTTGTCGGGTATAACGGCCGTGAAATTGTAGTAGTAGTAGCAGTAGTAATTGATCAAAATTTTAAAAGACAGTTTCATACCAGTAATCAAAATCACTGGCCTGAAATAGCATTATTGCACAGTGAAAAGCAGGTGACTTATAGTGATGTATTCACACGTAGCATTGATTCCGTGAAGACCACAATAAGGCTAAGGAGCTAACTACCATGCACCAGCATATTCTCTGTAATTCAATCAGCAGGGGTCAAGAATGCTGTACCTTTGCTCAGTCGTTCACGAAAGGTATGAAACAATCCGGCCTTCCTTTTGTCCTGCAGCTTCCTCTCTTCTTCATCCTACAGCAAATGTTTCGGTTTTCTTAAAGGCCCGTTTACACTGCCGTGACAGAACTTAACTAGTTGTATAACAGTTAACGATTAATACTAGAAACAACCGTAATATTTACCTAAAAATTAGTGACGTTTTGGCAACAACTGTCGCCTTTTTCAAACTGAGAGTTCTCAGTTCAAGGAAGGCGACAGTTGTTGCTGAAATGTCGCTAATTTTTAGGCAAAATATTACAGTTGTTCCTAGTATCAGTCATTAACTGTTATGTTTCTTTTCAACCGATGAGTTTATTCAAGAATAGTTGTAAACATGTTCAGCACTGTGAACTTTCACTTAATTCATTTCACTTGCCGAGAAGTGAATGGTCACCGTAAAATGCACGTGTTCAGAAGTGCAAACTGGTTCTGTGAACTGGACTAAACTAACAGTTGCAGTTGAGTCAAGTTCAGATCTGTTGCGGCAATGTGAACTGGCATTTAGAATGACAAACTCAAACAAATGAATTACACCAAATAACGTCACTGAATGATCGCAGTATACATAACAAAGAAAATAAAAAAACACAGAACTAGGCCACAGTTCTACCCTACTGGCGAAAATCACTTACTGCTATCAAACCATCTCTATACTTCTCAGATAAGAGGCAGCATCGTACTTTAAGAAAACCTGAATGAACCTGTAGCATATGTAATAACTAATGGCACGTACAGTGATTTCTACTCAAAATATGGTATGATATACTGCAGCCTACCTTGGAGGTCAGTAGACCGTTGGCACCCTCAATAACAGAATTGCTAGCAACTGTGGATGCTCCAGCAACTAAACCAGATCTTGCTGCAGGCTTCGCAGAAAGCCCTTGTACGACCTGAAAGGCAGTACCTCTGCTGACACTGCCATCCTCAACCAGCTCTGTCGGACCTGTTGACTGCTTTCCATTCACAAGAAAAGGCTTCAACGGGACGCTACCATCACTTAAGTGACTGATGGATATTCGCGGTGGAAAGAATGGTACTGAGCCAGTGGTCGCATGTCTAGCATTGGACTCACCGGCTGCCTGACTGATGACGTTCGACGTACGTCGCTTGCCAATCTGGCCATCAAGAGACTCCGAGCTGTCGGCAATGTGCAATAACGCGGCATCTCGCACGCAGCCAGTAAGAGTGTCGAGCGAAATGGAGCTACCAGTTGCAACCACATCAGTGTGGGTGTTAGCAACAGTGGCAATGTCAACCAGAGAAGCCGAGGAGCTGGTCAACTGCAAAGAAGTGTTACCACCCGACAGAGAGCTATTGTCATTGGCACATGCTACAAATACATCAGAAGGTGTTTCCTTCGGAACAGCATCCACATCGAACTCCACATCCTTAACTCCCGGGACGTTGTTCTGTGCATATCCGAGAGGGTCAAACGTCTCCAAGATGCTGCTGTCAACGTGGTCGACGTTACCAGCATCCGTCCGTTCTGGAGCACTGTTACGGCGTAGACTGTCGCTGTTGTCACACATGTATCGGCCCATCTGGAAAGCACCAGAAGCAGGTACGAGTGGAGCCACCTGTTGAATGAACACGGCTGAATCGGCAACGACAACCGGAGACTTCACTTTAACCGGCGAAGCTGAGGAAGAAGATAATAGAACATCACTACCACCAGAACTCACTGGCTGGCTTCGTTTGCCTGCACACCACACACACACACCTGGTTAATTGTTTTTTTTTCAGGTGAATCTCGTTAACCTGCTGTTACCTTTAACATATTATTGCACAGTGCAACAGACATTTGTGATCACAGAACATATAAAGACAAAAGGTGAGAAATTCACAACAAAAACAAGATGAAGTCGCAGATGGCACACTTTGCCCCAGTGCCACCACCAAGTGAACTGGACAAAACACTAATTCTTTAATTTTGGCCTATTCGGTGCATTATATAAAAATGTTTTGCATAGCAGTCAGAGGAGGACCGAGCCACAGCCACAGAGCCACAGGTGAAATGTACAGAAAATTTGGCAAAACTTGAATGTGTGATATTTGAGACATGTGAGTAAACAGACGGACAAACAGACATGCTGATCTCAATACTATGCACCACTACTGGCAGCAAAGTAATTACAGTCAATACCAATCTGTACATTTTCAGAAAATTACGCCAAGTGACTCTTAAGTTATAAAGCAACAAATTTCACAGACACAGTGCCATAGAGTACTGGCTTCAGACAGCCAGCATAAAGGTAGCGACATCCCTTAACTTACGAGTACTGGTTGAGGTCCGAGTTCCCTTCAGTGTCGTGAAACTGTTGATTAGGTGACGAGAAGGGAATCCAGACTCCAAAAAAGGTTTGTAAAAACTTATCCACAAAGGTTCTCTTTGGAACACACAGAGAATAAAGACCGAGATGGAACTGGCTAATTCAGTTCATCTATTGATTGACTGAGTTAAGGTTTTACATCCCAATCAACATAAAATAGGTCATTTGGAGATGTTTTTCCCAGCCAGTTTCTTGGCATGGTACTGAAGAAACTAAACCTAACATAACAAAAGCAAGCAATACAAGAACAAAATGTCCTTAGCTAACATGAAAGAACACACAAAAGACAAAGCCTAAATAAACACACAAAAAGAAATCTAAACCTAACTGATATGTGAAATGTACCACGTTCTCTCATGTGTGTGCATATATATATGTGCAAAAATGTCGTACACAACACAGCACAGTTCTGATTATCTTCCCTCTTATTCTCCAGACAAGCACCAGAGCTCAGATGCTGTCTTCTGGAGGGGAGGGGGCTTAAAATGGAGTAGAACATAGTGATCATATCAGACATGAACAAGGTCATCTTAACCGTAAAGATCTGCTACAAACTCTCGGAGCGATGATAGCTGATTAACCCAGATAAACCTGCATGGTGGAAAAGACACCAACACAATAACACAGAAAGCTGCTAAGATACCTGATGTCTGTATGTTTTCATCAGCAGCTACGTCGGCCAACTCTCCAACCTCCGAACCAACACCAACACTGCGACCACTGACGCTTGCCATATCATCCTGCAGACATAGATTTTTTTTGCAACAACTAAGAAAAACTGCAGCATTTCATAGACAAAATGAATAAATAAACTAATTGACTGAGTTAAGGTTTTACATACCACCTGACACAAATTAGGTCATTTGTAAAATGTTCTTCCCAGCCAATCTCTAAAACAACAAAAACAAGCATGCATCCGTAACAAAACATACTATAAAACAGACGCGGAACACCAAAAACAGTCACCTGCTCAAGTTCAAGAAGTCTGTCTGCCTGCCGTTCACTAGTGTCACTAGCCAGCACATCCGTGCTCCAAGCATCACTTGCAGTCTCCAATATTTCCAGCACCTACGTTACACACACCGAAAATCATCATCTATCTGACATGGTGTCTCGACAGTGACATCCATGCAAACGTGACAGGAACTGTTGGCATTAGTATCAGGGCAACAAATAAATGACGTTAGCACAGTGAACATTGCGAATTTTATGTAATTAGCAAAATACTAACACACCTGTTCACATAGCTCAGTGGTCAACGCACTTGGGCACCATGTGCAGTGGAGTGTGACGCGCCTCAGGAGCCCGGGTTCAAAGCTCGTTCCGGGCGCGTCCGCCTTCCACCAAAGAATTATTTCAAATAATTACTATGCACATGATAAACACGGAGATAATCAAGGGCAGGAAAAAGGGTTTGAGGGTGCACTTTATAATCTGTGACCGTTGCTGACACCTTGAATAGCAGCTTCAAGGTTGTTAGCCGTGCCAGCGTGGCTGAAGCTAAAGGAATGGCTCGCCACTGGCTGGTGCAGTACACAGCACCAGTCATGGCTAAGCCAGATGGTAGGTAACGTCTAAAAGGGGCACACTACAAATACCTGTCAAGCTGCTCACTTCCTACGTATCCCTCCTCCACCCTAAACGTTACGCATACACTAGCACACACCTACCAGTTCCCCTCCTCTCCCTGAGCTAGTGCACTCGACCAATATGAGAACCAGAGTAGGCTGGACCTCTGCCTGCAATAACAAATGAGCGATTGGTTTTTAAGACCAACAGAAATATATGTTTAGACATATTGTGTCATCTCAATAGTACGACAGCCAATCGTATTCTATAGTACACCATCTGAGTCACCCATGCACATTGGTGTCGTTTACAGTCTATATAGACCATTCCTGTATATCACATCACATGTGCTCTGTTGGTGCAAAAGACGTCAACAACTAAACGGAAGTTAACTGAACATTAAAAGTAAAAACAACGGTCTTGACATTTTCTCAAAAGTGCCACAGTAACTGATCATTAGAAGCCATTACGTTTTGAATATGCATTTCAGTTATACTGTGCCTCAATTAAACTGACCTCGAAGCTTAATGAGAAACAGACAGAAAACGGCTGCAAACAAAAATCCATTTCATGAAAAAAATTAATTTCATTTGGTTCTTACACTGACTGATTGTGTTAAGGTTTCACGTCCCACCCGACACAAAATGGGTCATTTCGGAGACGTTCTTCAAAGCCAATCTCTTGGCTTAGTACTAAAAAATACGGTTCTTACAACCTAACTGCAAAACACACAGCAGCTAAGAAATGCCGCAAAGAAATCACAAGACAATCCATTTAAACATTCGTGCTGTCACTCTTACTTCATGTGAGCCGAGAAGATGGCCACGTTCTTCGACGACCCCATGGACACCGAGCAGATTCGGTGGCTCTTCCACCACTTCCTCTAGACGATCCAGCTGGTTCTGTTCAGGCGGCTCCGAGTCACTCGCAAGTACATCGGTGCTCCATGAATCACTCACAGTCGACTTGATGTCATCTCCTGCACATTGCACAGCTCAATATGTAAGTGCCGCTGCCAAAGCGACCAGCAGGCAGTCATGCACACGCAAGACGTACGACACGTAGGCACCTCCGCCCCCTAAATTGAGAAGACCGAAATGCTGTCCAACGATTAGATGAACAGAAAACTTGACACACAGAAACTGGTTTGCACAAAAACTTTGGAAATTTCAACGTGATAACAAAACCTACTTGAGTAACTGACTGCTTACGTTCAAGCTCCTGCCTGATGTCAAACTTTCCAAAACGCTCCGTGACGTCGACACGGTTGGTTTTCTGCACAGTAACTGGCAGATTGGGAGCAATGGCAACATTGTGTTGCACATCTTCTTCCTCCACTTCACCTGCCTCCGCACCAACATCCGCCTGCACACATAGTGCAACAAGTGTCAAATAACATTGGTCACAAGTTCACAACTAGCGTTGTTACGACCATCATACTTTCACCGCCACCGCGGTGGTTTGCTAACACCGAACCAACACTGCCATCGCGGTGTTTCACAGTGTTCTCAGTGGTCTTTCTGGGCACTGTTTCCTGAAAACTGCCCCTCACTTCCGCAGAGCAGCGATAGTCATCTAAATGCACCGTCATTAGATCCCGCATGAACGCACAGCAAGTCTAGTGTTGGCGACGCCACCTGCCTTCCCCCGCGTGTCCGCTTCCCCACTCGCAAATGACAGGACTGCCGGGACAGTCTAGGCACTGTACTTAGTAAGACCGTCGTGACAGTCTCACTTAGTGCACCCCTACCGCCGCGTGCAGTGAGCAATTAGTGCACATTCCAGGACACCCGGATCTCGATCTTGAAGCTGTGACATCCACCTAGTTAGGATTAACAACCATAGCCTTGACTGCGGCACTGTGGTGGCATGTCAAAAAAAACACCGCCACCGACCAAGTTGCAATTCCTGCCACTGTAACAACACTAGTCACAACTAGCAAGCAATCACAGACTCAACTATCTACACATGTAGATGATGGCGCCATATAGCAAATGTCAACAGAATGTGGAGACAGTTACATAACTAACAGACATACATCCATGAAAAAATTCCAGATCAAAATCTGCCAAAATGTAATCAACTTTATTGCTGCTTTATGCCAAATAAATAAACAATATATACTATAGGGCTGTAATAAGCAATGATTCATGATCAAGTGAATACTGTAATTTTGCTATTACTGAATTGGTAATTTTCCCATTCAAAAAGCACAAATATTGACAAAAATAAGATATGAAGAAAGCCCGAGAGTATGCGTGAAGGCAGACCTGTCTACCTTGCCTCACCTTAGATTGATCCACAAGCTGCATACTCAGTGAATTAAACTAAGTATATCTTAATGATTAAAGAAGACAACAAGCTTAGATTTTAGAAAAATACAGCTGACATCACAGCAGACCAACCTGAGAGTCGGCCTGGGATATCGGTGTGTCTCGACCACTCACATTCGGTGTACCATGTCCACTAACATTTGCTGAAACCATATCTGACAGGTTGTCGTTTTCATTGTCGAGATCTGATCCAACAGAATGACTTGATGCGGCTTCAGAGATCGCTTCCAGGTTGTCGCTAGTGGCTGGACACAGCAACAATCACAGCTTGATGGACACTCGAGCTGCAATTAAATTCTACAAAGGCCAAGTTTCAAGTCAGCTAAGTCAAAAAATACAACTAAATCACTACTAACAAATTACAACTTTTAACAAAAACTTCAGATGAATTTCAGTCTTGCAAACTTCAGCAATCACAAAGTTCATTTCAATATCAACTAACATACACAACGGCAGCATCAAATCATTATCGATTATCTATTCAGTGCTTTGACACAACAGGAATAGCAGCTAAATGCCATCCCACCTGTGAAAACCCGTTCAACAAATCCCACTGATTTGCTTCTGGGAAATCCTATCTTACCAGCAGTAACTCCAAAAAACAAAACCAATTAAAACAAAAACCAAAAGTGAGAGGTCCACCCTCGTTATTCTGCCACCCGTTAATCCGCCAAATTTGCTAATCCGCCAAAACTGCACAGAACGAATTCATTCCCATGTTAAAACCACTCGTTAATCCATAAATTCACCAACTACCATAACGTTTTCAATAGCAACCTATTGATTTACCACTCGTTAATCCGCCAAACTACACTACAGCCGTAATTATTTCTTGCTAAACTTCTGTTGAAACCGGAAAGGGCCATGAAAAATTTCTGTCAGAGCAAGATAACTGGCTATTTTAATGTTCAGTAAATTGACAAAACTGATAAATTTTATTCAAACTGATTTTTTGAAAGATTATTCAGCACCGTTTTACGACAGTAATATGATGTTGTGTGGTGCATATAGGCTTACTCTGTACAGACACGAACACAATAAATACCGTCCACGAACCGTCCAACAAAAGGCCTGTTTTCGTTAATCAGCCAAATTCGTTAATCCGCCAAATTTTCAGAAAACGAATTATGATGGATTAACGAGGGTGGACCTGTAGCGTCAGCAGTAGCAAAAGTAGCATCATCAGTATCTTACAATGGCCATTTACAGAGAAAATAACATAATACTACATACACTTAAGCAACAACAATGCTTACTAACCGATAGAATCTTGATCATGAGAGAGAGAGAATCGTGTTCGTTTCTCATGAACAAGAGTTGCGCTTTCGTTGACTGGGTCATCTTCACCAGGCACCAGACTGTTATACTTCACCTTCTTCTGACGACTCTGGCTCTCCTGATCAAGCACCTTCACAACAAAATTAAGCTCCAAATATGAACTACATGACTGTATTGTGTGGAATGTCCACAATGCAGTATTTGGCTCAAAGAACTCAGCTATATATAATATGTGGTTCCTTAGGACCACCCAAGTCCTCAACGCAAACAGCATCTGGACTGCTTCAGAATGGCAGCTGAACCCCAGTCCACATCACTAACCCATTCAGATCCAATGCAAACTGTGCTAAGCAACAGGGACAGACACATCCCATTTGTTGTCATAGTGACACTGAATACAAGCTACAGCACAATTCAGATAAACTGTAAATGCAGACAGTGGCACTGATGACAAATGATGACCAATGTGATTTACTAAATTTTGTGAACGATTTCTGCTACGGCTTAGCCACAACCTCAGCTAACTTTATAAGATCTTCAAATTTAGCCCTACCGAAGACTATCTTTATGTACTACCACATTAAGTCAACATTTAAATATTTATGAATTATACACAGAAGCAGTCACTACTGGTGTGCATACCTTCTGTTCAGACAGCATGCCAGGACAATCATTGGACATTCCGAGTGAAATAAGAAGCACCTCATTAGCAGCGTGAATGCCACTATTGTTAGAATTATCAGCTTCATCCGCAACAACATGCTGCCCTTCTGGTGTCAACAGCAGCTTCGTACGTTCTTTGCCTTCAGAATAAACCCAACGGTTTTCAGTGACAGTTCAGTCAATATATTTCTGAGTTGACAAGCAATGAAAATAACAATGGATGTGACATAATGTTGCTAAATGGTTGCATTTCATAGTCCTTTTCACATAACAATTCAGCTAATCTAAGCTAGCCTAATCTAAACCAGTCTAATATAGAACAGATTTATACAAGGTGTCGCCCTAATGGGACGTAACACTACTGGCGAGTTAAGTGACACATGCGCCACCATTGAGTGTTACAAATGACGACAGACTCCAGAGAGCAAAACAATACTGGTCCCTACACTATGTGTAGGCGGGCCAGTAAAAACACGAGTACATGTATGTCAAATGAATCAGAAACACCAGATGACTGGTAAGCTTGCTTTAAGTTTAGGTTAAAGAACTGTAATTTGATGGATAATGAGTTCCAAAGTAAATGTTGCAGCTAAATGTGAATGGCCATGAACCTTGGCAGCGCCTCCAATACTCATACTCACCATGCTGTGCCAGCTTTGCCAACTTGCGGATAGAGCTGGGTGTGCCTGGCGGTGTTGGCTGCGGAGTCGTGTTCGGAGATGCATGCAGAGATCCATTAGTGGCCGTGCTCGAGCACAGAACCTGAATGGTTGCAAGAGGTGGAAGTCCGGACGTTGTCAGAAGCTCCTCTAAGAGTTTACGTTCGGAGCTCTCGTCATCAAGAGTGCTAATTGTGTTGTGAACACAAGATACCTGCATTCAGTGCAACGTCCACAAGTTAAACAACATTCCAACTGTTATTATCTGCCCCATAGCTATAGCATATAGCATGGGACAGATAATAAAATCGTTTTGCGTCTGTCCGTGTGTGTGTGTGTGTGTGGGTGTGTGTCCGTCTGTGGACACTCTCACGGTCGCATTTCTTCGTCGATTTTCACCAAATTGGACACAGACGTGTAAACCCCCAAAAGTAAGAACGAGTTCGTT
>Ga0209363_1000352_pt1 | contig 17093 bp, 9 predicted proteins | sample WorMetexBAHAMAS3_FD_187385 | JGI IMG/M metagenome (GOLD analysis project Ga0209363, IMG submission 187385) | Marine gutless worms symbiont microbial communities from Max Planck institute for Marine Microbiology, Germany - Inanidrilus exumae... | ecosystem: Host-associated > Annelida > Digestive... | reverse complement strand
CAGAGAGAATTCAATTTCCTGTTATTTTTTAAAGGACATAATTTTAACTAACTATTTCAAAATTACTCACAATTTAAAGTAAAAATGGAATGGGGAAATTTGACAATTAATAAGAAGAATTACCGAAATGCAGGTCACCGTAGCTGTTGTTACTATGGTAACAGTGAGCGTTGGTCGAGAAACAAATATACTCTGATGCATGGACGTATGAAAGCGAAGTAGAGTTAGTGGGACTTAGGTTAAGGAAGTACATAGTGTTAAGGGAGAATTGAGCCACTAAGAATTATAGAGGTCCAGATTGGGGCAGATGCTTGATTGCAAGCATTGGACGAGTCTATTATCGGCAGCAAAGGGGGTGGTTGGGATTGCACACTGCGGGCGAAGTCTGGTGTCTACGATTGGTTTGTTTCTGTAATTAGATAGGCATACAGGCCCACACCGAAAAGTACTGACTGACAAAATTTGCTGTGCCAGAGCTATGTTTGCACTTCACTTCAAAGACTCAATAAATCTAAGACGAGACATTTGTATAGTGCATTGTCGTGAGTATACTCATTTTTAAAAAGCTTAGAATGTCATTTGTTAACAAGGGATCACACTGTTTTACCTGCCATCCACACGCTTATCCATGAATGGAATGAACCATCCTGCCTTTGAGCCCATATGCACTGTATGAACACACTTTGACCGGTACTCATTTTCTGTCCCGCAGAGGGTAGGAGGCTAGTTAGCTTAGGTGGCTGTTTACATACCAAGGTGGTATGCCTGCACAAAGATGGTCATCCATCCAGTGCCAACCGACTGATGTTGTGGTGGCTGGGGATCGAACTGACAACCATTGAGTCACAAGTCCAATGCTCTAATCACTGCCAAGCCACGTTACAGACGAAATTGCCATTTTCATAGTACAAACTGCAAAAACGGTTAAGTGACACCTTACATTTTAGTATTTACCACTGAAATTTTGAGAAACATTGATAATAATGTGTGTGAAGATGCATAGTGGTTCATGGTTAATAATGTATATATAATAATCGGATTGTGAAGATGTGTGGCCACACGCGTCGCTTACGTGGATGGACGGACGGACGGCGATGGTCGGGCGGCAGGCACGTGCGGCAGGCGGCGAATGCAGACCGGATGCGGGACGGAATAAAGGGCTCGGGCGGCGGTGGGCAAGCCAAAATCGCGATGTCACGCCAGGGGCGTGGCTTCCGAGGACGGACGGACGGACGGGCGGGTACAGGCAATCCCGCCGCTCTATCCGTGACGGCTTGTATTATTTATGTCTGTTGTTTACTAGCATCTCCTGTATGCTTGGATTTTATTGCTGGTTCACGTTGGCTGGTTGTTGGTCTGGACAATGGCACAGTTGTGGTAAGCCTGTGACTACTGTTTGTAATGTCATTTGGTGTTAGTAGGGCTGTTGTGCGATTAATTTTTTAATTGCGTTAATCACACGATTAATTATTTTCATCGTGCATTCATCGCGGTTTTAATGCACATTTTCTTTCTGTTGTGTTACAGGTGTACGGGGTGTACGGGCCCTAGGTGGTAATAAATAACCAGAGATGTGCGGACTGCGGATGCGGACGCGTCCGCCATCTCGTCCGCAAGCTTTACACACATCCGCGAATGGACACGGTCGCAACCTTACGTGTAGCTGCAGACGCTGATGGCTGGACGTTGACGCGACCTTCTAAAGTAGCGTTCTCGCTATGGCTGTAACATGCGATTTACAGTTGTAACGTGGGACGCGCCGCGCATTAATTACTTATGTAATGCACGCGTTACGGCCGTCGACTGCAGTCGGACGTGTGTGAAAGCGGATGAGGGATGGTCTCAAAAATTTAGCGTGTGCACGCCGTTGACAGTCGTAGCACACCGTCAATACCTCATTTTTGAGATAGTCTCCCCGCCTTCGCACATGTTCGATTGCAGTCACAATAACGAACGAACGAACGACGACCTTAAATGGCGTCCTCACTGCAGCTGTAACGTGATGTCTACGGCACGTTACGTATCCTGCCGTAGACATCATAGCACATTACGGCCGTAAAGTGCACGTTACGGCACTTTACGGCCGTAACGTGATGTCTATGGCAGGTTACGTAACGTGCCGTAGACATCACGTTACCGCCGCAGTGAGAACTCCACTTGTTCATTCGTTCGTTTGTTCGTTCGTTCGTTCGTTCGTTCGTTATTGTCGGCAGGGCTCCAGCCTACTCTGGACCAAAGCGCTGAGATCTTATGTAGCTGTTCGTGTGTCAGCTGTATTTAGTGGTACATTTCTCTTTGACTGCCATTTTGGGTTTCATGTCCAACACATGTTTGGTCAGCTTTAGATTACTCTTCACATGCCTTTCTTGTCACCCGATCAACAGTGTATAAGCACTGAAAGAACAGCTTTTTAACCAGCCTTCTTCTCTGGAATTTCTCCAGTTTGAGATGAATCTCTGAAAGGAGAATCTTTTGGCGTAATCGAAATATTATTTTTTACAGGCAGGACTTGATCTGTAAGTCAGAGTAATATTTAGGGAGCAAGAAACCTGGTGAGCGGGATTGTGAAAGATTTTTTCTTATACTCAGCAAAATTTTTCTCATTGGCATTTAGCAAGCAAGCGTGAGCAGTATTTGTTGTGATAGTTTAAAATTTTCAGAATTAGCATATACAGGTCAACTTTTAAATGATTTTATAAAGTAACATGTCTGACATGCTGACAGAATTATTAACAGTTTTTGGCATTCACACCCAACTCCTGCAACTCTCACATTACTTATTACTTTGCCGCCATAAAGGGTGCACAAATATTGTGATGAGTATGTTTGTATGTGTGCGTGTGTGTGTCGGTTTGCGAGGATATCTCCGGAACCGCACGTGCAATCTTTACCAAATGTTTTGTGCGTGTTTTTATGGCCTTGGCTCGGTCCTCCTCCGGCTTCATTGCAATATGTTATGTACTTCCAGTTTTGTGGATGACATCATGTTTTGTCTATTATGTACAATATAGTGCTTTCAATTTCTCTACGAAGCACTGATTTTGCTTAAATTTACTTCCTTACTCTAAAGTCGGACAGAATTCAATTTCCTGTTATTAACAGGCATAATTTTGACTAACTATTTAGAAATTACTTGCAAACTAAAGTAAAAGAGGAATGGAGAAATTTGACGATTAATGGGAAGAATTACCTAAATGCAGGTCACTGCAGCTATTGTTACTGTGGCAACAGTGAACGTTGGCTGAGAAACAAATATACCAGTGACTTTGATGCATGGACGTAGGAAAGCGAAGTTAATTTAATGTTAATGTGACTTAGGTTAAGGAAGTATATGTAGTTAAGAAAGAATTGAGCCACTGACAATTTTCATGGTCTATTTGCAAATATACCGAAGTTGAGAAATTCATGTTGAAAGGTTTGCAATAACCCCTGTGGTTACCTGAAGCATGGTATAACAAAGGATGCATTTATTGCCTTGCAAACTCCCTTAAAGGTGATATGCAACGATTTTTTACCAAATTGATTAAAAGTAGTTTCTAGCTGCTCACTGTAATATAAACCCGTCTGTGTAACAAATTTTGATAAATTATGCCGTAAAATGCTAAAAAGTACAAGTCCATTGGTTTTTTTGGTATAGTTATTCTTCGGCTATTTCCGTCATGTGTGACGTCATACCAGGACACGCTTCTTTTGTTTGCATTGTTATGCGTTATTGAGATTAGATAAGAAGTTATTTATTTTACCAGTTTATGTTTTAAGAACCTATTTCTACGTTGCTATGCCTATGTATTGTGTAATGTCTCACTCAACACTCCAATAACCCGTTCCCTTGTTTGTTTTCTTGGTATGACGTCATCACTTGCAGAAGTAAACAAATCATCGGGTGTGCACTTTCTGATGCTTTTTCTAAAACTTCCTAATTTTTTGATGTTCCTTAATGTTCAGATAGATTTGCTTATATTAAAGACTACTATGGGCAGTTTACTTTAACAGCCACAAAATCATTGCATATCATCTTTTAGGGGTGCGCAAGTATTGTGATTAGTATGTCTGTGTATCTCTGTTTGTCTCGCCGCGAGGATATCTCCGGAAGTACACGTGTGATCTTTACCAAATTTTTGTTGCATGTTGCTTACGGTCGTGGCTCAATCTTTGTCCAGCGAAGGGGGTGAAGTCTGCTATTTAGGATTGACTTGTTAGTTTTTGTATTTACTCATTGCTAAACAGCAGTGATCTCACGTGTGATGTATTCAAAGTTACGCCATTGGTAAACAGGTAAATTGCACATTATATGATTTCTGCGCCTTAGATTTGGCTACGGGCTGATCATGCGCGCATTACAAATGTTTTTATAATATTGTATAACTTTTGACTACTTAAAATTCACAGATTTAATGACAAGTCGACGTCAAACAATAATTATTAAACATGTTAGTAATACTTGGTCGTTGAAGTTGTCCAATGACATCATTGTTGAATTATGAGGACTTCACGTGATAAATTGGATTGTAAGTAGATATTTTTAGTGTCGCCATAACACGGAAACCAATGGGCGCAAACATGGAATTACTTTGGATTTCTCTTCTACCGACCACGGGTAATTGTGTAGTGCATACAGTTTCAGTTTTCAGCCACTAGTTTGACAGTTACTTCAGTTTGTACAGTAATTCAATCGTGTCGCAGTCAGATCACGATTTGCTGCTGAGAGAATGTGGAGTCGCTTGCAGACGCTGTTCTGTTGCTCAGCCAACAGTGTCTAAGCACTGTAGAAAGAAGTCTTGATATTGACCGAGAAAAGTCACTCACTGGACCAGAAATATGTGGACAAACATTTTGGGCATCCACGTCTGTCCACATCTGCAGATATACCGTCCGCATCCACATCTGCAGCTGTCCAACAACGGGCATCTGTGGACGTTCTCGGACAGCTGGTAGTTCACTTATCATACACTGGCATATTGTACACATCACAAACAACGGCAAAAACAAAGTAAGCAGACAAATATTAGAGACGTTATGAGTGATAGAGCCGTTACTTGGTTTGGAAGTCAAAACGTAAAGTCAACATCCATTGAGTGTGCACACGACTTGTCCGAAGTAGGCAGTTGCATCCGTCTGAGCATGCGGAGAAATGCTCAAAGATGTGTCCGCAGACATGTCTGTACATCTCTGCACTGGACTTCATCTTTATCCACCTTGCTGCACCCTTTATGTTGGCTGTCTGAGCATGAATAGTTTTTGAACTATTGTATAGATTTGTTGTCGTAACTTATAGCAAGACATATTCAGGACATTCTGCATACTCAAATCAGTTTTAACGCTGTTTTACTATTTTGATTGTTATTATATTTGTTTTAGGAGTTTCAGATATCAGATGATTACAACAAGATGACCCATGTGCGTGATTATCTAGGTCAGTTTATATTACAGACTTAATAATATGATGCATATTTTGTGGCATATTTAATTGTATAGCTTATCAGAAATATGCTGAAGTGAAATCATTAGATCTTTCTGTGTACTTTTTCCTTTTTTGTGCATTGCCTGCAGCATGTAATATTTTGATGATGTGTGAGTATACTGCATCGTGTTCTATGTCAGATTCAGTTGCTGTTTGTGTCATGATGTGGTGTTGTATTTCAGCACATCAGGGTCGAGTGACTGGTGTTCAGTTGGTTGAGGCACATAGCTGGCTGTTGACTTGCAGTTCAACTGATAAATGCTTCACATGTTTCTCCACAGAGACTGGTCAGAGGTTGTCAGGTCACTTCCTCAGTGCCCCATGCTCATGCCTTCTGTATCCTTTTTCTCTTCCATTTTTGTAGTTGCTGTACTATACGTAAAGTTCGTAAATTTACATTTTTGATTTATTCATCACTGCAGTCATTTACTGTCATGTGCTGAAATTAAGAATCAGCCTACTGGTAACATAGGGACAGAGCAAAATGCCACGTGACAAAGTCAAACTAGATCCTGCTTTGATTAACTACACACTGCAAGCAATTTGCCTGTCTTGTATAAAAAGTGACTTATATGTAGAGTACATATTTTATTTTAAAAGACAGTTGAGTTGCCTGCAGTGTACAAAAGTAAAAGTTTGCTAAAATTGTGATTTGCATCATGAGATTGTAATGGAAAAAATAAGTTAGTTAACAAGTTTACAACTTTTGGATCACAAAGCTAATAAGTGTAGTGTAGGTGATATTTTTACACATTAATCAGAAATTGCATGTGCCTTATAATTTCAACTGTCTTATCGATACTGAAGTAATTGTTAACGTTACAGGCAGTGACGTGTACTGTAAATGTGGTAATATCTCGGAAACAAGATAGAGAAATAGTTACTACATATATATGGCCTATCAACTAGCGGCAACTTGGATGACCTTGAGTAACCTTCAAGGTCCTTCACCTATTGCAAGCCTTTTCAGATAGATTTGTGCAGCAGTTGATAAGATTTTTAACTGACATAGCACTTTGCATGGTCCAGCTGAACTTCTTGTTTTCTTTTGGTACCTTGATTCTTTATTGCATGCTGTATAAAGCTGCTCTGCACTTTGTTTGTTATGTATTACGACCCATGTTGGAGAGAATCCTGTTGATTGGGGTAAACAGCACACTGCTTTGTTCTGTATACCGACTAGATGGGTGGCCACAGTTGATCATGCTTTGATTAATTGGCTGGTTGTGTTTTCAGGTAAGGTGCTGTGGCAGTTCAGTGATGAATGGCTCTGTTACGTTTGTTGAGCCACCTGCAAAACTGCCTTCTTGTTGCCATTAAACCTCAACTAGCTGAGAACACCCATATTTGTCTGTTTTGTCTCTCTGCTATGCTACCGCTGGCAACTACCATCTGGCCTAGTTGGTAATTAAGCATCCCAAGACCAGTGTGACATCTGTCAGTACTATGTAACTTGGTCTCGATTTCAGCCTGTAGTCATCTTATTCACTTTGTGGGTGCCGGAAAGAAGACATAGGCAGATCGCTTAAATTTTATTATCTTTCCCGCGAGATTTATTGCAAGTATGGTTTGAAAAATGCCCTCCTGGTTGTCAAACTGACATTAAGAACATTCAGCATTGTTGGATAACAGTCATATACTGTGTAAATAACTTGCTGCACTGTGCTACTTTACTTAGTTCTTAATCATCATTGCCAGATACGATGTCGGAAATAGTCATGCTTATATTGGTGACTCTGCAGGCCAGATTACTATTATGACAATCACAGCTGACACCTCACATAAAGTTGATACACTGAAGAGACACACAGGTAGATATTGTTTGAACTGTGTCTGGTTATTTTTCAGTTTGTTACTTTGTTGAATGCATGCATAGCTGTGGCTTTAAATATAGACATTTTGCACATAGTGTTATTTTAGTTGTTGCTGTGGTACCAGGTGCTGTGGAGTGCCTAGCATTTAATTCTGTTCAACGTATTCTCTACTCGTGCAGCAGTGATCGGTCTGTTATTGTCTGGGATCTTAGCAGTTCCTCCAACCTCTCAGTATTTGAACTGCACGGCCATGAGTAAGTCTTTCTCCAATAAGCAAGTAAGATTCTTTTACAGAAGATGCCATATTTTTGCTTTCAGTGTGGATTTTTTGTGTTACGAAACTTTTTACAAACCAGTTAAGTGGCCCAGGTATAGCATTCAGTCCAGTATATGTGTGTGTCCAGGCAATAACTTTTGAACTAAATGACTTTTGGCCTAGATATTTGGCATGATGGTTTGCCTTGACCCTGTCTAAGACATGTTAAAAGGTCACGGGTTAGAGTTCAAGGTCGGGATAAAAATGTTCTTTTTCGATAAGGCTGTTGAGTTAACGCGATAACTAATGTGTTAATGCATTGGGGAATTAATCGTGATTAAAAAAATTAACACCACTAAAATTGTTATGCTAAATAGTCACACCAGTAGCAAGATTCTATACAAACATCAAGATAATCGAACTGTACTCCTTTAATGAACAAGCCTTTACTTTCTGCTTGCAGCACTACTCTAAATTTCTTTTGATTGTACTATTCTACGATGATATTTTGTGCTAATGCCATTTGATTTCTATGCTGAGATGTCATTTATTTTAATTTGTTCAATTTTGTTGTTGTCTGAAATCAACAAGCTGATAACTTAACTGTCAGAATTTGTAGATTTCGACCCACTCACCTGTAACACAACAAAGGAAGTATACGTTGAAACTGCAATTAGCACACAATTAAAATAATGAATCGCACGACTAACGCGATTTAATCACTTAACAGCCCATTTCTTAGCCATGGATGTAGTTGGTTGATTGAAAAATGAAAATTAAGTTGGGAAAGCCAGTGTGGGAAAATACAAGCGGTAATGACACTGTCATTTTCATTGTGACATGGTGGAGGTATGGGCTGTTGCTTCAGTCAGTTGTCTGTTGAGTTCTTTGTGCTAAATTGGTCAGTGGGACTTTGAGTGAGGGTTTCTTGTTAACAGTCCACTTGTATGTCATGTATTGGTAGAAACAATACAACCAGTAATGGTGGCTGCCTGTTTTGCTGCTTGCAGAGATCGAGTTCACAGTATTCTGTTTTGCCATGCTTCCAACAAGTTGCTCTCAGCTGGTGATGACAGTATGCTAGTTTGCTGGCCAATGGATGTCGAACGGCTGCCAGTAAGTAGTACTTTTTGGTCATTTGTTGCTGTGATATTTCAGCATAATTTGCTTGTTGTTACCTTGTTATATTCGCATTGTATTAGCTAAAAGTTGGTATTGATTGTTGTCGTACGGGATGCTATTAAAAAAGACTAAACTTGTGCATTCCCGCATTCAATGACACAGATATATGGATATATAAAATGGGATTTTTCTGGACTGCTGGAATAATTTTCACAGGATGCTCGTCGTGACTCCACTAGTAACTCATATGGATGACCAAACCTGCATCTAGCGAATGTGAGTCCATCGCACTGGCCACTGAGCTATGGCTTCTCCTCATGGCACTGCCATCATTTCATTGTTTTATCATAGATGTAGCCTCATATTTTTTATATAATATGGTGAAACCCAGTCGCTTATACTCCACTGTTAAAACTGATGTCACTTTGCTGATGCATTTCATTGTTCGTGCACAAAAAATTACACCTATTCCAGTGAATGTGAATTCCATATGTAGTGCCTGCACTAGTTTGGAATTAATTTATAATAATTTTGATGCTTTATCAGAATCTGTTCACTGTATGCAGAGCATGGCAGCCAGTAGTCTGCTCATCTAGAACTGGGTAGAAATGTTGTACATAGATGCAGATATTCTGTTTATGTGTGACTGATGATGCTGCGGCTGCTGCAGCCAGTGAAGTGGCGTGAGAGTGACGAGTGTGAGAAGTGTGCGACTCCTTTCTTCTGGAATCTCAAGCTGATGTGGGAGGCAAAGACGATTGGTGGCAGACAGGCGAGTCTTCAGCATCTCTTTTGTCAGTAGCACGGTTGTAAATTGAACATCAGTCAACTGATACTTGATCTGTTGAATCGATTAATCGATCTCTATTGGCCATGCAAGGAGCAGGGGCCATGCACGGTGTGCAGGCAGTGGCATGGGAGATGGCTGTCAGCCCAACGTGGGTGGGCACACGTTGGAGAGTGAGATTAACCTGTCTGCTGTCAGCATCTTTGTATTCTTGGCAGGGTTACGGTGGGCCAGGCAAGTGCGGCAAACAAGAGCAAAACCATGTCACTTGAGCCAAACAGTTGTTGGACATTTTGTTCATGTAGGTTATAAGCAAGTACAAGTATAAGTACATTACATGACCGACAGGGTAGTGTAGTGTCATGCTTACGATGTGGTGAGACCTTTGACCATCGCTTTATTACAAATGTACTCCTGGATTTCTTTTAAAGAATTTTTTTAAATTGGTCAGCAATTGGTAACGTTGTAGGCTAGAAAGTAGTTCGTCTCAAGTGCCTGGGCACTGCGTTGCTGAAAAATGTACTGGCTTTGCGTGGCAGTTTGCTTCACTCATTTTTTCAGCATGGCAGTCTTTGTGCACAAACATTTCACCAAGTACTTTAGCAACATGATTAGGGACAGTTGAGATCTACTAATTCACTGCTAAGTCTGCAAGTAAAACGATTTTGGAAATTGGTCATCATTTGGCAAAGTTATAGACAAAAGTATACTGGCACTTTTTGCGGACATGGTGTAATTGCTTTAGTTTGTGCTCCTTACCATACATAATTTTAAAAATGTGATTTAGCATTACAGCTGACAAATTTAAGTGAGTCATTGTCAACCAGAGTAGAACTTTGCCATACAAATATTTCAAAATGAAATATCTAACAGAATCAAACAGTCTGCTTGTTTCTCATCTATCAGGTATTTACTGACGATGAGGTTGTACGATCCATCTTCACTTCTCTCTGTCTCTAGTCATCCCTGCTGCAATTCTAATGTTTGTATTCCTGATCTTCAGATCTTCCTTTACGTTGTCTGTCCATGTTTTTGGTGTCCTACCTCTATTCCATTTCCCCCTGATGTTGCAATGCAACACTTTAGTTGGCAACCTGTTAGCATCCATTCATTTCACATGTCCGAAAGATCTTAATCTTCCTCTCTGAATTTTGTGACATGCTGTTTCTGTTTGCTGGATTTGACTTCTAATATCTTCATTCCAAGTCTCTGTAACCTACAGACTTGGTTACCAGTAATCTTCTCAGTCATGACATTTCTAGAGCGAGTATATTCCTCATATCCACCGTCCTCAATCTAGTTAGTATAACTAACGATTCATATACTTTTATGTTTGTGGATATTGAAACATTCCTTGATTTCCAAATCTACTGCAGTTTTCCCTCTGACTGCTGAGGCTAACCTGGCCCTCCTCTTCATGCCCTGTTTACATTCTCCGTCTTCAGTTACCATACTTCCCAAGTACACAGAATTGGTAACTTGCTCCAGTTCCTTGTTGTCCAGATTTATAGACAGGTCTTGTGCTTTTTACCAATTGTCATTGTTTCAGTTTTATTTATATTTATTGTCTATCCAAAATGCTTTGCACTGTCATTGTCTTTTCCTGTCAATTCTTGGAGCTTTTCTGGAGACTGCTATTAGATCTATGCCATCAGCAAATTGCAGATTGTTCACTCTCTGACCACCCTGTGCAGGTTTCCCACATGTCCTTGAAAGTCCTTGATTTTTCTTTTATTTTTTAGGCCTGAAAAGTCCGTGAAAACAGGTGAGGTCCTTGAAAGTCGTTGAATTTCATAAAAATTTTGACCAATGTGACTACAACAAGGAAAGGCTGAAAACTCTAATAAAGGTTAGGTTTTGATTTACAAGCATAGATTCCATGCAAATTATACAGATGACATTCAAGAATACACAGAGTATATTGACGAAGTTGTTGCTGAACAGCAAAGCAGATGTCTTTTTCTTCATGCCTGGAGACAGGATTAACATACTGTTCCATGACACAATAGTCGGCTGCAAATACTTTGCTTGGGTTTGGTCAGATATCAGGCAAATTCGGTTGTTGTCTCATGGTCAGGCATTTGTTGAACAGGGATTTTCTGTAAATAAACAAGACAGGAGCAGATAACAGTACTGGTGATATATTTGCATTAGTTGGTGGCATATGCAACATTGACATGACCAACAAACAGCTGTACCGGTGTTGGCATGTGGCAGTGCAAGGCAGAACCTTGCTTAACTCCTATTGTGACTAAACCAGTCGATCAGTTCTCCATCCAATCTAACTGCATTCACTGATTTGCTATATGGCATCTGCACAAGTTTTTCCAAGATTCCAAGTTCCTCAACACTAGCCATAACCCTTGCTGACACATGCTATCAAAGGCTTGAAGTTGTTGTTTGTTTTTCATTTTTTTCTTATAGTGTTTTTCAGCCAGTTGTCTGGTGATGAATATTTGATCAGTTGTTCCTCTTTCTACTTTAAATCCAGCTTTTTCTTTGGCCACAACTTCCTCTACTCACTGCTTCGGTCTTTGTTGTATCATGCATGTATACATCATGCTTGGGACGCTAAGCAAACTTATTCCATGGTAGTTACTGCAATCTATCTGGTCTCTTTTTTGTGAAGTGGTACTGTTATTGCTTTTTTCCAGCCCTTAGGACAGTTCTCTTCCTCATGATTCTTTTATTACACAATGCTTGCAACATCTTCACTGTATCAAACAGTAAACATTGATAAAATTTGGTAAACAGTTGTTGTGTAATGCCGCTATTTTTTGAATGTTTCTGTGGCAATCTGTGATTGTGTTTGATGCTTGCTGCTGTCCTAACTGAAACTCTCTGGTTGACTGTTTGATTAGCATCACTGTCGGAACTGTGGTAAGGCATTGTGTGCTAAGTGTGCCAGCAACACAATGGCAGTACCGAATATTGGTCATGAATGTTTGGTCCGAGTGTGTGATGACTGCCGACTGAAGCTTGACGATGAACAGTGAGTACCTTTTGCTGTCGACTATAAATTGCATGATTGTTGACATATTGTTGCGGAATATAACAAAAATCCTTGCGTTTTAAAACCTGCAGTAATTGAGTTTGCCCTCCATGAGTCAACCTGGCCCACAGTTCTTTGACGACTGGATATTGGCCGTACTTAATGTATTCCTAACACCAGCCTGCCATTAATGCCATTTATTCATTGACCTGTTTGCTTTGCTCTAAGTAAGGGAGACAGTTTACACACTCGCAGTCATTTTATTGCCATTTTCCAGATATCCATAGTCACAAGTTTAGCCTTAAATGGTTCGGTGCACATATTTTACTGACCGGACTTCCTAGTTCCTGACCAACGCTACTGATGGGGGTGCTTTGAGAATCATGATCAAGTGTAACTTCAGTATCACTGTGAAGCAAGTATATGCATAGTAGTGACTGATAAAAGTTTTATAACAATACGAGCCATGTTTGAAGGTGAAATAGCAGAACAAAAGCAGTGTAGATAGTTGCCGTTGCTGTCGTTCATTTAATTAGGTCATGAAGTCTGTTGCAGCTGGACACCTCTCGATTAGTTCTTCTGAACTGCAGTACCATGAACAATTGAGTATTGTATAACGGTGCAGTGACCAGATGTTGGAAAAAAGTGACAGTTGTATCCATCGGTGAAATGCATTGTTTTATCATTAACACATAGTTACAGATGCAGAACATAGTAATTAGCTAGACTTGAGTCGAAAAATGAACTTCGAAGTCTGCAAGCATAGACTAAATTCAATAGATACTCAGTACGGCTGCAATGTGCTGCCTACTGAATAGATTTAGGGAAGGTACCTTGGTTGGAAAAGGTTTGGAAGCATTGCTGCAAATAACAGAAACGTTGTGTGTAGACAAGCATCACTGGCGACTTTTCACAATGTACGTCACGCTGTCACTGCTATGCATTTGGATGAGAATAAAAAACTGCTGTTAACAGTTGGCAAAGATCGGCTTATAAAAGTGAGTGACATATTTGTAAACCACTTAGCTGTCACATGCTGCTTTGTCTTATCTGCTGTGAATGTAAGGTTAGCTTTGTTAGTTGTTGGGCACAGTAGTACTGTATGGCGTATGGTTATTTCAGGCTGTGGGCGTCAAATGTACCATTTCATCACTGGCTTTGAGGATAAATTGAATTTTAACAAACTACATATTGCTAGTGATGGCACGATATGGCCTTGGGGGAAAACGATGGATACGATACGGTAGTGCGTGAAATATCACGATACAGTACGATACGGTCCCAAAACGCTCCGCCCTATTTAACAACTGTATGTTGCTACTTATACCATATGCACTAGTAGGCCTACGGTCAACAGTCCAAGATTAATGCAGCATTGTCACTGACGCCTTCGCACACGTTTGCATGCATTCGAATGCCGTCGAAGGTCGTCGACGTCTGGACGACATCTTTGGTACCCACAACAAGTGCCTGGCAGTCCGTCTGGTGCCAGGCACAGTGCCGACTTTATTTAACGTAATTAAGCAACAGTAATACGAAAAGGTATAGGCATAATGAGCCGGCGATGGCCTTCAAGGTGGATGGGAGAGGATGCTTAAACAAACGTCAACCCCTATACTGGGCAATTACTGGCACATCGCATGTCCGGTGGGTCTGTTGAATGCATCAACCGCCTTGGAATGTGATACTAATTACTCCCCGCCAGTTGCAGTCTTTTTGTTACTGACACGGACAGTGCTTAGCGTGACCTGTTGTAGACTCCATGTGCTAGTAGCTTAGTGCGGAATATCAATTCATTTGAGAGGGAATTATCGTGATATGGTTACAATGCTATGTGCTTTAAATATCATGATATTTGATATTATGCAATATATTGTGCCATCACTACATATTGCACAGATGTACTTTTAAAAAGATAATTATTACAGTTACAATAACCTGATATGGAATGCAGTGCACAGTGAAAGTCAAGAACGTTGCTGATTTTCATTTCCTTAGTGACTTTGTAGATCTTTGTAATTGTTGTTAGCTGCTACTGCAAAATTTCATAAGTAACCGCTTACTGTATCGTCATAATGTGTATCCAAATTCACTGAGCATTGCAGTCCAGATTGCAACTTCGCTAGTAACACAAGTTACAAGTTACTTACTGAATATTGGAAAATCAATCTGAAGAGTCTTTAAAAGTCTTCAAAACATGTTAAATCAACAAACATTTGATATCCACAGTGAGTATTGAGCTTTATTGGTTGACAATGGACAGTAAGAGAGAAAGTTTTGAAATTTTACTACAACTAGCACCCTCACACTTACGTCGCTGGCTGCTAGATCCGAATTTCCCAATGGAGCTCATGCGCCTATGGGGCTCGATGCGTTGTGCCTGCTGCTTGCTGGTTCTGAATTTCTGGGTGGAGCTCGCCATTCATTTGTGGGCACATATGGACACGCGCTAAGCGCGAGCCCATGGGCTAATTCCCTGTGACCATCTGTAGGGTATAAGGATGCCACATGTCAAATTTCGTGCCGATCTGCTTGAAACTGGCTGTTCATAAGGAACAAAGAACAGACACACTTACACACACACGTGCGCAGATTATATATATAAGATTGATAGTTTCTATGCAGTCATAGTGACAGTTGACAAAACTCTGTAATTTGCGAATATTTTTTTTCATATTTATGTTAATGCTGTTCAGCACCTTATTGTAAAAAGATCTTGATTCTTAATGCACCATGTTTTGACTGGTAGTTAATAGTTGGAAGTGAATATTGTCACTATAAATTGCTTTTGTTTGTAAAGCAGTGACTTACTACTACAGAATTTAAGCAGTAAATGTACAGCTAATGAGACCAGAAGTACACAGTGCTACTGATATATGTGGTGAAGATTCTTTATTGCAACTGTTGTAGTTGTGGGATATCAGCAGCTTCATGCAATGATGCAAGTTTCACTATTGATCCTGTTTGCACTGTCTATATTTGTTTATACTGCAAAGTGCTTTTTCATGACTTCTGGAATCAGCGCATTTGTTTTTGCAGTTTTTACAACCCCATTCACTGTTATTAACAATGGTGTTGCCACTTCTGTATTTTAAGCCTTCTTTTGATTATATTGTAATTATTTGCTGTCTTTAAGGCATAAAATGTGCTACTGTAAATTTGTTGTTAACAACAACTGTTGTACACTGTGTCTTTAAAAACAACACACTCGAATTTTTGTCAGAATGTTGGCATATGTTGACCAATTTTTAAAATTATTTCATCGACGGATTCCGTATTCATCTGTGAGACTGATAGACTTTCACCCCACCTCAGCTGTGTTACAACACTACATTGTGAAATGTGAACGTTCAGTATAATTGCCAAACTTATACTCTTACCATCAAAAGTAACTGGTAAGATGAATTCTGAGATCTCACATGCAAAGATGCCACTGAAATTGGCAGCAGTTGCAATTTTTCACACTGTAGTGTAGAAACATACCTTAGGTGAGGTGGAAAACCTGCTAACATGTAATTTACAAAATTTCTTTAGTACTCTAACAATGAAAGGGTTTTGAAAATAAGTATATATTTGCCAAAGTGATGATCAACAAGTTGCATTTGGAGAGTGTACGGTACACTTTGCCCTGGTGCCACCACCTGGTGAACTGAATGACCTATTCTCTGCATTTTACATGAAAACGTGATGTTATCCACAAAACGGGAAGTACATAACCTATTGCACTCCTGTCAGAATAGGACTGAGCCACAGGTAATATACAGAATATTTTGGCATGGGGTTTTTGAGATACGCAGGTGGACGGACAAACATACTGACGTCATGATCATACTACATCACACCTCTGCCAGGGGCAAGGTAAAAATCAAATGTCAAGCTTGTTTCTCGAGACATAATGTACATGTTGTGTAAACAAAACATAGCAATAAAACTTGCTTTCATTTTCCTGTAAAAAATAAGTGTTTGATGCTTTGATCCATGCTTGAAACATCTGCAAAGTGCCAAAACGTGACTTGTCAGCTGGCATTTGCATCAGATTTGGCACATGTCTGCAAAACGTGGACTTTTGTTGAGCTGTTTGGCATACAGCAATGATGAGGTCCAGTAAGACATTCCGCATATATGATAAGCAGATATATGATTTAATAGACTGCACTTCTGTTGCCAAGATGGAGGCTTTTTGTCTGCTAACAAAAAAACTGTTTGTTTGTTGGTAGTTACAGAAATTTGAGCAATGATCGTCATGTTTATATTTTATTATAAGAGAACTTGAGACAATGCTGGTGAATCCAAGCATGCACTTTTTAAATATGTGTACTGAAATATCCAAACATGTAAGTTTTTGATATAGCTGCTAAATTTTTTCTGCTAAGTACTCGCTGCAAATTTTGTCAGAATATGTGCTATTGTCAAAATAGTAGCGGTTGTTTATACTCAAACAAATGTATGGTTATTTGAGTGAGCATTACAATGGCTGTTTGGTGTTTATGTTATTTCAATGTGTCATATCCAACAGTTTGAATTGTGCATAGGTCATAGTGCATATAAAAATTTTAATATGAATTTTAAAATAAACAGACCTACTGAGAATACAATAGAAATAAAAAATAACCACTATGCAGATGCATACTGGAATAATCGAGCATGGAGTTGTTATTGAA